>WNGQ01004079.1_pt1 | contig 14600 bp, 16 predicted proteins | sample 5407661 | NCBI WGS metagenome assembly WNGQ01 (sample SAMN13153382, study PRJNA577476) | soil metagenome | isolation source: 60 cm soil or saprolite under Garry oak tree replicate 2 | place: USA:California | collected 2016-06-15 | reverse complement strand
GGGTGGCTGCTGGCCATTGCCCTCCACGTCCGCCACCACGTAGCGGAGACTCGCCCAGTCAGTCATCTGGCGCTGCCTTCCATCCCAGATCCGCGCGTCCATGACGGCGCGGATAGTGCGGGTGCGCCGTGTCGTGCACCTGGAAGTTAAGCGCGTGCTGCAGGTAATAGCGCGGCTGCTCCGCAGCCAGGCCCGACACGACCGCCGCCCGGCTGGTGACCCCGGTAACCACAAGACCGTCGGCTTCGGGTAGCGTGCTGGCGACTTCGCGGATCCTCGCGGCGGTCGGCACGCGGTGCGCGCTGCGGCACAGATCGAGCTGACTCAGCGGGCAGATGTCGCAGAGCTCGCGGATGCCGTAGTGCCCGTTGTAGTCCGGCAGGCCGTGCACATGCGACACGGCGCACGAGGTCTTGCGGAACAACGATGCGGAGTCCGCGAAGGCCATGAGCACGCGCCGTTCAAGCTTCTCAGGCACGATCTTCCGCCGGGCGGTCTGGTCATACGGTTCGCTGAGGCCGTTCGCGCGATAGTAGGCGGCGATCTGGTCGCGGTAGAACAGGCCGGTGAACACCGTGGCGTCGGCGTGCTGGCTCAGGCCGCGGGCACGCTGCAGGTGTTCGTCACTGTCGTTGAGTCCTGGCACCAGCGGACGCCAGTACAAGATGGTGCGGTATCGGCGCGGTAACTGTGCGCTCATGAGCTTCAGCGACTCGGCGGCGACATGCGATGGGTAGGGCTCGATGCGCTTGTCATCGATGCCGGAGTAGGTGAACAGCAACGTGAGCTTGATGTTGACGAGCTCGTTGAGTGAGCCGATGTCTTCCGGCTTCATCTGGTGCCGCGTGATCACGAGCACGTGATTTCGCAGACCACGGGCATCAAGGTCGCTGAGCACAGCCAGGGTATGCGGTCTCACGATCGGCAGGAATGGATCGGTAGCCCGGTTGAGAATCTGCAGCGGCGTGACGTAAGCCTGGAAGTACAGATGGTTCACGAGCTGCTCGACGGCCGCCTCGTCCGGCATCAGGGCGCGCGGTGCGCGCTGGTCCCATAGGCCATATGTATGCCGGATGCAGTAGGCGCAGTCCAAAGGGCAGCCCTGAATGTGGTTCAGGCTCAGGCCGCTCTTTCGGTACTCAACGACTTCACGTGCGCGGGCTGGCAGATCCTCGATCTGCGCCCTGCTCAACAGGGGGACAAACGTGCTCACATGCTCTCCCGAGTAGCCGCTGCCGGGGCTGTCCTCTCGGGAGAGTAGGACCAGAATCAGTTAATATTCAAGAAAGTTTCTCATCATTTCTAGCAATTCTACTATTTACGGCCGCGGCAAGAAACTACGAGCCATCCTCGCCGGGTGCCTCGGCCGCGAGATCGTCGATCACGCGCGTGATGATCGCACGGGCTGCCCTGCCGTAGCTGGCGACGGCGGCCAGCTCGTCAAAGATGCTGCCATACAGCGCGATCTCCTGGGGCTGGGCGAGGTTCAGCGCTGCCGAGTAGGTCTCGACCAGCACGCGGTCGTTGTCATACAGCCAGAATCCGTGCCACGGGGAGGTTGCGTACCGCGTCTCGAAGCCGATGATGCCAAGGCGGACGTTGGGCAGCGCCGAGAAGGAAACCAGCCGGTCAAGCTGCCCGAGCATGATCTCGGGCGGGCACAAGCGCATCCGCAGGGCCGCTTCCGTCAGGACGAAATGGAACCGCTTGTCCGGGCGGTACAAGATCTCCTGGCGCCTAACCCGGCCCGGGACGGCTTCGTTGATGTCATTCGGCACCCTAAGTACCCGGATACCCTCGGCGAACCGCGCCCGCGCGTACTCGGCGGTCTGGAGCAGCCCGGGAATGACGGTGGCCTCGAAAGCCCGGAAGTTCCGCGTCTTCTGGTCTAGCTCAGCCAGCTCATTCTGGCGGGGCCGCAGGCCGGTGCGCAGGATGCGCCGCCATTCGACGTGCTGCTCTTCAAGGGTGTGCAGCGAGGCAAGCAGGGCTTCTGTGTCGCTCTCGCCATGGGTCGCCCGCACCCAGCTGCGGATGTCGTCATCGCTGGGCGTCTGGCGGCCATTCTCCAGCTTCGATATCTTCGACGGCGGCCAGGACAGCGCCTCCGCGAGCTGTCGGCCGCTGAGCCGGGCTTGCTGGCGAAGCTCGCGAAGGCGGTTGCCCAGCGCAGAGCGTGCCTCATGGACGTTAGAGGCCGACGTGCTGCTGCGTCGCAAAATCATCCCGTCGCACTGCCTCGTGCCAGGCAGCGTCGCGCCAGTAGTTGTGCTGCACGATCACGGTCGGGTCATCGATGACCTCGCCGCCGAGGAATCGGTCCGCGTCGTCGAAGTGCATCCTGACCAGCTTGCGCGAGTCAAACAGCCAGTAGTCGTGCGCGGGCAGCCTTGCGGCCTGCGCCTGCGCGCGACTCAGGTAACGGATATCCTCGCCCGCGCCGCCGGTGAACTGCGCGCACCACACGCCGAACCGGCCGTAATCGTTGAGCGGCAGGCTCGCTACGCGGACCCGGGAGAAACGGCGCCCCTTGGCGGTCTGATCGCGGAGCATAGCCAGCCAGCTCTGCATCCAGGGCAGGTCATCCTGCTCGCCCGCCAGGAACTTCCGCAGCGACTCATTCTCGTACGGCGCGTCGTAGCGGTCACGTACCTCCAGGCGGAAGACGGTGTACTCGAAGGCGTGAAAGAGCTGCCGGAAGTCAGGTCCCGGCTGGATGAGCTGAGTCAGCGCTGCTCCCCTTGCTGGTTGCGCTGGTAGAACCTCAGGACATCCTCAGGGATCTCGATAATCGCCTCGCCCTCGGGCACCGGGCCGATGTCAGCGAGCGCCTGCGGGTCGGTGACGATCCACCCCTGAGCGATGTAGGTCCTGCGGTCCGTGCGGTCCGTAGCGAATAAAGTCGGCGAGTTGTCCACCTGAGACTCCGGGTCCTTGCCGAGGAACTGAGCATGCATGTTGCCTCCTTGCTAGAAACTAGATGAATCATTCTCATCATGTGGCCGGGGTGACTGACGGTCAAGGCATATCGGAGCGAGGGCTGGTCCTAGCATTCGCGTCGCAGACGACTGCCAGCGCAACATGGTCTGCACCCGATGGTTATCTGATACGACCACGCCGAGAGGGTGGCCCCGGACCGTGTGAAGGACGAGGACTGGGCTGAGCGGGTCTGCGCGCGCTGGCAGGAGGAGCGGCCCCCGGCGAAAGCGGGCCGGGCGGCATGGGGAAATCGAGCCGGACGCGCTCGGCTGCTGTGCGCGCCTTGGTGCGCGTGTTCGAGACCGGAGGGGCGTAACCAGCGCTGGCGGCGTGCAGGTGCTCAGCCGCCCGACGCGCGGCGGCTGCCTGGGCGGCGTGCCGTTGTGCCACGCGCAGTTCAGCGATGGCTTCGACCAGCGCGGCAAGGCGGGTGATAAGCGTGATCTGGGCGCTGACCGGGTCATTGCCGAATGCGGCGGCGGACAGCAGCCGGGCCGTATGGCGCAGGCTGTTCCCGACCGGCGTGGGGCGCGGGATGCGTCCGTAGGGGCCACGGGCGGCGCGGTCATTGGGGTCATGGCCGCGAGCAACCGGCAGCAGGCATACGCCACCGAGCCTGTACAGCGGATGTTCCTGGGCACAGTGATGCAGGGTGAACCCGGCCTCGGTCAGCGCCTGGGAGACGTCACGGGCCAGGGGCGCCAGGGAATCATCGGCGGGCAGGGGGACGGCCGTAGCCGTCGGCGAGTCTGGACATGGCTTCCGCTAGCTCTTCGCGCTCGGCGAGAGCGCGCATCGGGCCCAGGTCTGGAGGCTCGTCGTGGACGCAGACGACGCGCTGCCAGTCGCTACGGCAAACAGGCCGAGGTCCTGGCAGCGCAGTTGCGCGCTCTCCGTGGGCAGGCGGGCCTGACCCAGGAGCAACTCGCCGCGAGTGCCGGGGTGGCCGTAGCAACAGTGCGCAAGATCGAGACGGGTGCCGTCGTGGAGCCGGGCTAACTTCACGGTGCTGGCTCTCGTAAGTGCACTTGGCGCGGGACACGACGACCTGCCAGCGTGAGCGGGGTGACGGACGACTCAGCCGGAAGTGTCTGCCAGATGATCGCCTCCGGACACTCCGGGGCGGTTCAGCCGCCGGGAAGAGTCGAGCGTGTCCTACGGGCAGATAACATCCCCGCTTCCGGCGCCGCTGGCGGATCAACCTGCTCGACTCCGGCGTCAGCGTGGCCACCGCCACTAAGGCCTACCGGCTACTCAAAGCCATCATGAACAGCGCTGGAGGGTCGCAATCCGTGCCGGATCAAGGGCGCTGTACAAGCCAGGTGCTGGAACGACCCGTCTTGACCCTGCGCTAGGCCCTCCGCCTGCCGTGCGGTCATTGGCCTCTGTAACGGGGCAGGACCATACCCGGCGATCTAGCTTTGTGGGATGCTGCGGACGTGCCGACCTCGCAAGATGGCGTACGCCTATGAAGTCCCGTGACTCTGTCCAAGTGATCCACGGCGACCTGTCGCCGGGGCTAGCGGCCACCTTGGGCAGCGCAACTCGTGTGGCCTGGGATGTAGAGACTTCAGGCTTGGACTGGCGCCATGATCGTCTCGGGACGTGCCAGCTCTTCACCGATAGCGCAGGACCCGTGGTTGTCAGTCTTCTTGCTGATGGCAAGCCCGCCCGCCTGATGGATCTGCTGGAGAACCCGGGAGTCGAGAAAGTTTTTCACCATGCCCCGTTCGATCTTCGATTCATGGTGTACGCCTGGAAGGTCCGGCCAGCGTCAATCCGGTGCACGAAAGTCGCCTCGAAACTGCTGGCGCCTGAAGCACCTAACGAAGATCACAGCTTGCAGAGTCTCGTCTTCCGTCACCTAGGCATACGTCTGCACAAAGGTGACGTGCGAACCAGTGACTGGACAACAGCCAACCTGACTGGGGCCCAGATCGACTATGCGGCGGGGGACGTGATACACCTGCCACGGCTCCTTGGCGTTCTCGAGGGCAAACTTAGGGCCGCGGGGCTGGCAGGGCTGTATGACGACTGCTGCGCCTTCCTTCCCGCCCGGGTGGAACTTGAGCTTGGCGGCTACCCCGATGTATTCGTCTATTGACCTGCTGCCAGGGGTTCCCAGCGTTCGCCAGTGAAGAACCGAAAATCACTAGCCGGTGAAGCCGTGAGGCGTGCTAGCAGCCGGAGATGGGACGGCGCGTCAGGACCGTTGGCATGCTCGGCAACTACCGTCACCTGGGCACTTTTCTGCAAGCGATGCAGATCATCGAGTAGCAGATCCGGGACCCATCCAACCGGCACCAGCGCTGGCGTCTCGACCATGATGGCCAGCCTGTTCTTGGCGTTCTTCGGCTCGGGAACTAGGCCGAGCAGGTCCCCTTGGTTCAGACCGCGAAGCGCAGCCTCAACTTCTTCAATGCTTACGCGCACCTGTCTTCCATGCAACAGGTGCGTTTCCTTCGACACATGCCGAACACCATGCACCAGGAACAGGCCGCTTAGCTGGTCCCCAGCGACGGTTGGCTCAGGAAGCAACTGGAGAGTGTCTCCTTGGCGGCGTCCCTGCGAGCGAATGATCTGCTCCCACGGGTCTGGGTTGCCCTCCAAGCCGAGTCGACTGATGTACTGCTGATAGTCCGGTCGCCGAGGGGCCATCACGCGCTGGGCGAATAGGGGAAACAGCTGTTCCGACTCATAAATGCGGCCTAGATCCTCGAAGCCGAGCAACGGCTGGAACTCCTTCACCTGCCTCGCGTTTCGGATATAGACAAAGCGGTAGACGCGGCCGTCATAGGTTAGGAAGCCTATGGGAGCGATCTTGCGAGTGTGCGGGTGCTGCCAGGTCACGACGAGCCGCTGGGTCTCCCCAGTGGATCGGGTTTCGGGTGCACTCGGGTCGGCCAGCTCACATGCAGGCATCGAGAACCCTCCTCCGATTCACTTCGAGTACAGATAGTGCAAAGCTACGGGCAGGGTCTGACATCCGGGGCACGCGGTTCACAACTTGTTGCCAGACCTCTGGTCTGATCTGTCTCAGCCGCTCAGGCCAGTACTCCCACGCAGCGAGCGACGCAAGCTGCAGTGCCCTGACTGCGGTTTCAACGAGCGTGGGGATGGGCTGGCCCGGAGTGTACTCAAAGCGATGAGCTGTGCCCTTCTGGCACCAAGCTTCGACCCTGCCTTCGGCCAGCAAGCGTTCGCGCTGCATGTCAGGCACGTTGTAGCCAAGGCTGTTCGCCTGATCGTAGGCGCCGCATAGATGTATCTGCCCTTCGCTCGTCAGGGGCACGAGGACAGACCAGTTCTCATCATGCCGGTCCCTGTTCGCCACCCATGCATCGAGAAGGAGATACCCCGCGAAAACGTCGAAAGCCGTGCCCTCGAATGGCAGCTCACAGTTAGGAGGGGGCAACGCTCCGTCAAGGACATTCCGTATGTTCTCCAGAGAGTGGCCCGGGCGCCCTACCTCGTATCCAGGCACGTAACCAGGAACTCCCTGCGCCCGCATGTACTCCTGGCCGTGGTGCAGCGCGTGAGAATCCGGGCGCAGGTTCGCCGAGATCGCACCTAGGCGACCGTTGTACTCAGCCATCTCGACGCGGGCGCACGGTATACCGACGGCTTCGGCGAGGTGCGCTACGGCTTTCTCAGCCCAGTCCTCGCCTCGGGTGAGTCCGCCCTCGGTCGGGACAGGCTTGAACAGCCACGGCTTCTTGGGTTCCGATTCCGGGACGGGTTGTAGAAGCCAGATTTTCTCCCCCAGCCCGGACGCCTCCTCAGCCCAGACCTCCCAGGAGCTGACTTCCCAGGAGCTGAAGGCCACCGACGGAAGCGATCCGGGCATTTGCGCAGCCTACGGCTTCGATGCTCGATTCGACGGCACGACGCAGACAACTGGCAGCGCCGATCGCTGCAGCCTACGCGTCACTTGGCGGACTACTGGCTCTCTGCCGTGGCTGGCTTCGTGGCCTGGCGTGCTTCAGCCATCCGGTTGCGGGCCCAGCGACGGGAGGCCTTGCCGAACATGGCGGCGAGCTTGCGCTCGGACAGCGGTCGGCCGCATTCGATGCTGGCCCGGTAGGCGGCCACCGCCGCGCCATTGGCATCCTCCTTCTGGCTGTCCTCGCCGACGGCACCGAGGTTGTTGGCCATGGATCAGCTGGCCGTCTCCTGCCTGCGTATCGGTGCGCTTGGCCCGCAGTGGGCTGGCCCGGCCCGCTGGCCCGGTCTGCGCCTGCGGCTGAGTCCACGTAGCAGCTGTCCCGTCTGTCGACCGTGGCGCGGTCGCCTGATACGTCCCGGTGCCCGACCGTGGCCGGGTCAAGCGTCGGCACTAGCCGCAGCGCAGGCGTCACGTCGGACGCCGTACGCTCGCAGCGCGTACAGCTTCGACGCGGCACGAGGCGGTCGGGCACGGCGGCGCGCGGACTTACGCGTCGCGGAGCCGGAGCGCCAGGCCGCCGAGGAGGAGCGCTCCGGCGGCCCAGGCGGCGAGCACGCCGAGGCCCTGCCAGGGGGCGAGCGGCAGGGCGCGGATATCCGCCGTGGCCTGGATGTCCAGACCCGAAGTCATCGGCCCGATCTGCTGGAGGTGCCGGTGCCAGGCCGGATCGGTGACCGTGGCGGCGAGTATCGGGAACAGGTAGAGCAGGCCGAGCACGATGCCGATCGCCGCCGCAGAGTCCCGCACTGCGGTGGCGACGCCGAGGGCGAGCAGGGCGATCAGGGCTAGGTACAGCGCGGAGCCGAGGGCCGCGCGCAGGTCGGCGCCGTTCTCCAGCGACAGCGGCGGGCCGGCCAGGCCGTGGCCGGGCAGGATGAGCTGCCCGGCCAGCACCGACCCGGCCGAGGCGACGGTCCCGGCAGCTAGCACCAGGCCCGTGGCGACGGCGGCCTTGGCGGTGAGCACGGAGATCCGGCGGGGCATCGCGGTGAACGTGAGGCGGATCATCCCGGTGCCGTACTCGCCGCCAATCGCCAGCACGGCGATGATCGCGGCCACTGCCTGCCCGAGGTCGACCCCGGTGAGGGAGAGCTTGGCGGGATCCTGGCCGCACCCGCCGGCGACGTGGCAGGTCACTGACCCCGCGGTGGCCGCGCCGACGGCCGCGGTGAGGACGACGACGGCGAGCAGCAGCCAGCCGGTGCCGCCGGCCGTGCGCAGTTTCGTCCACTCCGCATGGAGGGTCCGGCTCATGCGTCTCTCCGGTGCAGCAGGAAAGCAGCAAGCGCCAAGGTGGCTACGGCCCAGGCGCACAGCACCGCGAACCCGGCCCACGGCGCGAGCGGGAAGTAGCCGTACATCGGCGTGTAGGCGGCGGTGACCTGCGGATACGCCGGGACGCTCTGCTCGACGGCGATGGCGGCGGCCGGGGTGATCCGCAGCACCCAGTCTCCGGCGCCGACGGGCAGGGCCGTGATCGCGAGCAGGTACGGCAGCACGATCACGACGATCACGACGGTTACCGCCAGCGCGCCGCGCCGCAGCACCGCGCCGACGGCCAGGGCCAGGACGGCGGCGACGGCGATGAGCGCGGCGGCCCCGGCGATGACACGCAGTTCGGTGAGCGCTGTCACGGGCAGGATCGGGTTGCCGCCGCCTCGGAGCTTCGCCAGGCCGACCGGGAGCGCGATCGCGATCCCGGCGATCCCGGCGGCCAGCGTGACCGCGCCGATCACGATGGCCTTCGCCGCGAGGACCCGGCCGCGGCGCGGGGACGCGGCCAGCGTGAGGCGGATGAGACCGCGCCGGTACTCAGCGGTGATAAACAGCGCACCCAGGACGGCCACCGCGATCACCGCGGCGAACGAGCCGATACTGATGGCGTCCTCGATCCGCATGCCGCCCCCCACCGAGAGACCGGGCACGACCGGCGCGATGTCGCCGCTGCCGCTTACCGTGAACCCGGCGCCGGCCCGGCGGAATCCGTCCAGCCCGGAGGGCCCAGACGTGTCCCCGACGTCGTCGCCGGTCCACGCTCCGCCTTGCCAGGTGCCGCCGAGGCTGAGGTGATCGAAGGCGCCGGTGGCCTGGCTGGTGGCAAAGGTTCCGGAACCACCGAAAGCGGACTGGCTGATCACCATGCTGCGGACAGGAGATGCCGCGAACAGCCCGGCCTGGGCGGTGGCCGGCAGGCCGGTCAGGGTGACGGTGGCGACCTTGGTCCAGCCGGTGCCGTCGGCGGAGTCGTATCCGGTGACCGTGTCGCCGTGCCGGGCCAGGCGGAGCCAGCGCGGCGACGCCGTCGTGACCGTCCCGCCCAGGCCCGCGGTGTCTCCGGTGTAGTTCCACTGCATCCGCACCCCGTGGCTGCCGGTGACCATCATCGCCGCGTACGCTGACCCCGGCTTGGTGGACGCCGTGATGATGATTCCGGCCTTGGACCACGGCTGGATGCCCGGCGTCCAGCCGGCGGTCGGGCTTTGCGCCGCCGCGCCGCCGGAGGCCGACGCGCCGTGCTGGCCGCCGGAGCCTGAGTACAGGCCGGTCAGGGACGTGCCCTGGACAGTGATGCTGCCGTCTCCGGCCAGCGCCCGGTGCACGAAGGAGAACTGGTCGGTTACCGCCTCGCCGCCCGGTCCCGTCGGCGGGGCGGGGCAGGCGGACGTCGAAGTCCCAGTCCCAGTCCCAGTTGTGCCTGAGCATTGGCTCATGTTGAGCAGCGCAAACACCGTGGGGAGCGCCGCCGAGACGAAGATGGTGATGATCCAGCCGCGGACGGTCCGGAACTTCGTCCACTCCGCGCGCAGCAGGTACGCGAAGCTGTCGTGCCCGGCTGCCGTGCCCGGCCGGTACGGCGTCATCACCGGAGCGGTCATCGTGCGGCCCCCCTGGCGGGTTCGGCGCGGTACTCAACCGCGTCCCTGGTCAGCTCCATGTAGGCCTCTTCCAGCGTCGCCCGGTGCGCCGACACCTCGGAGAACGGCACCGCCTCCGCGCCGAGCAGCGTCACGATCTTCTCCGCGGCCAGTCCGGACGCCGTCAGCGTGTCAGTGCCGGTGGCGGCGACGGTTGCCCCGCCGCGCTCCAGCGCCGCCGCCGCTTGCGCCAGCGCGGTCGTGCGCAGCGTGACCCGGTCACCGGATGCGGCCGCCAGCAGTTCGGCCGTGCTGATGTCGGCGATCACCTGGCCGCGGCCGACGATCACCAGATGGCCGGCGGTGTCCTCCAGTTCGCTCATCAGGTGGCTGGACACCAGCACCGCACGGCCCTGCGCGGCCAGCGACCGCAAGAACCCGCGCATCCACACGATCCCCTCCGGGTCCATCCCGTTGAACGGCTCGTCGAACATCAGCGCCGGCGGATCGCCCAGCAGCGCCGCGGCGATGCCCAGCCGCTGCCGCATGCCCAGCGAGTAGCCGCCCGCCTTCCGCCGGATCGCCGATTCCAGCCCAGCCTGCGCGACCACCTCATCCACGCGCCGGGCGTTCAGTCCCTGGGAATGCGCCAGCCACAGCAGGTGGTTACGGGCGGTCCGGCTGGGCTGCAGCGCGGAAGCGTCCAGCAGCGACCCGACGTGGGTCAGCGGGCGCCGCAGGGTCGCATAAGGCCGCCCGCCGACCAGCGCCCGGCCCTGATCGGGCGCGTCCAGGCCCAGGATCACCCGCATCGTGGTGGACTTCCCGGCCCCGTTCGGGCCGATGAACCCGGTGACCTGACCCGGCGCGACGGTGAACGTCATCCCGTCCAGCGCCACCGCCGGCCCGAACCGCTTGCGCAGCCCGTCGACTTCGATGGTTACGTCGTTCATCAGCTGATCGCTTTCTGTTCGGAGGATTGGTGCTCCGGAGTTCCCGGGCGGCCGCACGCAGGCAGCATGGAGCGACTGCGGCAGGTGGACCACGCAGAGGGAGTTCTCCCGCGCCCGCGCCGGTGCTGGCGCGGCGGGCGTTATGCGGGGGCGGGTGACCGGGCGGCCCGGATCCCGCGCGCGGCGCTGACGACCGCGACGGTGGCCGCCAGCAGGACCAGCGGCGGGTAGACCGCGAGCTGCCAGCCCTGGTGGTAGGGGGGTGCCCAGCGGTAGAGGCCGATCGCGGCGACGATGCTGGCGGCGCCGGCCAGGGCCATGGCCGCCGCCGCGACGCCCGCGGCCCGGGCGGCCAGGCCGACGGCCGGTCCGCGGGGGCGGAGCCTGCGCAGTGCCAGCGCGGGCCCGGCGGCGGATATCACGCCGACCACGAATCCGAGGACCAGCAGCGCCAGGTACGCCGAGAGGCCCATCGGCCCGTTGCCGGTGCCGGCTGGCGGGACCAGGCCGGTCACCTGACCCGCGGCCAGGTACAGGACGGGCATGACCACCGGCGCGAGCAGGCAGGCCAGGTCGCGCAGGCGTTGCTCGCGGCGGGCCCGGCGCATCATCAGCAGCCACAGCGGCAGGCCGCCGACGGCGACGGCCAGCGCCGAGACGCCGACGGCCGCGTCGAACACCCCGTACGACAGCAGGATGACCAGATGACGCGCCCCGGGGGGCTGGCCCTGCGGGGACATCTGGGCCTGGGTGAACTGCGCGAACGCTACCGCGAGGCCGGCCAGCACCGTCCACGCCACCAGGACTGTGGCCAGGCTGGCCCGCATCCGCGCGGGCCGGTCGTACAGGTGCCGGATGGGCCAGATCCACGCCGGTACCGCCTGCCCGGCCAGGCTGGCGACGGTGCGCGGGCCGGCGCCGGAATCCTCGAGCAGGACGCGGACCTCATCGCCGTAGCGGGCCCGCCAGGCGGCCGGGTACAGGGCCAGCGCCGCCCGGGCCAGCTTCCCGGCCCACGATGATCCGGCCTGCGGCGGCGGCGCGGCGTTCATGCCGTGTCCCCCGCTCATGAGACGGCCCAGCCGTAGCGAACGCGCAGCCGTTCCCGGGCGACGAAGGCGACCTGGTGCATCCGCTCGGACTGCTCGGCCAGCGCGTTGGCCCCGGCCGCGGTGAGCCGGTAGGGCCGGCGCCGGTCCTCGGAGTCCATGGCTTCGATCAGGCCGCGGGACTCCAGTCTGGCGATCACCGCGTACAGGGTGCCGGCGGTCAGCCGCACCCCCATGGTGTCCGCCACGTCCTGCATGATCGCGTATCCGTGCTTCGGCTCGCCAGCCAGGCTGGCCAGCACCAGCAGCGGCGGATCGGCCCAGCGATCCAGTCGGTCGGTCATGTGACCCTCCTGCTCGCGCCCGCTCGCCATATTACTACGAGCAACGGTATACCGGTTTGCACTATAGTGCAAACCGGTATAGCGTTGCGCTGACCAACTAGAACGCTCTGCGCGCAGCATGAACTGGTGGCGGCGGCTCTTGCGTGCACGTTTCCGGGGGTCCCTGGGAAGGTGCTGACCTGATGGGGTCGGGATCGGGGAAGGTCACTTCGACCAGCAGCCCGCCCCCCGGTTGCGGGCTGGCGGTGATGCTGGCGCCGTGGGCGTCCGCGATGGCCCAGGCGATGGACAGGCCAAGGCCGAGGCCTTCGCCGCGGCTTGTGCGCTCTGTGCCTAGCCGCTGGAACGGCTGGAAGAGCCGGTCCACCGCGGCCGCCGGCACTGCAGGCCCGGTATTGGCCACCGACAGGACGGCACGGCAGTTCCGTGTCCCGGTGGTGACCTCGACCCGGCCACGGGGCACGTTGTGGCGCAGCGCGTTGTCCACCAGGTTCGCGGCCAGGCGCTCGGCGAGGCGCGGGCTGCCTGCTGCCGGTGCCGGGCCGAGCGCCGCGTGCAGCGTCAGGTTCAGGTCCTGCGCTTCGGCTTGGCGGGCGACCAGGACCTGGCAGGTCACGGCGGCCAGGTCGAAGGGCTCCGGCTTGTCCAGGCCTGCCTGCCCCCGCGCCAGCGTGAGCAGCGCGTCGATGAGCTGTTGCTGCCGGGCGCCGGATGCGAGTACCCGCTCATGCGCGGTACTGAGCGATTCGATGGTGGCGCCGGGATCCGCCAGGGCGACCTGGCTGATGACCCGCTGCCGGGCCAGCGGGGTGCGCAGTTCGTGCGAGGCGTTGGCGATGAACTGGCGCTGGGCACGGAAGGCTGCCTCCAGCCGCCCGAGCAGCCCGTCAAAGGTGTCGCCGAGTTCCCTGAGCTCGTCATCGGGGCCGCCGAGGGCGAGGCGATCACCCAGGCTGGCGGCGGAGATCTCGCGCACGGCCGCGGTGATGGTACGCAGCGGCCGCAGCACGCGGCCGGCCACGAACCAGCCGAGCGCGATCGAGAGCACCGCCGTCAGGGCCAGCGCCATCGCGGACCGGGACAACAGCTCGTGCAGCACGGCTGCGTGCTCGCTCAGCGCCATGGCTCGTGCCTGCTGCGGGCCGATGACGTGGCACTCAGAGGGGGGCACGGCTGGCCCGGGGCAGAGGGCGTTGCCAGCTGTGTTGCCGGCGAATGCCTGGACGACCAGGCCATAGGTGACGGCAAGCAGCACCGCGCCGGAGACCAGGAACAGGCCTGCGTACCACAGCGTCAGCCGCAGCCGCACGGTGCGCCGCGGGCGCCCGCCGCACAGCGCCATCGCGGCGAACCGGCCGGGGCTCATGGCTGCTCTCCGATCCGGTACCCAGACCGGGGCACCGTGTCGATGAGCGACGGCTCGCCGAGCTTGGCCCGCACCCGGCTGACCGTGATCTTCACGGCGGCGGTGAACGGGTCGGCGTTCTCATCCCACACCCGTTCGAGTAGCTCTTCGGCCGATACGGCCCTGCCGCGGGCGGCGAGCAGCAACTCCAGCACGCCGAATTCCTTCGGGGCCAGGTCGAGCTGCCTGCCTGCCCGCCAGGCGGTTCGCCGCGCGGTATCCACCACCAGGTCGCCGCAGCGCAGCAGCGGCGGGATGGCGGGCTGGGCGCGGCGGATGAGCGCGCCGATGCGGGCCGCGAGCACGGGGAAATCGAACGGCTTGGCCAGGTAGTCATCAGCACCGAGGCTGAGCCCCGCTACCAGGTCCTCCGCTGCCGCCGCGGCAGTGAGCATGAGCACCCGGCTGCGGCACCCGGCGGCGACGAGCCTGCTGCAGACCTCGTCGCCGTGCATGCCCGGCAGGTCCCGGTCCAGCACGATGACGTCGTAGTCGCTGGTCAGGGCCCGATCCAGCCCGGCCGGGCCGTCAAGCGCGACATCGGCGGCCATCCGGGCATGACGCAGGCCGACGGCAACCGTCTCGGCCATCTCCTCGTCGTCTTCGATCACCAGCACCCGCACGGTCACCCCTTCCGTCGCACGCCACATCCAGGATGCCCCGCCCGGGGTTTCGGCACGGTATCGAAGCCTGGGCGGGCAATCTGGCCAGACGGGGCGCGGCTTGCGCCGCCCGCCGCATCCTCGACTCGGCAAGCCCGCAGCCGCCGATACCTTCCCGAAACCCCCGGCGCTCTAGAACGGGGGGCACACAGTCATCAGCCGAACCGTAAGGACTACGGCATGAACGACGGCAGGAACGACCGCGGGAACGACGGCACCGGCAGCGGTCGCGGCCGGCAGCGGCCCGGGCTGCGACGGGCGGCTGTCCTGGCCGTGGCCGTGGCGGGCGTCGCCCTGCTGGCAGCGGCGTGCGGTGACAGCGGCTCGCCCGCAGGCTCGGCGGCCTCGGCAGGGCCGGCGGCCTACCAGAACGGGCTTGGCTACGCGCAGTGCATGCGCTCCCACGG
>WNGQ01004069.1_pt1 | contig 14604 bp, 16 predicted proteins | sample 5407661 | NCBI WGS metagenome assembly WNGQ01 (sample SAMN13153382, study PRJNA577476) | soil metagenome | isolation source: 60 cm soil or saprolite under Garry oak tree replicate 2 | place: USA:California | collected 2016-06-15 | reverse complement strand
GGAACTCTAACGTGGGCGGCTGTCAGGTTGGTGGAAATCTACAACAGTCCCTCTCAGAACCTAGCAGGTCTCTACATTGCTCCAGCAGGAACCAGGACGGGGCAAGTTTATCTCATTAGGTTCCCGGAAGGAACGACGGTTATCGGACCTAACTCAGCCATCTCAGCCGTCTCAACTGATCCGATAATCAAAACTCAGCTCACGCTTCATCCCGACTGGACAAGCGGAAACATACTCCTCTATTCGGTGAACACTCGGTTGATCTACGTCATTCCATACTATGGAACACAAGGGATCCTGACCGTTCCAGAAATGGTGGCAGTAGTTGACGCTTCCACGAAACAAGTCGGCCATTATTTCATTCAAGACCCTACCAGCTCCACCGAAGTAGGCGGCGCAACCACACAGGCGGTCGCCACCATCGGCATATCAACTACCCAGACGACCGTCACCGGCAATCTGACGTCTATCGACCAGTACGTCCAGGGGGGAAACACTCGATGGGATATTGGAATAAAGACGACCACTGGAACAGTTCAGGTTCTCGCGAAAGCAGAGACCCTCACAACAACAGATATTTTCAAGATATACAATACAGGCATTGGAAACAAGATTACCGTCGTAGCGGACAAGACCACGTCCCCCTACACGGTCGTGAGTGTTCAATGAAGGCTGTACAAAGATCGTCGAAGATGCCTAGACGGCTCCAAACACCAAGCCGAGTAATCCCATTCTCAGCACCACACCGTTGCCTACTTGTGGGAAATATTTCGCGTGGCTAGTCGAGTCGACACTAGAGTCTATCTCATCGACCCTCGGCAACGGATGCATAACTATCGAGCTCTTCTTTGCCCGTGCCAACTCATCCGATGTCAGTCGGTAAGAGCCCTTGACCTTCTCGTACTCTGCGAGATCTCCGAACCGTTCCTTCTGGACTCTCGTCATGTAGATGACATCCAGTTCTTTCAGATGCTGTTGTAACGATGTGGTTTCTTCAACGTCTATTTTTTTCGAAACTTCCTCCAACACCTCTTTCCTCATCTTTAGTATCTCTGGGGAGATGAGGACCAGTCTGACTTTGTATTTTGCGAGGGCGTAGGCTAGCGAGTGAACTGTCCGGCCGTACCGCAGGTCGCCGATGAGTCCTATTGTAATACCGTCAATGGCGCCGAGTTCCTTTTTGATCGTGTAGAGATCGAGCAATGCCTGAGTGGGATGTTCCTCTGCTCCCGAACCAGCGTTAATCACCGGGACTCTTGAGAACTCTGCGGCCATTCTCGCCGCTCCCTCCAACGGATGTCTTACGACCAAGACATCAGCGTAGTTCTCGACGACGCGCACCGTATCTGCGAGGTTCTCGCCTTTCTCAACAGAGGTCCCCTTTGTCTCTGCGAATCCGAGAGCGGTCCCGCCGAGACGAGTCATAGCAGACTCAAAGCTCAGCTTCGTACGCGTGCTCGGCTCGTAGAATAGGGTCGCCATTATCTTCCCATGAAGCATATCCGATCCACTCTTCGCCAGAGGCTCCATGACCTGAGCCATGTCCAGAATCTGGTCAATCTCTGACCTAGAGAGATCGCGAACGGAGACAATGTCCCTGCCAACAAAGTTAGATGTGGGCGGCATGCCAATTACTAGCTGAGCCGAGGAGTCCTATAACTATCTTCAGAAGAGAGGGACCAATGACAGTTCAAGTTCTCGCGATAACATCCGACCTGTTCCTTCAATCGAGAATCACGGAGCTATCAAAGTCGCTGGGTGCAAGTGCCAAGCTGGTAACAACTGAGGAAGACCTGCTTAGACAGGCGAACTCGAACCATCCGAACTTGGTCATCCTCGACCTAACCGCGTCAGAGTATGACCCATTCTCGTGTGCCCAGAAACTGAAGGCTATGGCCTCTTCACCAAAGATACTGGGCATATTCCCCCATATCAGAACGGATCTCAAGCTGAAAGCTGAGAAGGTAATGATCGACTATGTTGTTCCCAACTCTGGTTTCCTCAAGACTCTGAAGAGTGTCTTAGAGAAAGAGGTCAAGGGCAGGTGAGCTGGATCGTCAAAGACCTATGGGACACGCTGGAAAGGCGTCGCGGAGAATACGAGAGTCTTTGGCGAGATCGTACGTTGCGGGCGTTTGAAATTATCAACTGGATTGCCAGTGAAGTGAGCGAACGCTGGAGTGTTCTCATACAGATCAACTTCCCACCCGGCCAGGAAAGACCAGTAGCCGCCCGTATCGGCCGTAGAAACGTAAGCATTCTAGTAGACAAGAATAGGAAGAAATTCGAAACAATAACAGAGGCTGATATCAAGCGAGCAATTCAATTGTTAAACCCCCAATCTTTCGACCCTGCCCGTTTCGGGCACGATGGATTCAGGGCAAATCTTTCTACCGGACGTATAGACTGTCTGCCGAGCGGGGTCCATCTATGGTGCGACCTAACACCGGAGGTCTTGGAGTTCCTCGACTGGATATTCGTTAACGGTTACGGGCTGAGACCCGAGTCTCATGTTTAGGAGGCCGGCATGAGCTTCTTGCCTAGTCTTCTCTCAATGTCCATCTTGGCTCGCCTCAGCTGCCTCGCACGCTTGAGCAGCTCGATAAGATAGTCCAAGTCGACTATCGGGCGCAGGGCTGGATACTCCCATGGAGTCTTGTTAATCTCGTCAGGATAGATCATGTAACCGTTAGGATAGTGCGTCAGCAGTATCCCCGTAGGGTCAGTTTCTAGGACCTTAGAGAACTCGCGTAGGGTGTATCCTGCCTTCTTGAGCTGTTCCAGCGCTCTATCGAGCTCATCGCTGGCCCTCTCCAGCTCGGCAAACATCTCTCCCCTGTCGCCATCTCCCATAGAATATCTGCCTAGGACCCTTATTCGCGAGAAACGGGGTTCCCCGCGGGCATAAGCGTTCTTTAACCCAGACACCCCCTCGCCCGAAACAAGAACCCCTCCGCACGTGGAAGGGCGACCAAGGCAAAGGTCCACGGGACCTAGACATTGCGATCAGCTATTCGGTTTTGACTTGGCTTCAGATTGCCTCCGAGTCAGGACAAGTTTCCATAGGATGAGGGCTCCTCCAACAATCGTGGCTAGCACTGGTCCGACGTATCCTGCCAGGAAGAAGCCGAGTGGCGATGCATTCTGGCTTATCCATAGTTGGAAGAAATAATTGGACTGGTATTCGTTGGAGATGGCAACGAGTAGGCCTATTGTAATCACGAACTGAGCGATGATGATTGTGCTCACCGCTCGCGATGGTTCGCGACTGCTAGTTTTCGGGACCACGGTTGCCTTCGCGGTCTGGGCGGATTTCGGGTTCGGGATTAGTAGAGAGCTGATTGCTCCCAGCGAGACGAAGATACCCGCTGTGAAAGCTGCCCAGCGCGTTCCTTGCGTAATCGCGTCATAGAGGATCGAAAGTACGACTGGTGCATTCCGACCGAAGCTGGCGATGAAGGATTGGTCGATTCCGCCAGAGAGTCCTGAATTGAAGGCAGCTACCAGTACGGCTCTTTGTTGTATGCTGAAGTTGGCGGTACTTACTGCGAGGTCGGCCACTCCAACTGCGGATATTTGAGCTACCAACACTGCGCCGATTACCGCAATGCCGAAGGCTGAGCCGATCTGTCTTACGGTATTGTTGGCTCCGGATCCTACTCCGGCCTTCTGCCAGGGTATACTCTGCAACACGGTGCTCGTGAGCTGGCTAATAGCTAGACCAACCCCCGCGCCATAGATGACGAGAATGGGGTACAGATAGTAGACGGGATTGTCGACGGTGATGATCTGGGACAGGCTGAAGAGCGCTATGGCTTCAAGGGTCATGCCTGTGGTGACAATCCACTTGGGTCCAAACCTGGTTGCTAGTACGCCGGCTACTGGTGCAAAGATGAAGACTGAGATGGCCATTGGCAGGAATGTGAGTCCGGCATTGAACGCGGATAGTCCCTTGACTGTCTGCAGGAATATTGAGATGATGAATACTGCTCCGAATTCGCCCATAGCAACGATTGTTACGGTGAAGAGCCCGTACCTGAAGCCCTTGAATCTGAGGAGGCTGAAGTCAAAGAGAGGAACCCTCCCGCTTCTTAGTCGGCGGATCTCGTAGAAAGTAAACAGGGATAGTAGAGCAAGCCCGGTTACGATCGCAACCAAGGGAAGGGAAACGGGGTTTGAAGTCGACCATGATAGGCCTGCCGCCCCGAATTCACTTGCAGGAACAATCCACCCGTAGGTTTGAGCTTCAATAAACCCAAACAGCAGACTGGCCAGACCTATAGTGATGAGGACTAGCCCGGCATAGTCTGCGGTGTACTTAGGATCCTTGAACCGGGTCTCCTTGATCGCGAATAAAGCGCCGACCAGGGCTGTGATCCCTATCGGGATGTTGATGAAGAACGCCCATCGCCAAGTAAGAGTCGGGTCACTCGTGAAGTAGCCTCCCAAGACTGGTCCCAGAACCGCAGCCGCGCCCGCTGTTGCGCCCCATATCCCGAAAGCGACACTGCGCGCTTTGCCGGTGAAAGTGGTTGTCAGGATTGACAGGGTGGAGGGTGAAGCCATCGCTGCACCGAATCCCTGAACTACCCGGCCCACGAGAATCTGAGTCAGATCCTGTGAGAATCCATCGATGATAGATCCGGCGATGAACAGGGAGATTCCGCTGATGAAGATCCGTTTTCTGCCGAACTCATCGCTGAGTTTTCCCCAGGTAAGAAGGAACGACCCGAAGACCAGAGCATAGAGTGAGGTGATCCATTCTAGGTCCTTTAGCGAGATCCCGAAGTCTTTCTGGATTTGATACTGAGCAACGATCACTATCGTTGCGTCAATCACGATTATTGCAAGGGAGAGGCTCAGGACGAGCAGAATGAGAAGCTGCTTTCGTTCGATCTTGGCCGATCCTGGAGCCGACGCTGGACTTGCGCCTCCTGATGACGGGCCAGATGGTTTGCTCTGGCTCTCTCCTGACATTGAAACGGCCTCACATTTGTTCGGGGTAATCAAACATTCCCGTCAGAGAGATTCTCGTGACCTATGAGCTGTGAAACATCTAAGAACTCGTTCGGCAAGACAGAGTCTCAGATTGCCAAAGGACCTTCACACGGGCCGGTACAGAATCGAGCCGGGACATGAAGTTCATCTAAGCGATATCGACCCAAACGATACTTCCGGTTTCGAGGGAAAAGATGAGGATGAACAGAGAGAATCGAAGAGGCTCAACGAGAAACTTAAGCAGCTTCAGGAGATGCTCTACGCAGAGCACGAGCAGAAAATCCTAGTTGTTCTGCAGGCTATGGATACTGGCGGCAAAGACGGAGTCATTAATCGAGTCTTTCAGGGAGTCAACCCACAGGGGGTCCGGGTGGCACATTTCAAGGAACCTACCCCTGAAGAACTCGATCACGGTTTCTTGTGGCGGGAACACAGACAAGTGCCTGGAAACGGCGAGCTAACAATTTTCAATCGAAGCCATTACGAGGGCGTCCTTGTCGAGAGAGTTCACGAGATCGTCCCGGAGAAGGTCTGGAGTCATCGGTACCGGCAGATCAACGATTTCGAGAGATTGCTCTCTGAAGAGGATACGACGATACTGAAATTCTATTTGCATATTGACAAGGATGAGCAGAAGAAGCGTCTGCAACAGCGGTTGGACGATCCTTCCAAGCGGTGGAAGTTTAGTGGTGACGATATGCCGGAGCGGAAATTCTGGAAGGAATACATGAAAGCGTACGAGGATACCCTCAACAAGACCAGCATGGAATGGGCCCCTTGGTATCTCATACCAGCCAATCACAAGTGGTACAGGGATTTGGTGGTTTCCCGCATAATCGTGAAGGTAATGGAAAAAATGAACTTGCACTATCCGAAAATCGGCAAGAAAACACTCCCAAGTAAGATTGAGTAGTGTCCTGTTAGCTTGCTCGTAGAAGAAAATTCCACGTTCACCGACCCCTGCCTATCCTTCCTTCCTCCATGCCGTCTTTAGCCACAATTCCCTGAACCCGGTTGCCCGTAGAGGCCCGCATGGGGCACGGGGCCTTCAAATAAGCGCCAGCCATGATTCTAGGGGTAAGTCTTCTCTGATGCGGACCCTAGTAGCAGAATGCCAGATTCCCTCGGCTCCCTCCAGGTATGAGGAGGTTGAGACCATGGCCGAGAGCATAGGCTACGAGGTAATCGACACCATAGTCCAGCATCGTAAGAACCTCCACCACACCTACTGCATCGGACCAGGAAAGCTAGAGGAGATCAAGATGCTCGTCGCCGAAAACGACATCGAAGCCGTCGTCTTCGCCAACACCCTCCCCAGCGCCCAGATCTTCAAGATACAACGAGTCCTCGGCGGAACAGACATCAAAGTAATCGATCGCAACCTCCTGATTCTCGAAGTCTTCGACAAGCGTGCCATGACAAAAGAAGCAAAACTACAGATCGCCCTTGCAAAGCTCAAGTACACGTTCTCCTGGGGCAGAGAATTCCTCAGACTCGAAGGCATCCTAGGCGGACAAGTAGGCTGGAGCGGACCCGGAGACTATCCCTACCATGACTACGAGAGGACGGCTAAGAAACGAATCGCCAACATGGAGAAGGAACTGAGAGAGCTCTATTCCAAGAAGGATGCTCTTAGAGACCACCGGCGAGAACGAGGCTTCCCAATCGTAGCACTAGCAGGCTATACACAGAGCGGAAAAACCACATTCTTTAACCGGATGTCCGCCGAACACAAAGATACGGGACTAGGACCCTTTACCACGCTGTCCACATTCGCGAGAAGAATCGACCAGAACAATGGGGGCGATAATTTCAGCTTCATACTAATCGACTCCATCGGGTTCATCGAGGATATGCATCCAACGATCCTCAAGGCATTCAACACGACACTCGGCGAGATAACGAACGCAGATCTAATCCTTCTATTCGTTGACGTCAGCGAAGAGCTAGAATCAGTCTTCAGAAAGCTCAACGCCTCAAAAGAGATTCTCAAGAAAATAGCAGCCAAAGTACCCCTAGTCATATGCGCAAACAAGACAGACCGTTCCAGTGCCCAACAACTACAAGAGGGGAAGAAATTGATCTCCCGAACCTTCGAAGGCGTTCCACTCATCGAGCTAAGCGCGTTGAAAGGAATCAACACGGATGAGGTTGTGAAGGAGGCCTATCATCACCTCAACGGGTCCGCCTCCCCCTCCCCTAGTAGCTCTCTAGAGCTACCCTCCTCTCCATAGTAGATCCCGAGAAATCCTAAAATTCTTCAATGCCATCAGTTGAAGATGGGATGTTCTAAGTGGAATTAAGGAAACTTCAACGAACACCAGACGGCACCTACCTAGTCACCATACCCAAAGCATGGGCCAAACGAGTCGGACTAGAACAAGGATCCGTCGTTTCCTACGAAGAACGACAAGACGGAAGACTCCTACTATCCCCGAGAATCGATGAGGAGAGACCGCCCCTCGAAGTCATACTAGAAGCATCTCCCTTTGTGAGACGAGAGATCATCGAACGATACCTTCTCGGATACGACGTAATCCGCATCCAATCCAAAGACAGCCTCTCCCCAGAGACAAGAGACGAGGTGCGAAAGACTACAAAACGGCTCGTAGGTCTGGAGGTGTTGGAAGAGGACGCGAAGAAGATCGTCCTACAATGCCTGATGGAGCCCTCTCTCCTCAACCCCGAGCGCATCCTCCGACGGCTCGAAATGCTGTCCATGCCCATGCAGATAGACGCAGTCCAAGCCTTCGTCGAATCCAACACCGAGCTAGCTAACGGAGTCGTTGAGAGAGATGAGGAAGTCGACAGATGGTATTTCCTTTTGGTTCGACTCGTCCGAGCGGCTATTGCCGATACATACTTACTGGAGAAAATAAAAGTCTCCTCGGTCGACTGCCTAGACTTCCGTCTCTTAGCAAGCTACATCGAAACCTTCGCCGACTACGCAGTAACTGTAGCCGAGAACACCCAAGACAAAGTTCCCGTTCCAAAGGAACAACAAATCCTGTTCCAGAAGATCGGAGCCTCAGTGAATACGATGTACAAAGACGCCGTCGGATCAGTTCTCTCACGAGACCTCAAACTAGCCTCATCGGTAAGCCCGAAGTTCAAGGAGACCAAGAAGATACTTGCCGAGGCTGAGACAAGCATCGCTAAAGCCCCGCGTCCCATGGTCAACCACCTCGTCGCCGCACTGATAGCCTTGAACAGAATGTGCGAAGTCTCTGTAGACATATCAGACCTCACCATCACAAGATAGACAGCCAGTTCGCGATAACTGGATAAGCCGCCACCACGCGTTAGGTAGGCTCTAGAAAGGTCGCTAGATGTCAGAGGAGAGGAGGAAGGCAATCGGCACCATACTGGAAGCGGGTTTCCAGATGGAAAGCGACGCCTTCAAAGCTCTAATGGAGATCAGCAACGCAGGCCAGTTGGACCCTCTTGTCAAAGAGGTCCTTCGAGTCGCCGGAACCGTGGAACCACGACCTGCATCGATCAGCAGAGACCTGGTTCTCAAGGCCGCCGAACACCTAGACCTTTCCGAGAAGACCCTGAAGGCAGATCATTCTGGCCCAGGGCACGGGCGTCGTTTTGCTGAAGACCTTGAATCTCGACTGGAAGTAGTCTCGGACCCAACGGGCAAGCTCGGAACGACTGGCTCGTTCGATGATTTTCTCCGCTACTTCAGAAGCCGTTTCGATAAGATGAGTCTGCTCTTCAGGCAGAGAATGGACACCCGAAACGCCGGTACAATTTCTGACGCGTTGTCAGGCGGGTCAAATGGGCGAGGCCGTTTCATCTGCATGGTTCTAGACAAGAGGGAAAGAGGCGACCGGATCTTTCTAACGGTAGACGACTATGAAGATGAGGCCACTGTCCTCGTTGGGAGGCAGAACCCTACAGTGTATGAGATAGCGAGAAAGATAGTCAGAGACCAGGTCGTCTACATCCAAGCCCGGAAGAGCGCCGGTCCTTTGCTTGTTGCCGAGAGCATCATTCTGCCCGAGATTCCGGATAGAAAACCGGCCCATGCTAACGAAGAGATCTACGTGGCTCTAGTATCTGACGTTCATGTTGGGAGCAAGGTGTTTCTCGAGGACGAGTTCCGACGAGTTCTAAGCTGGTTGAAAGGCGATATCGGAACGCCGAATCAACGTGAAGTTGCCGAGAGGGTGAAGTATGTTCTGATCGGGGGCGACCTTGTCGACGGGATCGGAGTCTACCCCCGCCAAGAGGTGGACCTAGCTGTTCCAGACATCTACGAACAGTACCGGCTGGCAGCCAAGTTCGTCAGCGAAATCCCAGAGTACATGGATGTGGTCTTGATACCTGGTAACCACGATGCTGTACGCCAGGCCTTACCGCAACCCGCTATACCGAAAGATTTCGCGGGACCCGTATACGACTCACGGAAGATTACCTCGCTAGGGGATCCGGCGGAGGTTCGCCTGCACGGAGTCCACTTTCTACTCTACCACGGGACCAGCCTGATGGATATTCTGAGCGGGGTCCCAGGCCTCGACTATCAGCGTCCAGTGGAGGTCATGGAGTATCAACTTCGAGCCCGGCACCTATCACCAGAGTATGGAAAAATGACCCCCATTGGTCCCGAACAAGAGGATTTCTTGGTAGTGGAACGGGTCCCGGACGTTTTCACCTCGGGACACATTCACGTCTCAGGAGCGGGCGTTTACAGGGGAACAACAATAGTGAACAGCGGCGCGTGGCAAGGACAGACAGACTATCAGAAACGAATGGGGTTAATCCCTAAACCCGGAATCCTTCCCGTTGTTAACCTGAAGACCCTTGATGTCAAGATGATCAATTTCCAGTAAAACTTACGAATGGACCTCAAACAAATCTCTAGACCACTACTTGTCTAAGAGACATCTGCCCTAAGGGATCAGTGACGAAGACGGTGTATGAAATCATATCTCTCGGTAACCGTAGCTGAAAATCATGGGCGAGACTACACTTTCGTTCTATCTTCCATTCGAAATCGTTGATGATGGTGAATATCAAGTCTCAATCGAAGGGAGAGAAGCATCGCTCAACATTAAGCGAGAACAAAGGTGTAACGAAGATTTCGAGAAGTTAAGCGGCTTCGCTGTGGAGGGAACAGGAAGTGTTACGATTACGAGAGACCCCTGGGGCATTTCGGGATTCACGAGAGTCGTAGTCCGGATCCCACGCTATGTCCCGTTTGAGGAATGCAGACTGGAAGCCCAAAGATATCTCAACAGATTAATTCAGGTCTGGAGATTCTTTACCAGGTACCACTGGCTTCCGTATGTAGCTGACGATGCAATTCTATCATTTGAACGAAGCATTCAAGAGGCGAAACGAAAGAGCGAAGCAATTTTCGGTTTCGGAGTCTTCAACAAATTCTTCTACCCGTCAAGGACGATAGAACCGAACAGGGTGATTGCAAGTATTCGAGCGGGCTTGTCTGACGAGCTCAGGATACTACCCTCATCAATGCATCAACTCCTAGACAAAGTTCTCAAAGAAGTAGACGGGAGATCTCTCAGGACCGAGTCTCATCTCTGGAAGAAATTCGAAAGGGCCAGACTCGTTCGGAAGAACTCGGTTCATCCATACATAAGGGACCTGCAAGCTGGTGAGGCCGCAGAAGCTCTCTTTGCACTTGAGGAAATCATGCAGTGGCTCGCGCAACCGTGGAAAACCTAAAACGTTTTTTTGGTTAGGGTTAGCCGACAATAATTTGGGACCGCATGAAGTGTCAGTTGCCTTGAAATCCAAAGCTCTTCTGAGTGTCTACCCCCACACCACTCTTTCCACTGCAACTCCTCGACTTACTTTGGGTTTGCTTTCCTTGTTTTAGAAGACTTACTGGCAAAGTTAACTGCGCTTCTAATCATTTATGCCGACCTGTACATTTTTGTCCACTAATTTGTCCCCAAGTTTGTACGAAACAGTTGGTTAAGGAGTCTCAACGTTAGCCTTACAGATCTCCATAGGAAGGAGAGGGGTACGGGTCTGGAGCGACTAGTCGCCGACTAGTTGAACAACGATGGTTCTGTCTCTCGGTCTAACGTCCAGTTCCAGAAAGACGATTTGTTGCCAGGTTCCCAAAGCTAGTTTCTTGTCTAGAAATGGTACGGACAAGTCTGGCCCTATCATAGACGCTCTAACGTGTGAGTGTCCGTTTCCGTCATGCCACCGATTCTCGTGTTCGTAGGGCGCATCTTTTGGTGCAAGTCTTTCGAGGGCTAGGGGAAAGTCGGTTAGAAGTCCAGGCTCATATTCGATCGTGGTTAGGGCTCCTGTTGATCCGGGCACGAACAAGGTAGCAATTCCATCTTTCAGCATTGAGGATTCGACTATTCTTTGGATCTTATGAGTAATGTCACGAATTTCTCCCTCGTGGTGGGTCCGAAACTTCAGCTCTTGTGAGTCGACGGTCATGATTTCCCTGTCTGTTTCAGGCAAGGAATTAAGAATGAAACCTGTCCCTCGGCTGATAGGTTCAATGTCTTGTCCAAAGGAACTGGCCCAAAAGAGCTCTACGTGAAGAAGATCCGTAACGGTACAGTGATCGACCACATTCTGGCCGGTCATGCTTTGGACGTGCTCAAGATTCTCGGAATACACGGGGGTGAGGGACACATCGTGAGTGTGGCGATGAATGTGATCTCGAAGAAGCAGGTCAAGAAGGACATTGTCAAGGTCGAGAATAGAGAACTCAAGCCAGGTGAAGTGGACAAGATAGCATTGATAGCGCCCAGCGCGACCATCAGCATTATTCGAGACTATGAGGTGGCTGAGAAGACAAGGGTTAAGCTGCCTGAATCTATCAGGGGAATTGTTCGTTGTTCAAATCCTGCGTGTGTTTCGAATGCTGAGCCTGTTGAGCCAAAGTTCAGTGTGGAAAGACAGGACCCTCTTCGGCTCCGCTGCTACTATTGTGTTCGGATAATGGAGAAGGTCGACGTTCTCAAACAGTTCTAGTGTGGAACTCTCGCCGGTGGAGTGGGAGAAGGCGGTTCAAGAGCTTCAGACCCTTTACAATGAAAAACGCGATGCTATTCAGCAGCGTCTGCGAGAATTCAAAGAGATTCTCGATCGCAGTGACGATGATGTCTTTGCTGAACTATGCTTCTGCTTATTGACGCCGCAGTCGTCTGCGAAAACTTGCTGGGCAGCCGTATCCCGGCTCAAGGAGCGAAGTCTTCTCTTGAAAGGAGCGGCTAACGAGATTCAACCTCAACTAAATGATATCCGGTTCGGAGATAGCAAGGCGAAGTACATTCTCGAGGCTAGGGACCTGTTCACCAAGGATGGGAAGCTCTACCTCAAATCCCATCTTTCCAGCTTCGCTAACCTGTTCGAGTTGAGGGAGTGGATGGTGGAGAACGTGAAGGGATTGGGGTACAAGGAGGCGAGCCATTTTCTCCGGAATGTCGGTCTCGGGGAAGAGTTTGCGATTCTTGACAGGCATATTCTGCGAAACCTCAAGAGGATGGAGGTTATCTCTGAGGTGCCGGTCTCGATCACGAAGAAGCGGTATCTTGAGATAGAGGAGAAGCTTCGTCGTTTCTCGCGTGAGATACGAATACCGTTGGCCGATCTTGATCTCTTGTTCTGGTCGCGTGAAACAGGCTGGATATTCAAGTAGGTAGAGGAATTATGGGGAAAATTGGTGTCATGGCGGACAACGAGACAGCGATATACTTCACGCTCGGTGGGGTCAAGAACAGCTGGGTTGTGAAATCCGAAGACGAGGCTGTGAAGACGTTTGAAGACATCAAGAGCAAACAGACCGTCTCCCTCGTCATCGTTACAGACACTGTCTTCGACTGGATCAAGGACAAGGTTGGACAGGGGAAGAAGGAAATCGAACTGCCACTGGTTGTATCGATTCCAACAAGGCGCGGCGGCAAGTCCCAGGTTGATCTGCTAGCTGATCTGATCAAGAGAACTGTAGGCGTGGAAATCAGGGTACAATAGGAATTAGCGGTAAAATCGCCCATTATCAGCCCTGATTTTGATTCTGGAATGCCTCTCTAGACTCTCCGGAAATTCGTTCGGGAAAATCGTCATCTCTGCCAGTTCATCCAAGCTAGAATTGTGCCCTGAGTCGCATGTCTCGCCCAGAATCAGTGCCAGACAGGAAATCGTTTCTAGAAAATAGGGGGTCTTAGCGACTCGACCTCGCGTCACGTGAGAGGTTTCCTCGGACCCCCGTAAAAGTAAACCACGGGGGAAATGATCGAGTTTTTGGTTTGTCCAGTTGAAATCATTGTACGAGAACCCTTAATTCCACTGGAAGCCGGCTCGCAGAAAACCGGACCGTTTCAGACTTGTCGCAACAGGGTTTAGATCTAATCTTCGAAAGAGTCCTTTCAGGAGGAGAAGTCTTCCGCGACAGAAACCTCCTCAGACACGACTACATGCCCGCAACCCTTCCACACAGAGAAGAACAAATCAAACGGCTAGGATCCGTGCTCGCTCCCGCCCTAACGAAAGATCGAGTCTCAAACCTTTTCGCCTATGGCAAGACTGGAACCGGAAAGACAATCGTGACCAAGTTTGTCCTCGATCGGCTACAGCGAAAAGCTCGCGAACACGAACGAGCACTTGACACGAGCTATGTCAACTGCCGTCTCTCAGGAACAAACTACAGAGTCATCGCCGACCTCTGCAGAGCTCTCGGCCGAGAAGTCCCATTCACTGGATTGGCAGTCGGTGAACTCCTGGACCGGTTCAGAAACGCCCTCCAATCTCGCGGCTCTGCCTTCCTCGTCGTCCTAGACGAGATAGACGCCCTCGTTAAGAGAAGCGAGGACGATAGTCTACTCTACGAGCTGACGAGGATAAACGAGAAGCTGACCGACGGCTGGATCGGGCTCATAGGAATATCCAACGACCTCCACTTCAAAGACTTCCTCGACCCGCGAGTCCTCAGCTCGCTGGGAGAGGAAGAAGTCGTGTTCAAACCATACTCATCAGACGAACTGTACGACATTCTGAAAGAACGAGCACAGCTCGCCTTCCGATCCGGAGTTCTCGACCAAGGAGCTCTACACTTGTGTGCAGCCCTGGCCGCAGGAGAACACGGTGATGCGCGGCGCGCCCTTGATCTACTCCGAGTCGCCGCTGAGATCGCTGAGAGATCCCGTGAGCTAAAGGTCGAGGAGAATCATGTCCGGGAGGCACAACAGAAAGTCGAACATGATCGCGTCACAGAAGCCCTGTCATCCCTCCCCCTCCACTCCCGAATCCTCCTCATCTCCGTAATGCAATTGGAAAACACTAGAAAAGAAAGCTCGGTAACGGGTGACGTGTACGAGGTGTATCGAGAACTATGCGCCGCAGGCTCTGTCGAACCTCTAACCCAGAGAAGAGTCAGCGGATTGCTCAACGAGCTAGACATCATGGGCGTCCTAAACGCGCGCGTAGTAAGCTTCGGAAGATACGGTCGCACAAAGAAGATACGGCTCGGCGTAGAATCTCGATCAGTAACCGCATCCTTCAACCAGGACGAGATGGTTCGAGGACTGCTTAGCTATGCTCCACGGAGCGTCCTCAAACATCAAACCAGCCTCTAGACTCATCGGAATAGACGACGGCCCGTTTCCA
>WNGQ01005031.1_pt1 | contig 14606 bp, 12 predicted proteins | sample 5407661 | NCBI WGS metagenome assembly WNGQ01 (sample SAMN13153382, study PRJNA577476) | soil metagenome | isolation source: 60 cm soil or saprolite under Garry oak tree replicate 2 | place: USA:California | collected 2016-06-15 | reverse complement strand
TCGAGCTCGATCGCGCGGTCGTAGTCGGCCAGCGCCTCCTCAGGCCGGCCCATCAGCCGGTACGTCTCGCCGCGCATGCCGATCGGCCATGCGGCGGCGGGGTCGAGCTCGATCGCCCGGTCGTAGTCGCCCAGCGCCTCCTCATAGCGGCCCATCAGCCGGTACGCGTCGCCCCGCCCGGCGATCGCCGGGGCGTAGGCCTGGTCGAGCTCGATCGCGCGCCCGTAGTCGCCCAGCGCCTCCTCATAGCGGCCCATCAGCCGGTACGTCTGGCCGCGGCCGGCGATCGCCGGGGCATCGGCGGGGTCGAGCTCGATCGCCCGGTCGTAGTCGCCCAGCGCCTCCTCAGGCCGGCCCATGGCGTGGTAGCTCTGGCCGCTGTCGGCGGTCGCCGGGGCGTAGGCCTCATCGAGTTCGATCGCCCTGCCGTAGTCGGCCAGCGCCTCCTTGTGCCGGCCCATCAGCCGGTACGTCTCGCCGCGCATGGCGATCGGCCATGCGGTGGCGGGGTCGAGCTCGATCGCCCTGCCGTAGTCGGCCAGCGCCTCCTTGGGCCGGCCCATCAGCCGGTACGCGTCGGCGCGCATGGCGATCGGCCATGCGGTGCGTGGTAAGTCTCGGCGCGCATGGCGATCGGCCATGCGGCGGCGGGGTCGAGCTCGATCGCGCGGTCGTAGTCGGCCAGCGCCTCCTCCTGCCGGCCCATCAGCCGGTACGTCTCGCCGCGGCCGGCGATCGCCGGGGCATCGGCGGGGTCGAGCTCGATCGCGCGGTCGTAGTCGGCCAGCGCCTCCTCAGGCCGGCCGAGCCATCGGTGGGTGTCGGCGCGGTAGGCGAGGGTACGGTGGTCGTCCGGGGTCAGGCTGATCGCCCGGTCGAGGTCGGCAAGGGCCTCGTAGTCGTGATCGAGGAAGTAGAGTGCCCGTCCCCGACTCCGCAACGCGACCGGGACGGCCGCCTCCTCAAGGTTGCCCTCGCGGAGAAGGATCCCGAGGCAGGTGACGGTGGCCTCATTCTGGCTCCCGCGCAGGCTTTCCGCCAGGCGCCGGCCCCACGCTCGGATGGCGTCCGAACCGGCGTCGTCGCCAGCCTGAGCGATCATCTGCGCCCACCGTGCGGCGGTGGTCAGCTGCTTGGCGCACGCATAGGCGACTTCGCTAAGGGCACTGGGCAGCGCTTTGCCAAGGTCAGCACACAGCAGGTGGTAGGTCTCCTCCACCTTGTGGGCCCTCCAAGAGGGGTCATCCCAGGCGTCCTCACCGGACAAATCCAGGCGCCACCTCCGGTACGTTGCCGCCAGATCCCGGTGGCGCTTCCGCCATCGGGTAGGGGATTGGCGGCGTTCCAGCCTGATCATCGCGGTGCGCACCACCTCGTGGTACTGAATGCGCTCCGCTTCGTGGGTCACGAATGGCAACGACCGAAGCCAGGTGAACAACCTGCCTTGATCCCCATCGGGCTGGTCAGGGCCCCCGACCAGAACGCCTAGGACGTCCTCGTTGACAGCGCGGGGCAATGCCGCCGCGATGGCCAGCGCCCGCCGCGCGGGATCGGGTTCCCACTTCAGGAACCGTTCGACCGCGTCGCCGCTGGGATCCCCAACCGCGCCCGGGCCCGTGGGCTGGTTCTCCGCAAGTGTGGCCACTAGCAGGGGCAGCCGGCCGGAGACCATGAGGATGACCTCCACCACCCGTTCGTCCGTGACTCCCTTGCCGGCCAGCAGCTGACGTGCCTCCGCCTCGCTGAACGGCGTGAGCGGCACGTCCGCCAGCACCGCCGCATACGGCGCCCACCCGCCCGGGTCGAGCGGGTGTCGGCCAGCTACCGTGACCACCAGATCCTGCGGCAGGTCACCGTAGAGGCCGTCCAGCACTGACCGCAGCCAGCCGTCGAGCCATGGGCCGGTCTGCTCATAGCTGTCGAAAAACAGCACCAACGGCCTCTGGCGTCCGACGCCAGCGAGGTCACGAACAAACACCCGGGTCAAGGCATCCAGCGGTGAGACCCACAGCGGCACATCTTCATCGCGGCGGAATTTCGTCCCAAAGAATATCCGCAGCCGGTCAGCCTGCTCAGCCGCGCCTACACTATCCGCAAGGTCCCCGGCGCCCGGCGCAGCATGCGCGGCGTGTAGCCCGATCCGTACCGCCGTCCGCGTCATGAAAGCCGGCACCCCGGCAGCAGCATCCGGATCCGCCTCCACCTCGAAACGACGCCGCAAATAGTTGTCGAGAACTTCCGTGAATCCGCCGAGAACCTCCCCCTGACGGGCCAGGTCCGACGCGATCACCTTCATCGCATCCGGCACACCGAAGATCGGCTCATCCACCCACGCAGTCGCCGCGCCCTGCCCATCGGCGATGCTACGCAGCCGCCGGAGAAGGAACGTCTTCCCTACGCCCCCGTCGCCATGCACGCAAAAGATGAAACGCCGATCCGGGTCAGCCGCCGGCAACACCAGGTTCTCCCGGAACCGGGCGAGCTCATCAGCACGTGCGACAAATCCTGCCTGTTGCCGGCGCCGCACGACATCCTGAAACGACCCCCCAGCCTGGCCCAACCCGCCCCCTCGGCTCACACCCGTACCCAGTGTCGGCATCGACCTAAATGCTACTCCCGCACCTGCGATCATCACGAGTCATGCACACCTAGGGCAAAGCCTCGCTCAGCACACGAAGGACCACCCGGACCGCCGCCACGCTGTACTGCAGTACGGCAAGACGGGGGGCGTGCCTGAACATCAGCTGGACTGGCCAGGGTAATTACGCGGCACCCAGGCCATCCTGCTCGACGACATACCAATCGGCGAGGCCTGCTCGTCATGTGGCGTCGCTTGAGGTACGGATCGCACGGAAGGCCGAGTCGTCGGCGTGCTGGATGAAGGGGCAGATGAGGCGCCGGTTATGGGGCCACGATCCGGTCCATGGCGGACCCGACGAGCGCGCCGGCCACGTCTCATCGACGAGTGCCGGGGTGAAACTGCGAGCGCCGCAGCGCGGCAGGATGGCTACGGTGCGGGCAGGCACGCCCCGGCCCGCCCGGTACGTGAAACCCTGGCAGAAAGGCCCGGGATTGGCCCGGCCCTGGCCGCAATCCAATGGCGCAGCGCTTGCCGCTAAACACCAATGGCAGGGCAGCTGGATTTCGCTATTGACACGCCGCGCAAAGGGGGCCTACCGTCGCATGCAGCACATACTGGAATAGCGTTCCGCTTAGCGGAATGCAGCCGGAAGGGCGGCCCTGATGACAACCGGAGCACATCTTCTGGCCCGGATCAGGAAGATCGCTGGCATCAGCACGGTGCTGCTGCTGGTAGCCGGGGCACCGGTGGCCATCGGGGCTACCCCGGCACTGGCGGATTGCGTGACGGCCGGGTGCCCGTCCCCCGTCCCGCTCCCGTCGGGCGCGTTCAGGTTCCCGCAGGGCGCCCGCTGGCAGTACCAGTTGCAGGCGGCGCGGGACGCGTCTGGCACGGCGTGCCTGTACCCGTCAACCGGTGGCATCAATACCGGCATAACGGGCACGTCGTTTGCCACCGGCGCGGCCGTCGCCCCCACCGTTTCGATCCGGCCCGGCGTGCCGCTGCCGGTTATCCGGTGAGTGCTACTGACGCCTCGCTGGTGTAGCTGGAGAAGGTCAGGGACTCCTGGAGGTACAGCTCAATGCTCGTGGCGTCATGAGACAGGTAGCCGATGGACAGGTCCTGGCCAATGTGCAGTTCGTAGTCGCCGCCGCGGGTGGAGAGCACGAAGGCGCCGTCGATGGCGGGCGCCCAGATGATATCGCCGTCGACGACCCGGACTAGGTGCTCGTGAATGGGGTAGCCGTGGTCGGAGGTCTCGGTGACGAGCGTGTAGGCGCCGGCGCTGAGCAGCACCGAGTACGGGCCGTTGACACCGGCCAGCCGCAGGGAGCTTACTGCCTGGCTGATGATGTTCGGGTAGGCAAGGGCATCGGCGGGCAGCGCCAGGCCCGGGTTGGAGGAACTCTCCCTGATTCCGGCGATGCCGGCTGCCGGGTAGCCCTCGAACACGGCCCGGTCCTCGGCGAAGGCGATACTCCTCGCGGCATCCTTGACCGGCTGCCAGTCCGGGTCCTTTGCGCCGCGCTCGACGTCGTCGACGGCCTGGCGGTGCACCGTGAACGGCACCCGCAATTCGATGATCGGCTGGGACGTCCGCGCGCGGGCGATGACGCCCTCGGCCGGAGAGTCGATGTCGCGGAGGTGACCGGTGCCCGCCGCTGACAGGGCCAGGCCGCCGGGTTCTTGCATGTCCACGACCCGGCGGCCTGCCACGTGGCGCTTGAAGGTGCGCGTGGCTTCCTGCTCGATTCCGGCCCAGGCAGTAGCGGAGATGGGGGCGAGTTCGCGGTGCAGGTTGTTCATGACGGGATGCTCCTTTTCAGGCTGCCGACTCCCAGCGAACCGTCGGGCAGGACATCGGGTGCCGTGGGGGGCACGATCTGCGAGCCGGTGCCGTCACGCGCCGGTACCGGTGCCGCGGCGGCGCCTGCCGAGGCGTCAAGGGCCGGAGGGCCCGGCAGATCATCGAGGAAATCAGCGGCCGGTACGAAGAAGAGCGTGCCGGTGATTGCGGTGGAGAATTCGAGTATCTGGTCGGTGTTACCAGGCGGGTTGCCGATGAACATGTTCTCGAGCATCTGCTCAGTCACACTCGGCGTGGCCGAGTAGCCGATGAAGTAGGTGCCGAACTCGCCCTGCCCGACGGTCCCGAACGGCATGTTGTCGCGCACGATCTGCCGCTCGGTCCCGTCAGCGCCGGTGATGGTGTTCAAGGCCACATGGGAGTTGGCCGGCTTGACGCCGTCGGGAAGCTCGATATCGGACAGCTTGGTGCGGCCGATCACCTTCTCCTGTGCCTCGACCGGCAGCGCATTCCACGCCCGCATGTCGTGCAGGTATTTCTGCACGATGACATAGCTGCCCCCGGCGAAGTCAGGGTCCCAGGCGCCGATGAAGGCCGCCGCGCGGGCCGCCTGGCCGGCCGGATTCTCGGTTCCGTCGACGAAGCCGAGCAGGTCGCGCTCGTCGAAGTACCGGAAGCCGTGCACCTCATCAGCCACCGTGACCGAGCCGGCCAGCCGGTCCATGATCTGCGCCGCGAACTCGAAGCAAAGGTCCATCTGCCTGGCACGGATGTGAAAGAGCAGATCTCCTGGCGTCGACACCGCGCGATGCCTTTCACCGATCAGCTCACGGAAAGGATGCAGCTCGGCCGGGCGCGGCCGGCTGAAAAGACGGTCCCAGGCTGCCGACCCCACGCCGATCACGCAGCTCAGCTCTCCTGCGGGTATCCGGAAGCCCACTGACCGCTGCAACCCGGCCACGTCGGCAAGAAGATCCCGTATGACGGGCTCGCCGCCAGGATCGACCGTCACCACCAGGAAGATCGCCGCTTCGCTGGGCGAGCCGAGCACCGGCTGAGGTTCGGCCGGCCAGCCCGGCTGCCGCTGCGCTGTCACGGCTTCGCGCTCCTAACCTTCGGGGAAAGCCTGTCACGCAACCTTCGGGGGTTTGCCTGTCACGCACCGACGCTTGTAGCCCAGGAATGTCCTCCTACGTGTCTCGGCCATAGCAGTGGACCCTGTGAACTCAACGCCAACCTTATCGGCCGCTGCGTTGAGCAGTCACTTAGCCGCGTACCTGATCTGGTCCCCCGCAGGTGTCATCAGCTGTGCGCCGGGCGTCTCGGCGAGCCAGCTTCGTAGCCGGGTGACCCGGCCTGGGACGACCGGCGGTCAGCTCAGGCCGGGTGCGGCGGCTGGCCATTTCCCGCGCGGTCTCCGGGGTGTTTGCCGACATGTCGGTTGCCTGACCACTCGGCCGGGCGTGCCAGAATATGCCGGACAACTGACTGGAGGCAGGATGGACGACGCCCCGCAGGTGCCCCCCGGCGTGGACCCGGCGCGGCCAAGCCCGGCACGGGTCTACGACTATCTGCTCGGCGGCAGGAACAACTTCGAATCTGACCGTGCGGTCGCGGAGATGATCAAGGCGCGGGCGCCCGAGATGGTGGACGCGGCCTGGGCGAACCGGGGTTTTCACCAGCGTGCCGCCAAGTGGATCGCCGAGCAGGGCGTGCGGCAGTTCATCGATATCGGGTCGGGCCTGCCGACCGTGGGCAACACCCATCAGGTGGTCCGGCTCACCGCGCCTGATGCCCGCGTGGCCTACGTCGACAATGACCCGATGGTGCTGGCCCACGGCACCGCCCTGCTCGGCGACGACGAGGCCGCCGTGGTGATACTTGCCGACATGCGCGACCCCGAAGAGTTGCTCGGCAACCCGGAACTGCGCGCGCTGATCGACTTCACCGAGCCCGTCGGCCTGCTGGCCACGGCGGTGCTGCATTTCGTCTCCGATGCGAGCCGTCCCGGCGAGCTGATCTCGCGTTACATGGCGGCGCTTGCGGGAGGCAGTTACCTCGCGTTGTCGCATACGACCGCTGACCAGAAGCCACCGCAGGCCGCGGAGGCGCTGGCCGAGGCCGGCCAGCGGGCGGCCGGCGGCACCTTCCTCCGCTCCAGGGATGAGGTCCGCAAGCTGTTCGGCGGCCTGCAGCTTGTCCCGCCGTATGAAGGCGCCGAGCCGGACGTCACCTGGGTGGGGATGTGGAATTGTGACGACCCGGCGCTAGCCGAGTCGGACGGTTCCCGGTGGCTGTACTGCGGCGTAGCCAGGAAGGCCTAGCGCCCCGCTGGGCACCTGGTCGGCGGATGCCGGGCCGGCCGCCGCCGCTGGGCACCTGGTCGGCGGATGCGGGGCCGGCCGCCGCCGCTGGGCACCCGCCGCCGGACGCGGGCCTGGCCTCGCTGGCGGCGCCGTATGGCTGCCTGCGTTACCGCACCAGCGTGGCGTACGCGATCACGTTGCTCAGGTAATGGCCGGCGGCGTAGTCGAACGTCCCGCCGCAGGTAACCAGGCGCAGCTGCGCATCGGGCACCGGCCCGTACACGGCCTGCGTCGGGAACCTGGCCTTCAGGTAGCTGCGCACCGCGGTCACCCGGAAGACGGCAAGCGTGCCGTCGGCCCGCCGGACGTAAACGCGACTGCCCGGGTGCAGGAAGCGAAGCCGGTAGAAGACCCCCGGTCCTCGCCGGGAATCGATGTGGCCGCCGATCACAGCGGCGCCGATCGCGCCCGGCCGCGAGCTGCCGGTATACCAGCCAGCCACCGCCGCGCTAGCCGGCACCTGGAGGGCGCCGGACGGCGTGAGCCCGAGCCGGATGAGCCGGGTACGCACGCCGATGGACGGGATGATCAGCCGGACAGGGCGGGCCACCCGGCCGGGCGATGGCTGCGCTGCTGGCGCCTGGCGGCCGAGCGGAACGGGAGCCACCGCTGCGCTGCCCGCGGGCGCGGCCGGGCGGCCGTTCTGGCTGGCCACGGCCAGCCCGGCGACGCCGGTCCCGGCCCCGAGCAGCCCGCAGGCCAGTACCACCGCGGCAGCCGGCCTGCGCACCAGCCGGATGGGCGAGATGTGCCGGCCGGGCCGGGTCGTCAGGTCATCGCGCATGCAGGGCAGGACGGCGTCGGGTGCGCAGGCGCAGCGCCCCGGCCGCGGCGGCGAGCAGCCCGGCCGCGGCGGCGCCCAGCCACGGCAGCAGCGGCGCGCCCGGGCGGGGCGCGGTGCCGCCAAACCCCATCTCGGCGCTGCCGTTCGGCATGACCTTGCTGCCTGCCGAGTCCATCAGGCAGGCGACCTTGAGCTGGCCCGAGTCATCCATCACGACGATCGTGTAAATGGCGCCGGCGTCCAGCATGAACTGGTCAGACCCGTGCTCGGACTCACCCACGGCGCGCACCGTGCGGTCACCTGGCCGCAGTGCCTGATACGGCGTCACCGTGGTGAACTTGAGCTTGCGCCCGATCACCTTCTGCCCGGCGCTGACCGTCACCGCATTCTGGTGCATCGAGGCCTGGATGATCCGTACCAGGGCCTTACCGCGCGGCGTCTTCAGCCGGTCCCTGAACACCTGCAGCCGCAGGCCGGACGCGGGCCCCATGCCTGCCACGGTGTACGCGTCGCCGGCTGCCACGTTGACGGTGGTGGACAGGACCGGCTTGGATGTCGCCGCGGCGCCCGGCATGCGCATGGCCACCGTGTACTCACCGGTCGGGACCCGCTGATACCCGGACACGGTGCCGTAGCCGACGTGCTTGAGCACGACCCGGGCGGACGGATCGCCGAACGAGTAGAGGTAGACGTCTACCGGCGGGGTGTTGGGTGACAGGTGGGCCAGCCGCAGCCACCCAGTGGTCCGTGCCGCGCTGGCGGCCGGGATGGCGAGCCCGAGCGCGCCAGCCGCCAGCCCGAGCACGACGGCGAGCCTGGCCAGCATCCCGGCGCTTTCCGATCGTTTCATTTCTGTCCCATTTCTGGCCGGGTGGCCATCCAGTTTCTGGCCGGGCGGCCATCCGGCACGCGCCCGGCAAAATAGGCGTGCCCGGCGCTCATGCCGGGGCACGCTTTCCCAGTAGTCCCAGCGGTGCTGGCGCCCAGAAGCCGATCCGCAGCACGCTGGCGGCGCCTGCGCCCGTCACGCGCGTCCTGGCCGCGAGCAGCGGAGCGCGCCGGGCCTGCAGGAACGCCAGCACCGACCGCAGATAGGCGCCCGCGCTCGCGGTGCCGGGGGGCACGGCCAGCTCGGCGTACCGGGCAGGCAGCAATGCATCGGCGCCGGGATCCGCGCCGGTGAAGGCGACGATGCGCACGTCACGGCCAGCCGCCAGCGCAGCGAGCGTGATCAGCAGCCGGGAGTCAGCGCGCCCCGCGGCAAGATCCCGGCGGGCTGCCGGGGACGCCGCGACGTTCGGGTTGCCCAGCAGCCGCCGCCCCGCCGCCTGGCGCCCGGCGACGTCGGCGGCCAGGGCCGCGCGGTACGCCGCGGCGCTGTCCGCCGCATACGCCCGGATGTCCACTCGCGCCGCGCCCGAGCCGAAGCTGGCGATGACGACCGGCGCGTAGACGCTGGCAAGCCGCTGGCCGAGCTGATTCCGCACCGCCGCGGTCGCGATGATCACGGTCGAGCCGAGCGGGTCTGCCGCCGCCGGGGTCAGCGTGAGCAGGCTTGACCGCGGGAAGCCGCCGGCCTGCAGCGCAAGGCACATGGCCGGATCGCAGGACACCACCGCTGACCTGCTGACCTGCTGCCGCACCCAGGCCGCGGCCGCGGCGCGGGCGACAGCGGACGAGCCGACGCCACCAGGGGAGACCGCCCGGTTCGCGAGGGTCTCGCCATGGCCTCGCGCGGTGGCGGCAGGCCGGGTCAGCAGCACGGCAAGCAGGCCAGCCACCGCGATGATCGCGGTCAGGGCCAGCGGGCCGGCCAGCCGGACGCGCCGCCTGGCCGGCCTGCGCTGGTCGCTGCCCGGTCGGCGAATCGGAGCCGGGGCCCTGGCAGGGGCAGGGGCGGGCGCCCAGGCAGGGGCGGGCGCCCGGGCAGGGGCCGGCGCCCGGGCATGGGCGTTCCCGCCGTCAGGCAATGGCGCCGACGACGGGACTGCTCCTGCTGCCTTGCCCTGCAACATGTCCCCCCGGACCGTCGCGCAGCGGGGTGCGCAACCCCAGCGGGATGCGCTAACCCCAGAGGGAAAGGACAGCACACAAAGCACTGATTTCTCAGTCAAACCATTGATTGTCAGCAGGAAATTGGCGAATCCGTGCACGGCAGAGGCGGTTTCCTTGATCACGGAAGATCCGCGCGCTGCAACCCCCCGAATCTTCCGTGATCAAGGAATGTCGCCTGCCGCCCTGGTCAGCCGCGCGCCTGCGCCTTCGCCAGCCGGGCAAGCGCCTCCCGCAGGACCGCGGGCTGCTTGCAGAACGCGAACCTTACCTGGGTCCGGCCTGCCTCGGCATCGTCGTAGAACACGGCACTCGGGATGGCGACCACGCCCGCCCGGTGCGGCAGGTCCCGGCAGAATTCCACCGCGTCGCCCGCCCCGAGGTGGCGGATGTCGGTGCTGACGAAGTAGGTGGCGGCGGGCGGGTACACCGTGAACCCGGCCTCGGCCAGGCCGGCGCAGAGCAGGTCCCGCTTCGCCCGCAGGTCCGCGCCGATCCCGGCGAAGTAGGCGTCCGGCATCCGCAGCCCCTCGGCGATCGCGTACTGGAACGGCCCGCCGCTGACATACGTCAGGAACTGCTTGACGGTGCGAACCGCCGCGACCAGCTCGGCCGAGGCCGTCACCCAGCCGATCTTCCAGCCGGTGAAGGAGAACGTCTTGCCCGCCGAGCTGATCGACACGGTCCGCTCGCGCATCCCGGGCAGCGACCCGATCGGCACGTGCTCGCCGTCGAACACCATGTGTTCGTAGACCTCGTCGGCCACCACGAGCAGGTCCCGCTCGCAGGCCAGTTCGGCGATCCCGGTCAGCTCGGCCCGGCTGAACACGGATCCGGTCGGGTTGTGCGGCGAATTCAGCAGGATCAGCCGGGTGCGCGAGGTGATCGCGGAACGCAGGGCAGCCAGGTCAGGCCGGAAATCTGGCGGCCGCAGCGTCACCGGGACGCGGGTCCCCCCGGCCATCGCGATGCAGGCCGCGTAGGAGTCGTAGTACGGCTCGAAGGCGATGACCTCGTCGCCGGGCTCGACCAGCGCGAGCAGCGCCGCGGCGACCGCCTCCGTCGCGCCCGCGGTCACAAGTACCTCGCTGTCCGGGTCGAAGTGCAGGCCGTAGAAGCGCTGCTGATGCGCGGTGATGGCCTGCCGCAGCTCGGGCACGCCGGGGCCGGGCGGGTACTGGTTGCCCCGCCCCTGCATGATCGCGTCCGCCGCGGCCCGGGCGATCTCCGGCGGCCCGTCGGTGTCGGGGAAGCCCTGGCCGAGGTTGACGGATCCGGTCGCGGCCGCGAGCGCCGACATCTCAGCGAAGATCGTCGTGCCCAGCCCGGCCAGCCGGCTGTTCAGCAATGGTCGGTTCACCCCGCCATGAGATCACGCCGGAGCGTGCCGGCGCCCGGCTGGCCCGCGCGAACGGGGGCGGAACTTACTTACGATGGGTGGATGTGGCCGTCTCTTGCTTATTCCTGGGATGAACGGGTGCCCCGATGCCGGTGACCGGGCCTGACGTCCCGCCGCGCCCGGCGGAGTCCGGTGGCACGCCGCGCCCGGCGGAGTCCGGTGGCGTGCCGCGCCCGGCGGAGTCCGGTGGCACGCCGCGCCCGCCGCGCACCGCGATCGTGACCGTGGACGACGACCCGGGGGTGTCCAGGGCGGTCGCCCGCGACCTGCGCCGCCGCTACGGCGAGACCCACCGGATCATCCGGGCCGAGTCCGGCGGCGCGGCGCTTGACGCGCTCAGCCAGCTGAAGCTCCGCGGCGACCTGGTCGCGGTGATCCTGGCGGACTACCGGATGCCGCAGATGAACGGCATCGAGTTCCTCGAACGCGCGATGGACGTCTACCCGGGAGCCAGGCGCGTGCTGCTGACCGCCTACGCCGACACCGGCGCGGCGATCGACGCGATCAACATCATCGACCTCGACCATTACCTGCTCAAGCCCTGGGATCCGCCGGAGGAGAAGCTCTACCCGGTGGTGGACGCCATGCTGGAGGCCTGGCTGGCCTCCGATCACCGGCCGGTGCCGGAGACGAAGATCGTCGGGCACCGCTGGTCGGCCCGCTCGTCCGGAGTCCGTGAGTTCCTCGCCCGCAACCAGGTTCCGTACCGCTGGTACTCCGCCGACGAGCCAGAGGGCCAGCGGCTGCTGGCGGCGGCGGGCAGCGACGGCCGCGCGCTGCCGGTCGTGATCACGGCCGAGGGCGAGGTGCTGGTGGAACCCGCCGATGCCGAGCTGGCCGGGAAGGTCGGGCTGGCTACCACGCCGTCCAAGGACTTCTACGACCTGATCGTGATCGGCGGCGGCCCGGCCGGGCTCGGCGCGGCCGTTTACGGCGCCTCCGAGGGGCTGCGCACCGTGCTCGTAGAGCGGACGGCCACCGGCGGCCAGGCGGGCCAGAGCTCCCGGATCGAGAACTACCTGGGCTTCCCTGACGGAGTGTCCGGCGCGCAGCTGACCGACCGGGCGCGCCGGCAGGCCGCCAGGTTCGGCGCGGAGGTGCTCACCGCGCGGGACGTCGTCGGCCTTGAGGTCAACGGCTCCGCGCGCGGCGTGCGCTTCGCCGACGGCAGCAGGGTCGACGCGCACACGGTCATCCTGGCCACCGGGGTCTCCTACCGGCAGCTGGCCGCGCCCGGCGTGGCCGAGCTGACCGGGCGCGGCGTGTTCTACGGATCCACGCTGACCGAGGCGGCGGCATGCGCCGGGCAGGACGTGTTCATCGTCGGCGGGGCGAACTCGGCCGGCCAGGCCGCGGTCTACCTGTCCCGGCACGCCCGCTCGGTGACGCTGCTCGTCCGTGGGCAGTCGCTGCAGGCGTCCATGTCGTATTACCTCATCCAGCAGCTCGCGGGCATCCCGTCGATCTCGGTCCGGACCTGCACCGACGTGGTGGCCGCTGATGGCAACGAGCACCTGGAGCGGCTGACCCTGCGGGACAGCGCGGCCCGTACGACGCAGACCGTCGATGCGCAGCTGCTGTTCGTCTTCATCGGCGCCGCGCCGCGCACCGACTGGCTGGACGGCGTGGTGGCGCGGGACGAGCGCGGCTTCGTCCTGGCTGGTCCCGACCTGTCCGCCGACGGGCACCTGCCGGCCGGCTGGTGGCCGGACCGGCCGCCTTACCACCTGGAGACGAGCGTGCCCGGCGTGTTCGTGGCCGGTGACGCGCGAGCGGAGTCAGCGAAGCGCGTCGCGTCCGCTGTCGGCGAGGGCGCGATGGCCGTCATGCTCGTGCACCGCTACCTGGAGAAGCCATGACAGACCCAGGATTTACGCAGCCGTGTAGCGCCGATGAGCTGCGTACGCTGTTCCTCTTCGAGGGCCTGACCAGCGAGCAGCTGGCGTGGCTGTGCAGGGAAGGGCACGTCGAGCAGCACCCGCCGGGACTGGTCTTCGCCGAGGGCGAGCCGGCCCTGTGGTGCTACGTGCTGCTGGATGGCTTGCTGGTGCTGTCCCGCAAGGTGGGCACGGAAGACGTGGAGGTCATCCGCTCGGCGCAGCGCGGCGCGTACGCCGGCGCCTTCCAGGCATTCCTCGGCGATCAGGTGCCCCAGCTGTACACGGCCTCGCTCCGCGTCCCCGAGCCATCGAGGCTGTTCGTGCTGAGCTCGGTCGCGTACTCGCAGATGATCCACCAGTGGTTCCCGATGGCGCAGCACCTGCTGGAGGGGCTGTTCTTCAACTTCCAGAACACCCAGCAGATCATCGCCCAGCGGGAGCGGCTGCTCGCCCTCGGCTCGCTGTCGGCCGGCCTGACGCACGAGCTCAACAACCCGGCGGCCGCGGCCGTGCGCGCCACGTCCGCGCTGCGCGAGCGGGTCGCCGGGATGCGGCACAAGCTTGGCATGATCGCGGCGGGGCGGTATGACCGGGTTGCCCTTGAGACGCTGATCCGGCTGCAGGAGGACGCCGCCGACCGCGTGCCGAAGGCCCGGGCGGTGGCTCCGATGGAGGCGGAGACGCTGATCCGGCTGCAGGAGGACGCCGCCGACCGCGTGCCGAAGGCCCGGGCGGTGGCTCCGATGGAGGCGGCCGACCGCGAGGACGCCGTCAGCGACTGGCTGGACGACCATGGCGTGGCCGACGGCTGGGATCTTGCCCCGGCCTTCGTCCAGGCCGGGTTGGACACTGGCTGGCTCGATCACGTCGCGGCCACCGTCGACGCGGCGTACCTGGCGGGCGCACTGCGGTGGCTGGCCTACACGGTCGAGACCGAGCTGCTGATGAACGAGATCGAGGACTCAACCACGCGGGTTTCCACCCTGGTCGCGGCGGCGAAGCAGTACTCGCAGCTGGACCGGGCGCCCTATCAGGTGGTGGACGTGCACGACCTGCTTGACAGCACGCTGCTGCTGCTCGGCGCCAAGATCGGCAAGGGGATCCGGGTGGTGAAGGAGTACGATCGGGCGCTGCCCGAGATCCCCGCCTACGCGGGCGAGCTCAACCAGGTCTGGACGAACCTGATCGACAACGCCGTGTCGGCGATGGACGGGACCGGCACGCTGACCGTGCGCACCGCGCTGGACCGGGACCGGGCGACACCGGCCCTGGCGTGCCTGCCGAGATCAGGCAGCGGATCTTCGAGCCGTTCTTCACCACCAAGCCGGTCGGCGAGGGAACCGGGCTCGGGCTGGACATTTCCTGGCGCATCGTGGTGAACAAGCACCACGGAGACATGCGGGTCGAATCGTCGCCGGGCGATACCCGCTTCAAGGTCTGGCTGCCGCTCGCGGCGTAGCCCGGGCCGGCCCGGGGGCCTGGCTGCCGCTCGCGGCGTAGCCCGGGGGCTCAGGGGTCTGGCTGCCGCTCGCGGCGTGGCCCGGGCCGGCCCGGGGGCCTGGCTGCCGCGCGCGGCGTAGCCTGGGGGCATGCGGGCGTGGGTGGTCCATCAGCCGGGGCCGATCGCGACCGGCCCGGTCCGGCTGACCGAGCGGGCTACGCCTCGCCCGGGCCAGGGCGAGCTGCTGATCCGGGTGCTGTGCTGCGGGGTCTGCCGCACCGACCTGCACCTGGCCG
>WNGQ01010128.1_pt1 | contig 14608 bp, 14 predicted proteins | sample 5407661 | NCBI WGS metagenome assembly WNGQ01 (sample SAMN13153382, study PRJNA577476) | soil metagenome | isolation source: 60 cm soil or saprolite under Garry oak tree replicate 2 | place: USA:California | collected 2016-06-15 | reverse complement strand
ACCGGGCACGCGAGAGACGCCGCCATAATAAACGACCGCCGCATCGATGTTCTTGTCGAGCGGCGTCGCATGGGCAGAGAGGTTCCCGCCATTGGAGAATCCCACAAGACCGACCTTGCCGTTGGAATCCGGCATTTTCTTCGCGTCGCTAGTGAGTTCGCTCACCAGCTTCGCCCAGGCCGGAAAACGGCGGACGCTGACGCCCGGCGCATTGGCCTTGCGGTCCGCTACGTCAGAATCGCTGTAATAATAAACCATGTAGGCGTCGAAGCCGTGATTGGCGAGTTCGCTGCCATATTGGCGAAAATTCTCCGTACGCCCTTCCGCGCCGCCCCAGCCTTGACCTCCATGCAGCATCAAGACGGTCGGCCGCTTGGCATTGCCGGGCGCCCGGAAGAATTCCACCTTCACGGGGTGCTCCGTAGCGGGGAGGGTCATCTCCTTGCCCTGGATGTCCGCCGCCGACGCAGCGGGGACGAAATTCGAGAGCACGAGCAGCGCCAAAGGCGCGAACAATGAGCGCGTCAAAGCTTTCATGATTTTGGTCGGCTTTCAGTTAGGGGCGAGGAAGCCCGCGGGGTGAGAGGCGCCGTAGGGCAAATGATGCGCGTAACGATGAAAACCCAAAGACACCATCATCAGCGCAAATGAAGCATGAAAGCCCAAGGAAACCATCATCAGCGCAAATGAGGCCGCGACGGCCGCGGCGACCGCGCGCCGCCATCTTGCGCGGCGGCGATTGTCGTTGGCGGCGCGGACGCGAGGAAGCCGAAAGGGTTTTGCTTCGCCCGGGTGCATTTCTCTTGCCTGCTAACTGCGCTTCTCCGGCGCAATATAGTCCCGGCGATGGGGTCCCGTATAGATTTGCCGCGGCCGCCCGATTTTTTGTTCGGGATCCTCGATCATTTCCTGCCATTGGGCGACCCACCCGACCGTCCGGGCAAGGGCAAAAAGAGCCGTAAACATGTCGGTCGGGAAGCCCAGCGCCTTCAAGGTGATGCCCGAGTAGAAGTCGATATTGGGATAGAGCTTCTTCTCGACGAAATAATCGTCCTGAAGGGCGATCCGTTCCAGCTCGAGGGCGGTCTTCAGGAGCGGATCGTCGCGCTTGCCGAGCTCGTCCAGCACGGCATAGCACTGGTCGCGCATCACTTTGGCGCGCGGATCGTAATTCTTGTAGACGCGATGGCCAAAGCCCATGAGGCGGAACGAGTCGCTCTTGTCCTTCGCGCGCTTCACATATTCCGGTACACGGTCGATGGTGCCGATCTCCTGCAGCATTTTCAGCGCTGCCTCATTGGCGCCGCCATGGGCGGGACCCCACAGGCAAGCAATGCCGGCCGCAATGCAGGCAAACGGATTTGCTCCCGACGAACCGGCAAGGCGCACGGTCGAGGTCGATGCGTTCTGTTCATGATCGGCATGCAGGATGAAGATGGTGTCCAGCGCTTTGGCCAACACCGGATTGCCCTTGTACTCCTCGCAAGGCACGGCGAAGCACATGCGCATGAAGTTCTCGGTATAGCCGAGATGATTGAGCGGGTACACGAAAGGCTGACCGATGGAATATTTATACGCCATGGCTGCGATGGTCGGCATCTTCGCGATCAGGCGATGGCTCGCCACCTCGCGCTGGCGTTTGTCCGTGATGTCGGTGGAGTCGTGATAGAAGGCCGAGAGAGCGCCCACCACGCCCACCATCACCGCCATGGGATGCGCATCGCGCCGGAACGCGCGGAACAGAACGCTGATCTGTTCGTGCACCATCGTATGGAAGGTGATGGTGTGGTCGAACTCCGCCATGGTCTTGGGCGCGGGAAGTTCCCCGTAGAGCAGGAGATAGCAGACCTCCAGAAACGTGGAATGCGTCGCCAGTTGATCAATCGGGTAGCCGCGATAGAGCAATATCCCTTTGTCGCCGTCGATGAAGGTGATGTCGCTTTCGCAAGATGCGGTGGAGGTGAATCCCGGATCATAGGTGAAAACATCGGCGTCGCTATAAAGCTTGCGAATATCGACGACGTCGGGGCCTTCGGTCGCCTTATAGACCGGAAGGTCGACGCGTCTGTTCCCATAAGTGAGCGTGGCTGTCCCGTTCTTTTGGGCGCCGCTCGCGTGTCTGCTCATGTCAGAACTCCGTAGGTTATGGGGGCGGCCCTCCCTCAAGGTCCGTTGGTAATCCTATATCTAATCGTCTTAACGAGGCGTGCGCGCGGCCTAAACCGCGTAGAAACCACAGTTTAATCGCCTTGAGCGCGGATGCGAGTCAATGCCTCTTCGCGCCCAAGGACTGCCGCCACATCGAAGATGGGAGGCGAGGCGGTCCGGCCCGTCAGCGCTGCGCGCAAGGGCTGGGCAATGTCCCCGAGCTTCAGGCCCTCCTTTTCCGCAAAAACCCGGGTGCGGGCCTCCAGCGATGCGGTCTCCCAAGGCTCCGCATCGAGTTCGTGGGCGAGCCGCGACAGCAGCGCGCGAGATTGCCCCGTCAATGTGGCCGTCGCGGCCGCGTCAGCCGGCGGTGCGCCGCTCGTGAACAGGAAATCTGCCTTCTCCAGAAGCTCGACCAGCGTTTTTGCCCTCGGCTTCAGAAGAGGCATCGCCGCAACCAGTCGCGCGCGCAGGATCGCATCGAAGACGCGCCCGGGCTTCAACCGCCCGGCGAAGGCGATGGCCTCGTCCGCGAGCGCGCCGTCGGACATTTCACGTATGTAATGTGCGTTCACGCTGTCGAGCTTCTTGATATCGAAGCGCGCGGCGGAGCGCCCGATGGAATCGAGGTTGAACCACTGAATCGCCTTTTCCGTCGGGATGATCTCCGCATCGCCGTGGCTCCAGCCCAGCCGCAACAGATAATTGCGCATCGTCTCGGGCAGATAACCCATGTCGCGATAGGCTTCGACGGCGAGTGCGCCGTGGCGCTTGGACAGTTTGGCGCCGTCCGCTCCGTGGATCAGGGGCACATGACCGTAGACCGGCACGGGCCAACCCATCGCCTCGATGATCTGCAATTGGCGCGCGGCATTGTTGAGATGATCGGCACCGCGGATCACATGCGTGACGCCCATGTCGAAATCATCGACCACGACGGCGAGCATATAGGTCGGGTTGCCGTCGCTTCGCAGCAGCACCATGTCGGCTCGGGGCCGGGCTCGCGATTCCGCCAGCGCCCGTCATAGCGCACCGAAACGCCTTTGGCTTTCTGCTCTGCCCGCATCTGCTCCAGCTCCTGGGGCGTCGCGTAGCAGCGATAGGCATGCCCTTTGGCCAGCATCTGTTCAGCGACCTCGCGATGCCGGGCGGCGCGGGCGAACTGGAAAATCGGCTCCTCATCCCAATCCAGCCCCATCCAGGCCAGGCCGTTGAAGATCGCTGCCACCGCCTCGGGCGTGGAGCGCTCGCGGTCCGTGTCTTCGATGCGCAGCAGGAATTTGCCGCCACTGTGGCGGGCATAGAGCCAGTTGAACAGGGCCGTCCGGGCTCCGCCAATGTGCAGATAGCCGGTGGGCGAGGGCGCAAAGCGCAGGACGGGGTTCCGTTTTTCGGCCATTATCGGTCTTTCGGGTGGTGGCTTCTAGCAAAGGGGGGGCCATGCGAATAGGCCTCGCTCACTTGCACACCATCGCCGCGTGGCTTGGGCTGCGGCCCGCCGTCGCGAACGCCGTGGCTTTGCCCGGCGCCGCCACCGCAGCGGAGCCTGGCGCGTTAAGCGCGGCTTTGAAGAGTTTCGCGGGCGTGCTCCTGCGCAATCTCGCGGCCGAGGAAGAGCGCTGGCTTGGCTGGTCTGTCGCTGGTTTTGCCAGCGGCATCGCGGCCTATTTTTCGCTTAACTCAGAGCCCTCGCTCGCAGCTGCTGGCGCGGCCGGACTGGTCGGTCTTCTCTGCGCCTTGCGCGCGCCGAGGGCCGCGGGAGTGGCGATGCGATTTGTCTGTGTTCTCCTCGCTGCCGGGTTGCTTGGCTTCGCCGCGGCAAAGCTCCGTACCTTCTTGGTCGATGCACCCATGATCTCGCGCGACCTTGGACCGGTCACGCTGACGGGCCGCATCGAAAGCGTCGATATCAAGGCGCCCAACAGAGCCCGCATTGTCCTTGCCCCTTCCAAGCTCGGCGATGGGAAAACCGCGCCGCCCAGCTATGTTCGTCTGACTCTGATCGGCACCAAAGCGGTCGCCGCTGCGCAACCCGGCGCCATGGTTTCCGCGCTCGCCGTGCTGCGTCCACCGCCCGAACCCTCCATGCCGCACGGCTATGATTTCGGGCGCTGGGCCTATTTCCACGGCATCGGCGCGGTGGGTTTCACCTATGGCGCGCCAAAACCATTGGAAGATGCGCCGCCCTTAAGCTCGCTCGATCGCCTGATGGCCGGCGTGGAGAAACTGCGCCTCTCCATGACAGGGCGCATTGAGGCGGCTATTCCCGGCCCCGACGGCAGCATCGCGTCGGCCTTGATCACAGGCGAGCGGGGCGAGATCGGCGAAGAAGACGTTCAGGCCTATCGCGACTCGGGCCTGGCGCATGTGCTGTCGATTTCGGGCGTGCATCTGGCGCTTGCGGGCCTCGGCATATTTTGGGCTTTGCGCGCGCTGCTCGCGTTGTGGCCCCGCATTGCGCTCACGCAGCCGATCAAGAAATGGGCCGCCGGCGCGGCCTTGCTGAGCGCGAGTTTCTATCTTGCCATCAGCGGCGGCGGAGCGCCGGCCGTGCGTTCCTATCTGATGCTCTCGATGATGCTGCTCGGTGTGATGGCGGACCGGCCGGCCCTTTCGATGCGCGCCGTCGCACTGGCAGCGCTCGCGCTTCTTGCCTTCCAACCGGAGAATATCATCGACCCCGGATTCCAAATGTCGTTTGCCGCGGTGATCGGCCTGATCGCGCTCGCCGAATGGGGCGCATCCCGGCCGCGTAACGATACCGTCAAGCCGGGTCGCGCTCTGTTTCTATGGCGCAAAGCACGCCGCTACGTGATTGGCATGCTCCTCGCCAGTGTCGTGGCGACGTTGGCGACGACCCCGTTCGCTATCTACCATTTCGATCGCGCCGCTGCCTATTCGCTGCTCGCCAATCTCCTCGCCGAACCGGTGGTCGCCTTCGTCATCATGCCGTGGGCGGCAATCGCCGTCATTCTGATGCCAGTCGGGTTGGAGGCAGGACCACTGCAAATCATGGGCTGGGGCGTGCATGTCATGTCCGCCATCGCGCACGGGGTCGCGGATTTACCCGGTGCGGCGACATTGGTGCGCGCCTGGCCGGTCGCAGCTTTGGACGCGATGGTTCTGGGCGGTCTGTGGATTGCGCTCTGGCGTTTGCGCTGGCGCTGGTTCGGCCTCGTGCCGATTGCCGTGGCGCTCGCGGCAATACTCGACAGCGCTCCTGCCGATGTGCTGATTGCGCGCGACGGTCTATCTGCCGCCGTTCGTACCCAAGAGGGTACGCTCGTCATCCTCGGCGAGAAACCGGACGAGTATACCGCTTCCCAATGGCTGCTCCGGGACGGCGACAGGCGCGATGTCGCTGCCGCGAGGTCAGGCGCCCATTGCGACGAGTTGGGCTGCGTGGCCGAAGGCAAGGATCACCGGATTGTTGCATTATCGCTTCGGGCGGCGGCGCTGGTGGATGATTGCGCGCGCGCCAGAATCCTCGTCAGCGCTGTTCCGGTCCGCCGCATGTGCAACGGTCCCGAGCTTGTGCTCGATCGCTTCGACGCCGCGCGGGACGGCGCCACTGCCTTGACCTTCGGCGTGGACGGCATCGGTGTCGAGACGGTTGCGGCCGACCGCGGGAGACGGCCGTGGTCCATTCATGGCGGTCCTGTTTCTCAGTCGGCAACACCGGCTCGTCCCGCCGCGGCGCGGAATGTCCCCGAGTGACAACCAAGGATTGCGAAAGCTCCTCGGACCGTGCCGGCCATAGCACGTCGCTTTCGTCTCGCGGCGACGGCGCGATATAGTGAGGTATCACAGGCCGAAAAGACGGACTTCCGGCCGGTTGTTTTTATCGGCGAGACAACAGAGAAAATGCCTATGTCTGAGATTGCTCAATGAGGATCACGCATAAATGGCTGGTCGCCGGAGGCGTTTTGGCCGGTGTGCTTTGCGGTGCCGCGCTGACATTCGCAGCGGACTCCCTGGCGCGCGGCGTGCCGGATTTTTCCGCGAACGAGGTGAGCTGGGAAGGCGTCGGCATGGAATTCATGCCGCCGCCCAGCGGGCCGGGTCCTGTGATCTCCGATAAAGACCATCCCTACATCAGCAACCAGGTCGCGCTGGCCACCGGCAAACAACCCACCTTCCGGGTCTCGGATCTATCGAACCCAATTCTGAAGCAATGGGTCGTCGCGGAATTGAGAAAGGTCAATGAGGCGGTGCTGGCCGGCAAACCGATGTTCAACCGGGAAGTGAGATGCTGGACGCCCGGCGTGCCTGCGTTTCTGCTCGATCCGGGGCAAATGTTCATCATCCAGACGCCCAAGGAAGTCTGGCTGATCGGGCATGATGATCACCGCGTGCGGCACGTCTATCTGAACCAGAAGCATTCGGCGCATCCCAAGCTGTCCTGGTATGGCGAATCGGTCGGCCATTACGAAGGCGACACGCTGGTGGTCGACACCATCGGGCTGAACGACAAGACGTTGGTCGACAATTTCCGCACGCCTCATACCGATCAGCTCCACGTCGTGGAGCGTTTCCGGCTCATCGATGGGGGCAACATGCTCGAGGCGATGGTGACCGTCGAAGATCCGGGCGCCTTCAACATGGCCTGGTCGGGGATCCAGCGATTTCGGGCCGTGCATTTGGGTCCGCTGCCCGAAAAGGCTTGCGCGGAAGACACGCAGAATTTCTTCCATTATGACCTCGAGCCGATTCCGCAGGCCGACAAGCCCGATTTCTGAGCGCGCCACCGAATCGCTAAACTTTCGCGCCCAGGAACACCCGCTTGAATTTTTCCATCACCGGGCCCGGAGCAAACTGTTTCGAATAGTTGTCCCAGGATTGCGAGCCGATGAACTGCTTGCTGAGGCTGAGCAGAATGAGCACCAGTTCCTGCTTGGTGTTGTAGAGAAGGGCCTTGTCGCCCAGAATCTCGATGTGACTGCGCCCATAGGAACCGCCGAACGTGAGCACGGGCTTATGGCGGCTGGAAAACTCGCCACAGGCCAGACCGAAGGATTCACCCAGCCTCTGGGCGTGAATCATCGCATCGCTGGTGTTGATGAAGCGCGTCTTGAATTCGGAATCGGGATTTCCCGGCAGGAAGATCGCCCGCTCATGCGTCAGGAAGGGCGGATAATTCATGAACAGAAAAACCAGATCCCGGCGCTTCTGCAGCGCCTCAGCGATGGCCGCAGGCACAAAAGGCACATTGAAGGAATCCTCGCCGCCATAGGAAGCGATCACCATCGCCTCTTCGGGAATTTTGAGCTGCTTGCGCAGGTCCTCGTCACTCTCGGGCAGATTGACCATATGCGGCACGTAGGGAAGCGACCCGTTGGAGGCAAATTTCGACAGCCACTCCGAAACGAAGGCGAACACCGCGCCATGAACTTCCGTTGCGGGCACGCCGAAGACCGCGTGGACAAAGGTGGGAACGGTGTTGGAGATTTTCCCGTCCTTGTTGCCCGCCTTGATGAAATAGGCGCGGTCGCAGCGCGCTGTTCCGATGATGCCGTCCAGTTCGGAAAAGTCAGTATAGGCGTGGACGGGAAAATGCTTCTGGAACTTCTCGATCACCTGCGGGGCGTTTTCCCGCCGGTTGTGGTCATAGGCGATGACCGATTCATTGCCGAGAATTGTCTGGTTGGAATAGGCGTAATCGAACAGCGCGACTTCCGTGCCCCGAATCCCCAAATGATTGGAGTGGAAGAGAATCTTCATGCGGCAAAGAGTAACCGCCGGTAGAAAGAATCAAAAGGCCAAGCCTTCTAATAGCGGCGGAGCAGGCCGACGAGAGTGCCCTGAATGCGCACGCGATCCGCGCCATAAAGCCGCGTCTCATAAGCCGGATTGGCCGCCTCCAGCGCGATGGAATCGCCGCGCCGGCGAAGCCGCTTCAGCGTCGCCTCGTTGTCGTCGACGAGCGCCACCACGATGTCGCCCGTGTTTGCGCTGTCCGCCTTGCGGATGAGCACGGTATCGCCGTCGAGGATGCCTGCGTTGATCATCGAATCGCCGGTGACCTCCAGCGCATAATGTTCCCCGCTGCCGAGAAAATTCATCGGCACCGATATTTCGTTGCCGCGATTTTGCAGCGCTTCGATCGGTGTGCCCGCCGCGATCCGTCCCATGATCGGGATCGGCATGGCGCCATCGCCGTCGTGGCGCCGCAAATGAACGGCCGCCTGTCTTGCATCGGCCGGGATGCGGTTTTCCAGCCGGTGATCGCGCATGTCGCCGCGCGGCACCCGCGCGCCGGGCTCGAGCCTCGTCAGCCGCTGCGCCTGATTGCGCGTCGCGGCGGGCCGCACGCCCTCAGCTGTATTTTCCGGCAGCCGCACGATCTCCAGCGCCCGCGCGCGCTTTTCGAGCCGGCGGATATAGCCGCGCTCCTCGAGCGCCGTGATCAGGCGGTGGATGCCCGATTTCGAGCGTAAGTCCAGCGCGTCCTTCATCTCATCGAAGGATGGCGGCACGCCCGTCTCGCGGACGCGCTGATGGATGAACATCAGGAGCTCATATTGCTTCTTGGTCAGCATGGGATCCCCAATTTTGCGCACCGAGGGCGCGGGCGAACAAAACCGCAACGGCGCGAATCGTTCTACTTTAGTTCTACTCGCCGGTCAACGCCGCGAGCAAGTACGGGCGCGGCGGATGTGCGCTAATCCAACAGCAGCACGTCGACGGTATCGCCCGCTTCGGCGGCGGGGGCGTTCACGCGCCGGATGATCAGCCCATCGGCCTGGGCGAAAACCTTCTGCATCGAGGAATCCTGCAGCGCGAAAGGCTCGGCGGAAAGAACACCATCGGCCCTGGTGACGCGCGCGCGAATGTAATCCTGCCGCCTGCCATTGGCTTTCAGCGGCGAAGCAAGCCGCGCTTCTGCGATCGGCGGCTCATAGGCCATTCCCAGCATGGCCGCGATGGCAGGCTGAATGAACAGAACCGCGCAGACCATCGCGGAGACCGGATTGCCCGGAAGGCCGATGAAGGGCACCTCGCGCAGATGGCCGAAGATCAGCGGCTTGCCCGGCCGCATCGCGATGCGCCAGAAATCGAGCGCGAAGCCATGCGGCTTGAGCGCTGTTTGGACCAGATCGTGATCGCCGACGGACGCGCCGCCTTGTGTCACGATGAGATCGGAATCTTTCGCCACCGCGGGCAAGCCGGCGAAGGCTTCCGGCCGATCGGGAAGGATGCCGAAATCGAAGGCCTCTCCGCCCCAATTGCGCACCATCGCCTGCAGCGCATAGGTCGAGGATGCCACGATCCCGCCCTCCTTGCGTGGCTGACCCGGCCGCGACAGCTCATCGCCGGTTGCCACGATGATAATTCGCGGTTTTCGCGTGACAGGAATCTGCGGCAAATCGGCGGCGGCGAGCAGCGCTACATCGCGCGGCGAAAGACGGTGCCCGCGTGAAAGCAAGATTTCGCCGGCACGAAAATCCAGCGCGCGCCGCCGCACATTTTCTTCCGGCCTTGGGGCTTCCTTGATGACAATGCGAGCGCCCTTTAAGTCGGTATCTTCCTGGATGACCACGGCGTCGGCGCCTTGCGGCACGACGCCGCCGGTGAAGATGCGCACGGCCTCACCCGCGCCGACGGTCCCGCCAAACGGGCGTCCGGCGGGCGCTTGGCCGATGAGGGAGAGTTCCGCGCCGGAATGGGCGTCATTGGCGCGTACCGCATAGCCATCCATCGCCGACATAGGCGCGGGCGGTTGGTCCAATTTGGCGATCGCATCCTCGGCCAAGACGCGGCCCGCAGCTTCGGCGATGGGCACGGCCTCGGAGGGAAGCGCAGCAAAACCGCGCGTGATCCGCGCAACCGCCTCGTCGACCGAAATCATCGCGCAGCCTTGCGGCCGAACATCTCATCGGTGCTCGCGCGCGCGGCTTTGGCAAGCCGCTCGGCGGATGCGGCCGACAGCGCGCGGGAACGTCCTCTGAGATAGCCATAGAGCTCGTTCACCGGAACTTCCGCCGATTTGGCCCATTGGCTGACCAAGAGGCGGTGCGCCAGCATGAATTTGCGTAAGGCTTCGCGCTCGCCTGTAGCGGGCGCGGCGCGGGGTGCAGCGGTTTCGTGGATCAGTACGCGCGGCGTGGCCTTCGCAAGGCCGGCAGCCTCGGCAAGTCCGGTGGGCTTCGCGGGGCCCGCGGCCCTCGCGGGGCCCGCGGCCCTGGCTTGGTGTTCGCGCGAGGGTTTTTCGGGCGCCTGGTAGCTGCCGCTCTTCCCTCCCGATTTCGTCAGTAGACGGATATTCTCGATGATCGCGCTTTTGTCCACCGCCTTGACCATGTCGTAGACGGTGAGCGCCGCCACCGCGGCCGCCGTCAAGGCTTCCATCTCGACGCCGGTCTGGCCCGTGGTCTTGGCGCTGGCGAGAATGCGAAAGCCAGGCCGGTCGTCGAGCGGGGCAAATTCGACTCCCGCATGGCTCAGCGCCAGTGGATGGCAGAGCGGGATCAGATCCGATGTTTTCTTCGCCGCCATGATGCCGGCTATCCGCGCTGTCGCCAATACATCGCCTTTCTTGATCTCGCCCGCCATGACCAAACGGAAAGCCTCTTCGGACAGGGCGATGATGGCTTCGGCGGACGCCACGCGTTCGCTCGCGGATTTCTCCGACACATCGACCATTAAGGCGCGGCCCTGATCGTCGACATGGGAAAGTTTGCTCATGGACGTGCCTCCGAAAGAAGCGCGTGGGTGGCCGTTTCCACGTCGTCCGCGCGCATCAGGCTTTCGCCGATCAGGTAGGAGGTGATCCCGACGCTGGCAAGCCTCATCAAATCTGCAGGTGTCGAAAGGCCGCTTTCGGCCACCACATGGCAACCCTCGGGCACAAGCGGTTTCAATCGGATCGCGGTGCCGATATCGGTGACGAATGTTTTTAAGTCGCGATTGTTGATGCCGATGAGGTCTGCATCCAGTGCGATCGCCCGCTTGAGCTCGTCTTCGTCATGCACTTCCACCAGCGCATCCATGCCCCAAGCGCGCGCGGCTTTGATCAATTGTGCCGCGGTGGAATCCTTCAGCATCGCCATGATGACAAGGATACAGTCGGCGCCCAGCGCACGCGATTGCACGATCTGATAAGGCTCGAGCATGAAGTCCTTGCGCAGCACCGGAAGTTTCGTCGCCTGGCGCGCGATCATCAGATCATCCGCCGCGCCCTGGAACGAAGGCGCATCGGTCAGCACGGACAGGCAGGTCGCGCCGCCGCGCTCATAATCGCGCGCGAGCACTTCGGGGTCGAAATCTCTGCGGATGACGCCTTGGCTCGGGCTCGCCTTTTTGATTTCCGCAATAAGACCGGGCCGCCTTGCAACTCTCGCGGCCTCCAGGTGCGCGCGAAAGCCGCGTGGGGCAGGGGCATCGCGCGCATCCGACATGAGAGCTCGCAGCGGCCGTGCCTGTTTCGCGGCCGCCACCTCATTGCGCTTATAGGCGGCTATCGTGTCCAGAACGCTCATGCGCGGGCGCGCTCGCTGATGCGCGATTGTTCGAGAGAAGCGGCAGCGCGCCCCTTGTCGATCGCCTGCCGGTCGTGGTCATCTCATCCAGCCCGTCCGCGCCATGGACGATCCAGGCCTTCTCCGCGCCAAGCTCGGCCAGCACATGCGCCACCGGCTCGAGCCACTCTTCGGCGAATATCCCCATCAATTGCCGGCGCACCCCGGCTGGATTGCAGAGCGGGCCCAACAGATTGAACATCGTGCGGAAGCCAAGCTCCTTTCGCACCGGCGCCACATGCTTCATTGCCGGATGGTAGGCGGGCGCGAACAGGAACGCGAAGCCCGGCTTGATCAAACTCTTCTTCGCTGCCGCGGAATCATTGATGATCGGCACGCCGAGATATTCCAGCACATCGGCCGCTCCCGTGCGCGACGACATTGCACGGTTGCCGTGCTTGGCGACCGGCACGCCGCAGGCCACGACCACAAAGGCCGCAGCTGTGGAAACGTTCAGCGTCCCCGCGCCATCGCCGCCGGTGCCGCACACATCGATCGCGCCCGCCGGCGCCTCGACTTTGGTCATGGCCCCACGCATGGCGCGCGCCGCGCCGGTGATTTCGGCGACCGTGGGACCTCGCACGGCCAGCGCGGTCAGGAACGCAGCCATGCGCATTTCGCTCACGGCGCCTGCCATCATGGCGCCGAACGCCTCGGCGGATTCCATTGCGCTCAACTGATCGCCTGCCGCCAACCGCCGCAACAGGGTGGCGAAGCCGCCTTCTTGTTTGCTCATGCCAGGGCTGTGCGTGGCGCCGTGCGCGCCAGCCTCAAAAAATTCTGCAGCAGCGCGTGACCATGCGCCGAGGCGATGCTTTCGGGATGGAACTGCACGCCATGCACGGGATGCGTCTTGTGCGCCACGCCCATGATGATGCCGTCATCGGTTTCTGCGGTGATTTCAAGAACGCCCGGCATGGTGGCGCGGTCGATCACCAGCGAATGGTAGCGGGTGGCGGGAAATCCGTCCTCCAGTCCGCGGAACACACTGGTTCCGTTGTGATGGATGCGCGAGAGCTTGCCGTGCATCGGCTGTGCGGCGCGAACGATCCTGCCGCCATAGGCCTGTCCGATCGCTTGATGGCCGAGACAGACGCCGAGGATCGGAACCCGGCCTGCGGCAAGTTTGATGACCTCAAGACAGATGCCCGCTTTGTCGGGATCGCATGGGCCCGGCGAGAGGACGATGGATTGCGGCTTCAGCGTGAGCGCTTCGGGGGCCGAAATCTGGTCATTGCGTTTGACCATGACCTCTTCACCCAGTTCCCCCAGATAGTGGAAAAGGTTGTAGGTGAAACTGTCGTAATTATCGATCAGAAGCAGCATCGAGCCGCGTACCTTTGATTCATGCCCGCGGATTCGATCCGCGCAACGTTCCAAGATGGCATTTTCGCGCAAACCGCAGGCGAACGTAAGCCCCTCATTTCCACATCTATCGCAATAGCTTACAGTGAATCAAAAGGCTGGCCACTGGCATGCCGGGACTTTGGGAGGGGTGACATGAAGCGTTTGATGTGTGGGATTTCGCTCGCCGCTGCCGCTGCAATGATGCTCGGTACGGCCGCCGATCGCGTGGCGGCGCAGAACGCGAACCTACCCGCTTTGGTGATCCAGGGAGGCACGCTGATCGACGGCAATGGCGGCGCGCCATTGGCCAATTCCGTGGTCATCATCCAAGGCAACCGGATCACTGCGGTCGGCCGTGCGGGGCAGGTGCAGGTGCCCGCCGGCGCGCAGATCATCAACGCCAATGGCAAATTTGTCCTGCCTGGCCTGTGGGACGCACAGGTCAATTATGCCTGGTATTGGGGCGAGGTGATGTTGAACCAGGGTGTCACCTCCACCGTCGATATTGGCGACGGAGAGGAAATCTCCATCGCTCAGCGCGACACGGTGAATCACGGCAAGGCGGTGGGTCCACGTCAATTGGTCGGGATCGGCCATTTGGGCGGCATCCGTGGTGGTGCGATGCCGACCGGAATGGAATCGGAGCTCGCCACCCGCAAAGACCCGAAATCGGCGGACGATGCGCGTGCCCTTGCGCGCCGGTTCCTAGGCGCGGGCGCGGACATGGTGATGATCCATGATGGCTCTTACGCGCCGGAAATTTATCAAGCGGCCTATGACGAGGCGCACAAGGCAGGCAAGCCGGCGTTCTGCCGCTGCGGCGGGCCCAAGACGGGTCCGAAGGAAGGCGCTCTTGCCGGCGCGGACATGTACCCGCATTCGACGGGCATCGCGGCGGCCGTTGCAAAGGACGGCACGCGCGCCAACAATGAGCTCGACCGCTTCGCGGAAATGGACGATGCGAAAGCCGGCGATTTGATCAGAATCATGGCCGAGCACCACGTCAATCTGGTGCCGACGCTCGTTCACGACTCGCCGTCCTATCCAAAGGGTTGGGCGCGGTTCCAGACCGAAGTGCGCCGCACCTTCCAGGACCCGAATTTGCGCGCCTATTACGACGACAACAACATCCGCAGCTTTTTCGCCACCTATAACCGCGCCGATCGCGGCGAGGTGCGCGAGCCGGCGGCCATGTGCTGGCCGGCGGCGACACCAACAACGAGAAGGCGCCCGGTTTTATCTTGCATGACGAAATGGAGACCATGGCGGAGGCAGGAATTCCCGCGATGCATGTGATCCAAGGGGCGACCAAATGGACGGCGGAAGCGATGCGCGTCGGCGATAAAATCGGCACCGTGGAAGCCGGCAGAATCGCCGATGTCATCGTGGTGGATGCCGATCCGCTGGTTGATATCGCCAATTTGCGCAAAGTGAGCGCGGTCGTGTTCGACGGCAAGCCGGTCGAGCTCGGATATCACAGCTGGTACGGCACACCCTTCGGCGGCGGGGCGGAGGATCGGGCCGTGGTGAACAACCTCGCCTGGACGCAATCGCTCAAACAGGCGACCTTCCGGCAAGCTGCGGGCGGCGAGGGC
>WNGQ01009996.1_pt1 | contig 14614 bp, 17 predicted proteins | sample 5407661 | NCBI WGS metagenome assembly WNGQ01 (sample SAMN13153382, study PRJNA577476) | soil metagenome | isolation source: 60 cm soil or saprolite under Garry oak tree replicate 2 | place: USA:California | collected 2016-06-15 | reverse complement strand
AACTGATTAGCTTCTACATCCATCATCTGATGCCAAGGCTAGCCTTAGTCCTCATTCATCGGAGAATGAAGGGAAACCCGTTCTGGATGATAGTCCCGACCTTCGACCGGCTCCTGACAAACCGAAAACTTGGGAACCTGACAAGCTCAAGATTTGGTCCGTCCAGGCTCAGCGAGTTCATGTTTGGTGGGTTGATTCTCGTCATCGCAGAGCGGTCTAGTACCTAGACTTTCCTGGCTCTCTGCTCTCCGTAGAGCCGAAAAGGCTCTCCAACCTTAGCTACCTCTAGCCCCGTTCCAATCTCCTCACTCGAGTACTTGTGGAGATAGCTCCTCCATCGCGTGCCCTTGAAGAAGCCAACGGTGCAGAGGCTTTCCATTCGTCCGTGACTCGCCCATGATCGCGATAAACTTCTCTCCAGGATCATGCGTGCACTCGAAAGTGCCCTCAATGACCCCCTTCTCGCCAAACTGATTCTCAGCTGAACCCTTCCACTTGCCGATCAGGAACTCAAGCTTCCTTAGAGGCTCACTCATCTTGCAGCCACATCGTGTATGCATCGTGTGGAATAAAAACAGCTAAGGGCAAGATTGGATAGCTTCGAGGAGAATACGCTTGTGTGACCATGTAGAGTTTCTACATTATCCGATGGATGACGCGTTCAGGATTCTCGGGAAGAGAGATGGGCCGCCGCCATTTTGATGGAGGTACTGAACTGTGCTAATCGTTTCAACATGTTGAGGACGGCGGTTCCGGACATTTCTCCCAGAACCCTCTCAGGCCGACTCGACGACCTAGAGAACACGGGCCTGTTGAGACGGCAAGTGGCTAGTAACACCTCTTCGCGGGTTCATTACGCACTTACCGAGAAAGGAGAAGACATGCGGACACTCCTCAGAGAACTTGCAAGCTTTTCGCTGAAATGGTACGGAGCAAGTCATGGCGAACAAGTCAGACGAATCTCGCTAAGTTCATATTATTCTTCCAAATCTTCTCCGATTTCTCCATGAATAGCCAAGTCGCCTACTTTCAGCTTGTCATCGCTCTCTCGAAGAGGCGTAAGGGAGCCAATGAGTCTGAGCAAGACGTAAGACACGACAAAGGCATAGACAATAACGACAAGTGCTGCCAGCGCCTGCCAACCCAGCTCAGCTACATTGCCGAAATATGCGCCAGTTAATCCGGGATACACGTACTGGGTAATTGCAGGGTCAGCGAAAACTCCGGTCAGGAGACCTCCTGACAAGCCCGCTACCCCGTGCGCGCCAAATACTCCGAGAGCATCATCCAGCTTGAATCGCGGCATGATCTTGTTAAGTGCAATCCATGGAAGTATGCCAGCTGCAATCCCGATTAGAAACGCGCCCCAGCCGCTCACATATCCTGCAGCTGGGGTTATCGCCACGAGACCCGTAACAGCTGCAGTTGTGGCTCCGATCAAAGAAGGCTTGTGGTTGAGTCTTATGTCGAGAATCATCCATGCGATGACACTAGCCGCCGCAGCAAACTCCGTGTTGAGAACGGCAATTGCAGCATCGATGGTTGCGCCGTATGGGTCTCCGCCGTTGAACCCGTTCCAGCCGAGCCAGAGAATCCCCGCGCCAATGAATACGAGAGTGACATTGTGAGGTTTCGAATGCTTATCAGATGACAGGCGTGGACCAACCGCCAGTGCAGCGGCGATGGCAGTGATGCCCGCTGATAAGTGAATGACGTAGCCTCCCGAGAAATCGACAGCCCCAAGCTGGTTTAGCCAACCTCCCGCGAAAAGCCAGTATGAGAGCGGACTGTAGACAAGCGCCGACCAAGCGGGGACAAATATCATCCAGGCCTTGAAACTCATACGTTCTATGATTGCCCCGACGAAAAGCGCGGGTGTTATTGCAGCGAAGACGAACTGGAAGAAGATGAAGGTCGCCGAGGGAATGTTGTATGTCACGCCTCCTGGTCCTACCGTTGCCTGAGAAGCCATTGCGGCAGGGTCAAGCGCTGGGGTTGGGACTCCCAGAATTCCGTAATTTCCAATCTTCAGCCCCGCTGGGCCAAACCCTAGGTTATACCCGAACAGGAGCCAGACGACAAGGACTGCTGCATATGCATAGAAGATCATGAACACGGTGTTGAGTACGAATCTTTTCTTGGCTAGCCCTCCGTAGAAAATTGCGAGCCCTGGAAGGCTCATCAGGCCGACCAGGGTCGCAGCTGTCAACATCCAAGCGTTGCTTCCAGTGTCCAACCAAGGCGGCACGGAGGGTGGTGGGTAAGTGTTGAGATTGGGCGGAGGTTGATAGCTAGCTGCCCAGACAGGCTGTTCTAGCACTATCGTTACAATTGCCGCGCTGAGAAGGACGCAGATTGTAGCGAAATTGAACTTCAGCCATCTAGGGAGCTTTTGTTGACTTCCTCGAGTTGAAGCCATACGCGGAGACTCGAACCATTACTATCTATAAGGTTGTGACTTAGAACCGAGATGTTTGCTCAAAGTACTCCATGAATGATCGGGAGGCAAGAGAGATTTTCCCGGATTCCGGTTTGACATGTCAGACCAACCGGCGTGTCTCAGGAACATCTCTGTCGATTCGACATAAAGCTAATCCTAACATCTGAGGGCAGGGATGGATATTCTAGGATATCCTATTCTCCCAAGGAGTATCTTTTTCATCCGATAATCTTAACTTGGCTAACGGACTGGCTCGGTTCGCTTGCAGACCCTGAGACGTTATTTTCCGCTGATCGCGACGGCAATTGTAATCGTTGCTATCATGATTGGTGCTTACGTGGCAGTGGCGTTTTCTGCCTCCACTGTACCAAAAGCAACCTGGTTCAAGAACCCGCTTTCTCTCAGTTTTCAGGGATCAAACGGGATAGGCGGCACTGTGGATTCAGTCACTTGCAGCCGCGCGGCCCTGGGCCTGACCTTCAATACCCATGTAAACAAGCCAAATCTTCTAGCCCTTAACGCGTCACCGTCGGCCTTCTCCTGCAATTCCTCTCCTTTGATAGTCTCGTTCACCGCAACTTGTTTGGTGTCGGCTGCTCAATGCCGTGGAAACTACCAGGGAATTGTGCGAATACGCCAGCCAGCGAACTATCGAGATATTCCGGAGAACCTTCAAGTTGATATTGTTGTAGCGTAGGAATCTGGGCGTTCTCCCTTGGCCAGAAAACTCAAGCTTCGTTTTGGAAAGCAGCGCGCGTTTCAATTCGTCCGCGACTCCTCTATCGCGATTTCTCCGTAACCTTTGCTAGTAAGTTCGGCATTCGTTATTTCTAACAAAAGCCGAACCATTTCACCGGGGTCGATTCTCTTCAGGCCTTTCAGATGATGCACCAACAGTTCTGCTCTGCTTGTCTGGAATGTTAGCCTGGTCAGATACCTATCACGTGCCACGCGATGTCTCCTTGAGGACTTGACCTTGTACTTTAGGTCAAAGCTTAGGTCAAGGGTCTGAAACACGCCATGTGCGAGTATTCTTCTCAAAAATCGATCCTCTTCACTTGCATCCAGGATGTCGAAGCCATCATTGCTTCCGACGCCTACCCTAAAGCTTACAGTTCCATCCAAGTAGCCTGCATTATCTGAAAGAGACAACTCAATCGGACGGATTGACTGCTTCAACTGAAGCAAGCAATGGATCAAGGTCTTCTGTAGAGTCTCGTTCGTAACGTCGTAAACAAGCGATGCCCTGGCATGGAGGACGGTTGGAAATTTTGCTATAGTGCCAAGCCAAGGGTCATCATCATCAAGGGCATGGCTCAACATTCGGCACCACTCCACCGACAACTATGATTTCTAAGAGTTTCTCCTCGTTTCAAAGGTCGCCCCTTGACAAGGCTGATATGTGTCTCGGTAGAGATTGAAGATAGCGTGTAGAGTTCATGTCGCGTCGAAGTGCCTCCCAGATGTGGAGGAAGTGTCCTAGTTGTGGAAGGGAGCTGTTCTCCGAGGACCACATGTGTCACGAATGCGGCCAGTGCACCTACTGCTGCCAAGGGGTTCATCTGAAACACGAACCGACAAAGATGTCACACTAAGAGCTGTCTTTTCAAGCTATAATTTTCAAATCCCCTTGCTGTAAGGGTAAATCCTCTTTAGAATAACCGACGCTTGTCCAGACGATCAGTGATGCTTTCCCAGAACATTCTTTCAGCAATGGAGAATCGTCGCATAGGATCTGCAGTCGTGGTTGCGACCGTGGACGCCAATGGGGCACCACATACCGTTCCACTCGGAAGTATCTGCTTTGTCTCGAAGATCATGAGGTTCGGCTGCGACCGCAAACATGACACGTACGAAAACATCAAGCGCAACGGCCAAGTCGTGGTTTCCCTCGTAGCACCACCCGACATTGCCGTAAGCATAAAGGACAAAGCTAGGGTCGCAAAGGAGGGCATGGAACTTGTGAACACGGACGCTGTAATCGAAGTGGGAGTCGAAGAGGTGAAAGATGATTTGATACCTGGCTCGTTCATCGTCAGCGGCATCCTCTATTCAGCTGAGAAACACGTGAAGGACTTCATCACAAAATACATCGACGAGGTTAGACGGGCTTAGCTACCCAGCGGCTCCATTCATAGGAACCATGGGCTAGTGGTCTGCCATGGTCTGCGACCCCTCATCACTATTTAGTGCCTGTATGAAGGATATGGAAATCTTTTAATCGGAAGAGCCGCCGCCGCAACTCAAGGGCTTAGCTGTCCTAGGGAGCTCTTACAGACTCTTGGTGAAATGGTATGCAAAAGGCAAAGCGGAAGGAAGAGTACGAGTCCCGGATAAAGCAGGCCCTAGCAGTTCTCAACGAAGTCACTAACGACAATACCACGCCTCGAAACATAAGACGAACAGCGAAGGATGCAATGGATGCCTTGCAGAGGCAGTCAGACAGCATTGGAGTTAGGGCTTCCAACGCCATTGGTTTGATGGACGAGATTGGGCAAGACCCAAACATGCCACCCTATACTCGGGTGAAGCTGTGGAACGTAGCTAGCTTGCTGGAAGCGGTAAAGGACTAGGACCGCATAGATTTAGTCTCAGTATTCGCAAGTAATTCTGCGCAGTCCATTTGTCCATATCCCGACAACCATGGCCAGAAACCTAGGAATGCCGGGTACTCATTTTTCTGTCCATGGAAATAACAGCGTGCTATTCTTGGATAAGGATTTAACCAGAGGGTGGCTAGGGACATAGCAGGTCATCCGGGGCTTTGAAAGCCGCACGGCTACTTCCGTACTTGTTTGCTTTGGTTCTATTATCTTGGATTCTTGGTTCACTGGCCCGGTCCGGAACAGCGGGAGGAAATATTCTGGCTAACTCCACGTGGCTAGTTTACACGGTCGAGCTGCTGCCTTTGGTTGCTCTCGGTCTTATGGTGATAATGGCTGGTTGGCTGGTCTGGAACTGGAGATTTCTCTCCGACGCGATTGCTGGGAGGATGAGCCGTAGAAGGGTCCAGAAGAAAAAGTGGACAAAGCTCGAGACTCTCATGTTCGTCGCCGTTTGGGGAGTTGCCGCTGTCATTATTTTCTTCAAGTGTCACGGGCTGAACTGTGGCTCTGCAGAAACTAACTCAACTGCCACAATAGTCACGAGCATTGTTTCAGGGGGTGGGCCTATCCCACCGCTGCCCTTTGCAGGTCCGATTTTGGCCTTCGCGAGGTTGATTGACACGGACTGGTTCTCTTGGGCATTTCTTACGCTCTTAATCGTGAGCAGCATCATAGTGGTTAGGGCTGTAATCATGCATTTGCAAGATACGCGCAGTCAGCTAGTGCAGTTGTTCGAAGTAGTGCAGGAGCAGGGAAGGGAAGCAGCTCGGGTGGCCATAAGTGTCTTGGATGATGCTAGCGAAGGTGATCCCAGACGGCGCATTATGATAAGTTACCAAAAAATGGTCGCGGCTGCATCGAACTTGGGTGCCCCAGTCGGGCTTGACAAGACAGCTAGGGAGCTTGAACTAGGAATCCGGAACATGTTCCTCTTGAAGGGACAGGGTATTGCCCGTTTGACAGGTCTGTTCGAGGAGGCAAGATACAGCCTGCACCCGATGACATGGGAGGATGCTGAAATGGCTCGTGATTGCTTTATCCAGATTCGTGACGAGCTTGGCCGGACTGTCAGCATAGAAGCTTGAAACGATCCACAGTCATACTGCTGGTGGAGATATCAGCTGTCTACTTCGCCGTCCTAATTGTCTTTCGCGGATTCCTTCCCGGGGAAGTAAACGTACCATACTATTTCCTAGTCGTACCGCTACTGGTCGTAGTAATCGCGCTAGCGGTCGACCTATCGGGAAGAGCAACCAATCCCAGTGACACAATGAAGAGAACAAGTCCTCCCCGGAAGCTCGGGCGAGGAATCGAAACACTGACAAAGCAGATCAAGACAGGAGCCACCTCAAGCGAGCAATACTACGAAACAATTCTCCTTAACCGACTTCGAGACGTGATCACGGAAAAGGTCTCGCTGGAGACTGGAATGGAAATAGAGCGTACCAAGGAGATCTTGACGAACAAGCTTGAAGGACCAAGTCTCCTGCACGACCGTGAGCTCTACACTCTTCTATATAGAGGAGCTCCCCCAACAGGGCCGAGACGGCTCGCCGACTTGGACAGAACTGTAAAGCTCATCGAGGCCTGGAAACCTTGAACTCCGACGAAGCTGGCGAGCTGTGCCAGCGAATCATCGGCCAGGTCCGCAAGGTCATAGTCGGCAAGGAAAAGGTTCTAGAACAAGTCATGCTCGCCGTACTTACAAACTCGCATATCCTCTTCGAAGACTATCCAGGGCTGGCGAAGACCCTTCTGGCTCGCAGCTTCGCGATGAGTATGGGTTGCGACTTTTCTAGGATTCAGTTCACCCCCGACCTGTTACCCGCGGATATCACCGGGACGTACATTTACAATGTGAAGAATGCTGATTTTGATCTTCGAAGAGGCCCAGTATTCACAAACGTGCTTCTCGCGGATGAAATAAACAGAGCGCCTCCAAAGACTCAGGCCGCTTTACTCGAGTCGATGCAAGAAAGACAGATAACTCTTGATGGTAAGACTCACCAGTTGCAAGACCCTTTCATAGTCATCGCCACACAAAACCCGATAGAGTACGAAGGCGTCTACCCTCTTCCCGAAGCACAGCTCGACCGTTTCCTCGTCAAGCTTTCCCTCGGCTATCCCAGCAAAGTGGAGGAAGTTGAGATAATGAAGAGGAGGATGGCGAGAGCTCATGAGGAAGTATCACTTGAGCCGGTTGTGGATACTAGGCAGATCTTGGATCTGCAGAAGAAGGTTGAGGAGATACACGTCGATGATGACATTCTAGGTTATGTCGCCGATCTCGTTCAGGGAACGAGGGCGCACAGACAAGTGGAGATAGGCGCTAGCCCCAGAGGATCGCTAGCTATTTTCAAGCTCTCGCGTGCCCGCGCGGTCTTTCACAGTAGAGACTATGTGATTCCTGACGACGTAAAGGAAGTGGTAGTTCCGGCTTTGATTCACAGGATGATAATGAAGGCTGAAAGTTGGGTGAAAGGCACGGATCCCAAAGCAGTTGTTGATGAGGTCATGAAGACAGTTCCAGTCCCTAGGAACAAGTGAGACCAGGGCTAATCGCCTTGCGCCTATCTCAAACTCTTCTATCTCTTTCCCGAGCGGTCTTTTGAAACCCTAAACCGACCGAACTGGTAACGTCATGATATTCTGAAACCCGAAGCGGCGGTGGAAGCTAGGATATTCATGGTCAGAGCAAGCGGGCGGACCGGTACAGGTCGAATATTAGAGGCACCTTCGGTCCGCAAAGACGAAACCTTTCGCGTCACAAAAACGGGCTTAGAGAGGCTGCAATCGAGCAAGCTCCGCAACGGCGGAAAACACCACAGGATTGACGAACTCCCTTATCATCGTATAGCTTCGCTGAGCTACGAGGAGAAAGTAACGACGAGAGGAAGCAAAACTGTAACCGCCGTGGGCATAATACTCCTCCTGTTCGGACTGGGGCTCCCTGCATTAACTGGTGTTGTATCAATGCTCTCCTTGCAAGTTCAAGGAGCTAGAATCTCGGGTCTAACTGATTCTTTGGCGATTCCGAACCTCGCAGGCGTCGCAATCGGGATAGCTCTCCTTGCAACCAAGTTCCCAAGAAGGACAAGTGAAGGATGGTGGCAAGTGAGGGGGGAAGATCTAAGTCATGAGGACCAGAGGGGATGGCAGGTTGCCGCTGGCCAGAAGGGAACTGACGAGCTGGTCCGGGCGATCAGGGAAGGGATCGCTCTGTCTGCGAGACCTACACCGACCAAAAATCCATAGCTGAGCTTCTCTACTCACTGTTCCTAAAGAATGCTCAATTTACCGAATCATGACGGACTAATGGCACAGCTTGAAGGCGGTCAAGGCAACCAGGCATAATTCATCATTGTTACAGCGTGGTTTTGAGCTAGGAGACTACTCTACCCCCAGGTCGACGATTCTGAAATGGGAACGGGTCAACTAGTCGCAGGAAACCTAGTTAACCTGCTGGTTTCCATACTAGCTTTCCTCCAAGTCATTCCTTGGCCAATCGCCGGGTACCTTATCATAGGCACTGTTCTTCTCGTAACTATTGGTTATGTTAGTTCTTCAAATCGAATTGGCAGCGCAACGCCACAGGCAGTTACACTTTCGGAGACAAGCATGAGACAAGTTCTCTCCGTCGAAGGGTCATCACGGAGGAAAGTGGAAGATGAAGCTACGAGGGTCGGGCGCTCAATTCCGATTCCGACACAATCCGTGATTGGAGAATCAGCCAGAGACCCTGTCATATCCATCGAGAAAAAGTCTGATGACTCAAATCAAATTGGAGAAGGCGATTACCTTAGCTTCGAGATCAAGCTGAAGAAGGGAGAACAGGTCGAAGGAGAAGTATGGTCTAACGGAGACGTCAATGCGTACATTTTGAACGATGAAAATCTGGCCGCGCTTGACTCCGATCAGGAATTCTGGTACGAGGCGGGAAGCGAAGGCATCCAAAATGCAGCGCTGCGCTTCGTAGCTCCCGAAGATGGAGAATGGTACTTCGTGATCGAGAACGCTGAAACAAAGGAGGTATCAGCAAGGGTAAGAGTCAACGTGGCACCTCCATCCCACCAGTTTCCCTCCCTGAAGACTGAGGTTTTGGATTTGCCGGACGCGCGATTGGAAGGTAAGCTCTAGTGGGATTCCGGAAATCGATTTCAAGCCCAATGTTCTATTCCGCTACTAAAATGAGTAACGTGGCGCGATGTCTCTTGCATAAACATAAGAGACAGGATGACTTCGGAGTGGACCTTACCAGTAGTGGAACAGGCTTCATCATCGCAACGTTTCTGATAGGGCTGCTCCTTGGCGTCGTCGTGAAGAAAGTCTTCAAGCTCGCTCTAGCAATTGTTGCGCTAGTTGTCGTGCTGGTCGTCACTGGCTACGTCAATCTCAGCCTTACTCAAGACCGTCAACAGACAATATACCGCACCTTCTCCTCCTCACTGCCTACAGTCTTGTCCAAAGCCGAACAAGTAACGACCCTACTCCCGCTGACTTCCGTGGCATTCCTTGGCGGGATCGCAATCGGACTCTGGAAAGGCTGAGTCGAGAGACACCGTTAAGTTGCAGAGAATAGATTACTAGCAAAGGCGGCAATCTGGAACTAACCGTGGGAAGAGGCCATTGTTTACTAGGAAGGCGGTAGGCTATTTCTTCCTCGCTTCAATATTACTGCTCCTAGCAGTAGTGCTCGAAGACTGGCAAATAGCAATACTAGTTCTGCCTCTCGCCAGCCTCTTCTTCTTGACTAATGTCTTCGGCTTCCCCGAAAATGTGTCACTACGACTGGACCAAAGGATCATTCCAGCCGAGACTTTTGGAGATGAAGAGGTGCGCGTAGTCGCGGAGGTGCAAAACAGAGGAGAGGCTATCCTTGGGTCCGTGGAGATTGAAGAGAACCTTCCGACCGAGCTAGTCCCAGATAAAGGCGCCTCACACACTTTCATATCGATTCCGGCCGAGAAAAGCGTCGATATTACGATGCAGTTTAAGGGGCTTCCTCGAGGACGCTACCCAATCGGGCCCTTGAGGGTCATAGTTCGAGACTCATTCGGCCTATATCTCTCCGAGCACAGACTCGAACGAGAGATCCTTGCGGTGATGCCAATGCCTGACAAGATTCGCGGAACAGACCTTCGACCCCGGCACGTAGGCCCATGGGCTGGTATCATACCCTCTAGAGTTAGCGGCGTCGGAACTGAGTTCTTCAGCCTGAGACAATATGTTCCCGGAGATGATCTGAAACGAGTGAACTGGAAGGCTACGGCACACAACAACCATCTGATTGTGAACGAGATGGAATCAGAACGCGTCACAGATGTGCTGATCGTTCTAGATACTGATGTGACCTTCTATGAGCCTTCAGAACGCGAATTGTTCGAGGAAGGTGTTAGAGCTGCCGCATCTATGACGAGTCTTCTGCTCCATCAGGGCAATAGGGTTGGACTGTTCCTCCAGGGAGAGGAAAGAGGAATTGTTTCCCCTGGATTCGGAAAGAGGCAGGAAAAGAGAATTCTGTACAAACTCGCAGCAGCAAAGCCTGGAGGCTCGATCATTCCCACGGGTTACGTCATGAATCTCTTGGCTCGCTCGTTGCTTCCAGCGCGAGCTGTGATTGTGATCATCTCTCCGTTACTGGATTCCTCCATAACTGGAGGAATTCGTCATCTTGTCGCTGCAGGCTATAGCGTCATCGCTTTAGCACCAACGGCTGTGAGCCCCGAGACCTACTCCTCTGAAGCGGAGCGGGTTGCGTTCGGCATCTCTAGTCTTGAGCATCAAAATGTGCTGTTGGCGGTAGAGAAAGTATGCACTCTGATACAATGGTCCGCGGGCGTTCAGTTGTCCAAGAGACTGAAGGAAGCGAGGAGGACACGACGACCAATCCGAGCGTAGCCCTACCTCTCAGGTTAGGACTGGAGATTACTAGGTTGCATTACTTGTTTCTCGTTCCACTAATACTGCTCATCACGCCCTCTCGGGCGATTCTCGGCATGAACCTGCCGGTTATCGGCGTCCTCACAATTTCTGGGTTAGCCGGGAATTTCGCTGGCAAGAGACCGATATCACTTCTGACCTCGATCAGTCTTCTCTTCATACTTGTGTGGGGAAAAGTAGCGCAAGACCTTCTGAGAACCGGGCCGCCTGATACGGCAGCTTTCCTAATCGAATTTGGAATGACAATTTTCCTTATGGAAGCCAACCTTGTGGTCCTAACATTCTACAAAACAAATGACGACCTCAAGAGGAAAGATGATGAACTATCCATGGTGCTACATCAGGGGCTGATTAACTGGGTTCGAAACCAGCTCTCTCTGCAGGGAATGATTGCCATCGGTAGCCTAGGGTTGTCTCTGGTTCTGCTGCCGATCGCAGGACTAACAAGCATATCTACAACAGAGCTTCCGCTGACGGGCGGCTTGCTTCTCGTCGCAATAATCGCTCTTCTCTTCCTCGTTACTTACAGGAGAGAGCCTGAAAGGCGATAACTGGACCTATTCCCTGATTAGTTTCGGACCGGTAAAGATTTCATAAGAAACTGGACGTGCAGGGTCCTCCGAACGCTTTGTCAAACTATGAAGCAGGTCGAAGGCTCGAGTACAGGGTACGAGACATTTTCCGGAAACAGGGTTTCCTCGTAATCAGAGCGGCCCAGTCGAAACCAATCGATCTTGTTTGCATGAAAGAAGGACGATCAATGCTCGTCGAGTGCAAGGCAGGTCGCTCCTTCCTAGGGCAGGATCGCAAGAAGGAACTTCTAAGCTTGGCGGAGCAGGCTGGCGCGGTAATGGTGCTGGCCAGAAGACGCAGGCGCCGTGTAGAACTCACTAAACTATCTGATGGAGAGCCGCTCAATCCTGAAAACTGCTAGCCGGAGTCTATCGAAGTGACTCTTTCGCTGATCGCAGTTTCTCTAGGGTTGAGAGCCACCCGTATACTAGGTTGCTGTAGACGGCGAGCCTTTCAGGCTCCCGCTCTGTCTTCAGAGCCTCGTTGGCCTCGCTGAGCTTGGTCACTATGGTCTGTTCAAGTGAGTCTAGTAGGTGGCTCGGGGAAATCTTCGCCGAAGGGCCTGTTGCGGTGGCCTTCTCGTATACTACTGGTTTGTTGCATTTTGCACAGAACACTTCTCCCTTTATGCGGAAAAGTGGCGACCCGCAGACCGGACAAGTGTCGGAGAGCATGGTGGCTCCTGACTTGAGAAGGTCAGCCATTCGCCTAACATCCTCACTCAATTGTCCCTGGGTCCTCTCAGACATTCTAGGTGCGTCAGCTCTCTTTAAATCTGCGGAAGCTGAGATACGACTCGTCTGGGTCTTAGATTCTCTTTTTGTGGACCAGAATGTAGGCAAAGTACGCCAGAGGAATGATGAATGCGAAAGCAGCCAGAGTGCCCACGTAAAGACCGACGGAAGGGTACAGCCAGCCGACCAATATGCTGTAGGGGAAGGCAACTGAATAGGCTGTGATCATCAGAGGCTTAGCAACTGAACGTGACAGAGTCATTCCGCCTTCTGAAAGGTAAGTGAACGTCAGCGTCATCGAGAATATTGCCGGGACGGCGGCGGCTATTCCCCCTGCGGTTGTTCCGAGCACCTGGCTAAGGTAAACTGCTGCGGCGACAACCGTGCCCCCTAGAAGAGAGTACTCCAAGAACTGGAGGCTAGAGAATGTCGATCGTGCACCGTTAGCATAGGGTAGCATCAAGCGATCGCGATAGGCGTACATCGAAACGATGAACATCACCGTTACGGCTATAATTGAAACTGAGAGGATTCTCACTCGTATGTAACTCTCGACGCTTGAGAGGGTAAACCATGTGAGGAGTGCAGTTCCCATTGCAACCTTGAATCCTTTCTCCGAAAGCGCCGCGTAGATGAGTAGGAATAGAAATGTGAAACTCATGCCGAGCGGAAATGCGGTCGTGGCTTGGTAAGCAGAGTCAAGAGATTGATTGAGTCCTATGAAGAAAAAAGAGATTGAAGATATCGTGGGTAGGCCGCCAATGAGGCCACCGATTCCGCTGGAGTACGTTTTCGCCGCATAGGTGGCAGAAGCGACTCCGATTCCTCCAACGAGGAATGCTGACAGAACATGTAACAGGAGAGTGTCGTCCATTCTTGAGTGCCTGTTCTTGTCTCGGCGGAACTATTCGACCGCGGCTAAGGGGGTTGAAAATCTTGGCCTCCATTTCATAGACGATCGTTCTATCAAGACGCTACCCGGTAGGAGTTACAAGTGCGAGTGGAGAATACTGCGGACGTAAACATTACCCCATCACAATTACGTCCAAAACCTTGGCACAAAAGTGGTGAACGTCACAGTTGGGATTGTAGCAACTAGTTCTGGGAAACAGGCCGCTGACCAATCTGAGGTCCGTATTCCGACTTATGTTCTTTTATAGTGTTCAATCCGTATGGCGCGATATCCATGAAAGCATATTTCGTCTTGCCGCTATTGGTACTTCTCGTATTCCAATTTGCATTTGTGACCCCAACATTCGGGGCAACTACTCATGATGTAACTCTTGGAATCAAAGACTCTCCTGGGATTGATGACCTCTCCTTCTCTCCCGGCAGCCTAGTAGTGTCTCAAGGAGACACGGTTAGATGGGTAACAAACAGCTCCGTACCTCACACAGTCACCTCCGCTGCTGGGATCTTCGACAGCACACCCCAGTTTAACCAGACGGTCATGCAGCAAGTGGGACCCGTGCTGTACGGTCCGGGCGGTTTCCTTCTACCTGGGGCATCGTTCAATACAACCCTTACGCAGGCGGGCGACTATGTTTACTTCTGTAAGATCCATCCCTTCATGTCAGGCACAGTGACTGTGACCAACGTGGCAGCTGCGCCTGGAGAGGTGGTGTACATGAGTGCGGGCTGGGGCAGCGAAAGCCTAAGCTTCACGTCCTACAATCCGAAACAACTTACCGTCCATCTCGGGACCACCATTGTCTGGACCAATGAGGAGGTCTACGAACCTCACACCGTAACCTCGGCCAGTGTTCCATCCGGTGCAGCATCCTTCGACTCTAGCCCCAATCTCACACCAGAGGCGCTGGCGGGATTTGAGGCATTACCATTCTTGATAAAGGGAGGACAGGAGAGTTTCTCGCATACCTTCACTCAAGCGGGCACTTTCTCATACTTCTGCAAACTCCACACAGGAATGAGGGGTTATGTGTCGGTTCTTGCGCCTGCGGACTTGTCGACAGTAAACTCGCGACTGGACCTTTCCACAACACTGGCAGGATTAGCCGTGGTGCTTGGCGTAATAGGAACGTCCATCTCGGTCATGCTCTGGCGAAGACCTCCGAAGAAAAGCTAGATCACCCCCAGGCTAATCGCGTCCCCGACGGGACTCTGAATTCTTGGTTCCAAAATAGGGTCCCAGAAAAAGTCTTAGTCTCCTCTTTGATCATGCCCGTACGATGGTGTCTTGGGCACAGGGTGAGTATGACTAGAGATTGACTCATCCAGAGTCGTCCAAATGTGTCATGGAAAATGTATTAGCTTGCTATTACGGTAGGACGTAAGGTACGATGAGGCCTCTCATAAGAGCC
>WNGQ01004064.1_pt1 | contig 14618 bp, 9 predicted proteins | sample 5407661 | NCBI WGS metagenome assembly WNGQ01 (sample SAMN13153382, study PRJNA577476) | soil metagenome | isolation source: 60 cm soil or saprolite under Garry oak tree replicate 2 | place: USA:California | collected 2016-06-15 | reverse complement strand
TGGTGATGGTTCAGGAGGGATGGAGCGACGACCGCACCTTGCGTTTCAGTCCCGACAACCGCTGGCTCGCCAGCGGCACCTTTGGCGACGAGGACCGGCAGCCGAGCCTGGATCTGTGGGACGTCTCCGCCGACACGCCCGCGCTAGAGCCACGCCACCGCTGCCAGCCGACAAGCCCGGTGCGAGAGCTCGCGTTCAGCGACGATAGCAAGCTCCTGGCGACCGCCGCTCATGACTCGGCTGCCTACCTCTGGAGCCTGGCGTCCGAGACCCCCTGCGCGACCGCGGTGCCGCTGCCGCATGGCAACGTCGTCTACCAGATATCGCTCAGCGGCGATGGGCGCTGGGCCGCCACCGCCAGCATGGATCAGAAGGGACGGTTGTGGGAGTTGGCGCCCGGGGCGTCGCCGAAACTGCTCCGCGAGATCGACTTCGAGGACCGCGTGTTCCGCGCCGTGTTCAGCCCGGACGATCGATGGGTGGCCTTCGCATCGTGGGACCACAGCGCGGTCCTTCTGGACCTGCGCGCGGCGGCGACGTCCCCGGCCGTGCCTCTGAAGGGGCACGTCGGGAAGATTCTGGCCGCCGGCTTCAGCCCGGACAGCCAGTGGCTCGCCACCGCCGGCGAGGACCGAACGATCCGTCTTTGGCGTCCCGACGCGCCGGGAGCCGCGCCGGTTGTGCTGCGCGGGCACGAGGATTCGGTGCTCCACCTCGGCTTCAGCCCGGACCGACGCTGGCTCATTTCCGGCGCTTACGACGGCACGGTGCGCCAGTGGCGGCTGCGGCTGGATGACCTGATTCAGGTGGCCTGCGCGAGCGCCGGACGCATGCTGGCTCCGGCCGAGGTCGAACAGTATCTCGGCGGCACGCCGGCCGCGCCCTGCACCACGCCGGGCAAGTAGCCGGGATACGGCACGCCACTGTTCCTGGACCCCGTCTCGCCAGTTGGTCTTCCTCAGCGGCGAACGACCGGTCCTGGCTGGCGGTCGAAAAAGTTCGCAGCTTCCCTCAGATGACGATGTGATCGAAGTCAGCAGCAATCCGACTAGTCGGAAACGTTTTTGCCGCTTCATCCAGTATCTCTTCATCCCGATAACGGCCCGACAGGTGGGTCAGCACGAGCTGCTTGACGTTGTTCGTGGCCGCAAGCAAAGCTGCCTCCGCCGCGGTAAGATGGCCGTAATCTCGAGCGATGGGCGCATCGCGATCCAGAAACGTTGCCTCGATCACCAGCACGTCTGCGTCAGCGACGTGTTTGGACAACCCCTCGGTGGTTTCGGTGTCACCGATCACGACAAGCTTCTTGCGGCCGCTCGGCGGCCCGAGGACATCCTCGGGATCGATTGTCCTGCCGCCCTCGATGACGACCGGTCTACTTTCGGCCAACTCTCTACGCACGGGACCGCTCGGAACACCGAAGGTCGCAAGGCGGTCTGGCCGAAGGTGGCGGCGTGCGCGGCTTTGAAAGGAGAACCCGAAACTATCCGTGTCGCGATGGCGGACCGAAAAGCAGTTGATGGTGAAGTCGCCCACGTCTATGACCTGACCTTCCGTCAATGGCATGAATTCCACCGGGATCGGCGCCGTTCCTTCGCCCCAAAGGCCCGCGAGCATTCGGGCGACGACGTCTAGCGTCCCTGGCCCGCCATGGATGGTCATCACGTCGGCAGTTTGCCGCAGCTGCAGTGTCGAAAAAAGACCGGGAATGCCGAGCACGTGATCGAAATGACCGTGCGTCAACAGGATGCGGTCAAGCCGTCGAAAGCCGGCGCCGCTCCGCAGCAACTGGCGCCGGGTGCCTTCGCCGCAGTCAATCAAGATCCGCTTGCTTCCTGCCTCCACCAAGAGGGCGGGATGGTTGCGTTCTGCGGAAGGAACGCTTGCCGACGTCCCGAGAAATGTCAGGGCGAACATCGTCTTCACTCGTCCAGCAGGTCCAGGAACTGTTCGACCTTATCGAACGGCTCGTCCCGCTTCTTGCTGATATGGACGACGCGGTCGCCATCGCGTTGCAGCGATCGTGCCCTCGATTTCCGGAGACGTCCCGGCAGGAATGTCGCGGCTACGGCCTCAGCCCCGACATCGAGACGTACGATCCCTCTCCGCTTGCAGTCGATCCTGAGCCTTGCAGCGGCGAAGAAATCGCCAGCCTTGGGTGGGAGTTTGCCAAAGCGGCGGGAAGTCTCCTCTTCCAGCTCGTCCAGTTCGTCCTCGCTGATGCACCTGGCGGCACGGCCATAGATTTCAAGCCGAACCGCTTCCGACTGCACGTAGCTTGCAGGCAACATATCCGCGACGGGCAGGTTCAGATCGGGCACCCACAGTTCCGCCCTGTCGTCGGCTTTCTCCGAGGCTGATTTCAAGAGGTGGCTGTAGAGTATCGGCCCAAAGACCTGCACATGGCCCGACTGCTGCTCCGAGAAAAGGTCTCCCGCCCCCCTGAGATCCAAATCTCGCGCACTGATGGCAAAACCCGCTCCGGGTCGGTTGAATTCCTGCAAAACGGCCAGCCGCTTCTCGGATCGCTCAGAGTCCGAATCGGTCAGCAAATACGCAAACGCGCGTATCCCGCCACGTCCTACTCGCCCCCTGAGTTGGTGGAGTTGCGCAAGTCCGAACCTTTCGGGCCAACAGACGACGATCGTATTCGCACGCGGGATATCGAGACCGCTCTCCACGATGTTGGTCGCCAGCAGAACGTCCGCTGTGCCTTCGACGAACCTCATCATCCGCTCGTCGATCTCCTCGGCGGCCAACTTGCCGTGAAGACAGACGATGCGGAGATCGGGAGCCATCGACTGCACTCGCACCAGCATCGAATCGAGATCCTGAATACGCGGGCAGACTACGAAGCTTTGCCCGTGGCGCCTTTGCTCGCGCAGCAAGGCCGCGGCAATGGCGGCATCCGAGAGCGGAGCGATCTTCGTTGCGACCGGGAGTCTTTGAAGGGGCGGCGACGCGATGACGCTGAGGTCCCTGAAGCCCGCGAGACCTGCCGCCAGAGTCCGCGGTATGGGCGTGGCGCTCATCCAGAGCGCGTGGATACCCTTTGCCAGTCCCGAGAGCTTCGCCTTCTCGGCTGCGCCAAAATGCTGTTCCTCGTCGATGATGATGAGACCAAGGTCGGCGAACCTCACGTCCTTCGAGGCGAGGGATTGCGTTCCGACCACGACTTTCAATTTTCCGTTCTTCAGGCCGTCCTTCGCATCTCTTGCCTCCGACGTCGAAGCGCCTCGCGACAAGCTTCCCACCTCGATGCCGAAGGGACCGAAGCGCTTGCGGAAAGTTGCCACATGTTGTCTGGCCAGCACGGTCGTCGGCACCGCGATCGCCACCTGCCTTCCTGACAGCGCGACGGCGGCCGCCGCCCGCAAGGCCACCTCGGTCTTGCCGAATCCGACGTCGCCGCAAATGACGCGGTCCATAGGGTGCCCCGATGCGAGATCATCCAGGACGTCCCGAATGGCTTTCGCCTGGTCGACCGTCGTGAGGTAGGGAAAACGAGCGACGAACCTCTCATAGATCGGGCCGGGCGGTACGAGCTTCGGAGCCCGCCGGCGGCGACGCTGGCTGATGTGCCTGGCCAGCTGCTTGCCCGCGATCTGAATCTCCTGCTCGGCCTCGGTCCGCCGTGCCCACCATGAACTTCCATCGGCCTTGTCCAGCGCCACGCCACCCGGCTCCGACGCGTATGGCCAAGTCAGGGCCAGATCGGCGGGTGGAACGAGAACGGCATCATCTCCCGCAAATGCCAGCCTGACCATTTCGCGCGCCGGCACGTCTCCCGTTGCCACCGTCTGCAATCCATCGAGCAAAGCCAGCCCGCGTTGCAGATGGACGACCGCCGTGCCCTGCTCCGGCACATCCGCGTGGTCAAATGCCGCACTCCAGACTCTGGCCAGCGGTTGCGGATGATGAGCCCTGCTGCCGAGCACGTCGGAAGCAGTCACGACGACGAGTGGTTTCCGTCCGGGCACGACGAAACCCGCGTCGAAGTCGGCCAGAAGTGCCACTTCACGGTCACGCCCGGACATCGCCTCGCTCCAATCCGCAAAGCGTTGCGCCTTGACCCCGCTCATCCGTTCCATCGCACGGAGGTCGTCCTCCTGCGCTGCGACGAAGAGCAGTCGACAACCGGCCCGTCGCGTCGCCTCCACGAAAGCGCGAAGCGCCTTCCTGGGTGATGCGACCTTCGAAAAATCCGGCGTGGGTCGGAAGGAAGCCTTCTGAGGCAACACGTTCATACGTTTCGTCGCCTGCCTCCATTCGCGCCGCCCAAGGTATTCGCGCTCACGCTCCGTGTGACCGGCCGCCGACTCCTCGATCGTGCTCAGCCAGCTATCGGCGTGCGCTGGAACCCCTGCATCCGCGATCCACTTGGCTCGGCCGCAATAGTCGAACAGCGTCGACCGCTTTTCATGCTTGCCTCCGAACGCAAGCCGCTCCGACATGGGATCGAGCAGAAGCTCTTTCGTCTCGAAAACCATTTCCTGTGTTGTCGGGTCGAATGCCGCGATCCGACGTATCGCCCGACCGGAATGCTCGATCCTGAACGGACCAAGGGCGCCCGCGGGAAAGATCTCGAACGTCTGTCCGTGAAACAGAACCCCACCTGGATAATCTGGATCGTCGTCCAGCTCATATCCGAGCGCTTCGAGCCGGGTATGGAGGTCCTTCTCGGACAGCGTGGCGCCTACCTTCAGACCGACGCTCAAGCGCGACCAGCTTGCCGGCTTCGGCAGTCGCTCCATCACGGCTTCCGCGGTGGAGATAAGCAGGATCGGCTTCTTGGGCTTGGCGAGGCGCCTCAAGACTGAGCTTCGTCTCCCCGCGATTTCGTGCGCTGGCTCCAACTGATCGAACGGCAGAGTATTCAGCCTCGGAAGGACAAGCACCTCGCAGGAGGGGGCGAGGGCATGGACGACCGCACCTAGCCGCTCGGCCCTATTCTCGTTCTCGGCGAGACATACGACGCCATTGCGTCCGGACTTCCTCCATTGCGTGAGCAGATGGAGAGCCATCATGCCAAGTGGCGACGAAGAAGAGATAGCGGCGCGCGATGAAGTTTTTTTATGCTTTGCAGCCCTTCTTGAGCCGTGCGCCTTGCTGGAATGTCCCACGTGTAATCCGTCATTGACTTGCCAAGGCGCAGGGATGCCCAGTGCGGGGTGCCTACGCGAATTTGACCGCGAATGCACCTCTCAAATCGAGCTATCCATCTGGTGGCGGTCCGTTCTTTCCCGAAGGTTGCCCTTGAAGGAGCAGCGCCAACGATATTGGAGCAAGGCTTTCGAAATTGGAGCAAGGCTTTCGAAGGCCGTCGTCGCCGCCGGTCCCTCATGCGCCAATGTGTTCAGCATGTTCGTGCGCGCGCCCGAGAACGACCTGAACTACGGGGCGGATGTCACGCTGGCCGTCCAGGAGATGGAAGACAGATTTTCCGAAGCCTATTCGCGCGCGTTCGACGTGCCCCTGCTCGACCACAGCTCCTACTATCGCGGCGCGCTGATGAAGAATTTTCATCCCTACAGCTATCGGCAGCTCGTTTCTGAGTATCCGTGCGTCGTTGTGCGCACCCCGCAGGCGGTCGAAGCGAAAACCTCGCTCGGACTCCTTGAGCTCAATCCCGGTCATTGCTTAGTCGCGGGCATCTACGTCTACACGGTCATAGCCCCTCTTCCCATTTCTCCGGATTTTCCAGAAAAGCCGCCGCGGCAAACGCAATTGACATTCCAAATCGTTTTGATAGCGTCCAAAACGATTTGGAGAGCTGAATTGGCCAGTTTGAGAAGCCTTGCAGCCGAGCTGAACCTTTCAATCACGACCGTCTCTCGGGCTCTTGATGGTTATGATGACGTGGCCTTGGAAACGCGTGCTCGCGTTCGTGCCGCGGCGCAGATCGCAGGCTACCGGCCGAATTCTGCCGCGCGGCGCCTGCGCAAGGGGTTAAGTGAAACGATCGCGGTGGTGATGCCCACCGGAGCGGGCCGGTTTTACGAGCCAGTTTTCGCTGAACTGCTCACGGTAGTCGGCGAGGCGCTAGCCGCGCGTCACTTTGATCTCGTGATGATGGCGGCGACGCCCGGCCGCGAAGAGATCGAGGCCTATCGCCGCATCGTCGCCGACGGTCGGGCCGATGGCTGCCTCATCGTGCGCACCCGCAAGGACGATGCGCGCGTGCGTTTCCTTACGAAAGCGGGCGTTCCGTTTGTCTGCCATGGGCGCACCGAACTCGACATCGAATGTGCCTATGTCGATGGTGACGGCGAGGCCGGATTCCACGCTGTCAATGCGCGCCTCGTCGCGCTCGGTCATCGACGGATCGCGCATCTTGCCGCACCGGGAGACCTCATGCTCTCCGAATTGCGCTTGCTAGGCTGGCGGGCATCGATGGCCGACGCAGGTCTTGCCGATGATCTCGTCGTAGAATGCAGGATGGACGAAGCGAGCGGCGAGACGGCAGCCGCGCGACTCATTGGCATGCGCGATCGGCCGACGGCACTCGTGTGCGCGACGGATAGGATCGCGATTGGCGCGATCCGCGCGGCGCAAGCCGCCGGGCTCGTGGTCGGTAGAGATATCGCGGTTATCGGGCATGACAACATCCACGCCTCAGCGTTTACCTCACCAGCGCTGACCACGATGGATTTTGACGTCACCGCGGCGGGTCGCCGCGTCGCGGAGATGCTCCTCGCGCAGATTGGCGGGAAAAGCGCCGAAGGGCTTCAAGAGATCTTTCCACTCCGACATATCCCCAGGGCATCTTCCGGCGAGGTCGTCTGAAACCAAAACAATACAACGAGATAACCTAAGGGAGGACAAGATGGTTCAGTTCAGGAAATTTCTTGCAAGTGCCGCGCTTGCTGCGCTGGCCACGAGCGCTGCGCAGGCGCAGGAAGTCATCTTCCTGTCGACCCAGCTTCGACCCATCGAAGAGGCAACAAAGGTTCGCCAGATCATTCTCAAGGGTGCGCCGGGCGCTGTGACTTTTGTGGTGGAGGAGCCTTCGCCTTTCCAGACCCGTATGGACGCGGAAACCCAGGCCGGCAAGCGCACGATTTCCATGGTCGGCGCTTTGCATGGCGAACTCCAGCCGCTGGTCGGCTCCAAAGGGCTCGAACCCGTCGACGATCTCGCAACCAAGGCACGCGAACGCGGCGTGCCGGATGGAATAATGGCGCTCGGCAAGCTTGGCAGCGACAAGCAGATGTACATCCCTTGGATGCAGGCTACCTACATCATGGCGGCAAAGAAGGAAGCTCTGCAATATCTTCCTGCCGGAGCGGATGTGAATGCCTTGACCTATGCGCAACTCGGGGACTGGGCGAAGGCGATTCAGGACAATACCGGAAAGCGCGCACTCGGCTTTCCAGCCGGTCCCAAGGGCCTGATGGCGCGATTCCTCGAAGGCTACCTCTATCCCTCCTATACCGGCGGCGTGGTATCAACTTTCAGGAGTGCCTCCGCTGAAACGATGTGGGGCGAGTTCAAGGCGCTCTGGACGCACGTGAATCCGAATTCCACCTCTTACGATTTCATGCAGGAACCGCTGATGGCCGGCGACGTGATGATCGCGTTTGACCATGTGGCGCGCCTGAAAGATGCGCTCAATGCTGCGCCGGGCGATTTCGTGACCTTTCCCGCACCCGCTGGGCCGAAAGGGCGGGGCTTCATGCCCATCGTCGTCGGTTTGGGAATCGCGCCCGGCGCGCCCAACCGTGCCGGCGCAGCGGCCGCGATCGAGCATCTCCTCAAGCCGGAGACCCAAGTGACAATGGCGAAAGAGCTTGGCTTCTTCCCGGTCGTGAAGGCGGAACTTCCAGCTGACCTGCCCGGCGGAATCAAACTTCTGGCCGAGGCTGTCGCCAAGACGCAGGACGCGAAAGATGCTGTCGCCTCACTCCTGCCCGTTGGCCTCGGCGCGAAGGGCGGCGAATTCAACAAGGTCTACATGGATACCTTCCAGCGGATCGTTCTCCGAAACGAGCCAGCCCGCGAGGTTCTTGAAACTCAGGCAAAAGCGCTCACCGCGATCATGAGCGAAACCAAGGCGCCATGCTGGGCGCCGGACAAGGCATCGCAGGGAGCATGCCCGGTCGACTGAATGCCTCGAGCCGAGCCTAAACCGCGACGCCGGGATGCCGGCGACGTGACGGTTGCAAGGAGAAGGAGAGGCGACCATGCAGCAATCGCGTTTCGTTCCCTATCTGCTCATCGCGCCGGCGACATTGTTCCTAACGTTGCTTCTTGTTGTGCCGCTCATTCAGACTCTCGCTCTCGCCTTCAGCGAAAGCGGTGCACCATCCCTCGGCAATGTCAGGAAGATGGCGGGCGACCTCAATTTTGGCCTGTCGATCCGAAACACGTTCTTGCTTGTCTTGACCGTGATCCCGCTTCAGCTTGGCCTCGCGCTGGCTATGAGCATGATGCTCCAGAAGATCAGCCGCGGGCGCGATCTGGTGCTCTGGATCTGGTCGATTCCACTCGGCATCTCCGACCTTGCCGCCGGCCTCGTCTGGCTCTCAATCCTTCAAGACCGCGGTTATCTCAACAGCCTGCTCTTCGCTGCCGGCATCATCGAGGGTCCCACGAACTGGCTGTCCTACGAGCATCCCATCAGTCTGTTTGTTGGCGTGGTGCTTGCCGAGATTTGGCGCGCGACGGCAATCGTGCTGGTCATTCTCGTCGCGGGACTGCAACTCATTCCGGCGGAATATGCGGAAGCTGCGGAAATCTTCGGCGCCAAGCCGTGGACCCGATTCCGCAAGATCACGCTGCCGCTTCTTAAACCATCGATCCAGAGCGCGCTTATCCTGCGCACCGTGCTCGCCTTAGAGGTCTTCGCCGTGGTTTATGCGCTGTCAGGGCGCAATTTTCCGGTGATCGTCGGTGAGGCCTATGCCTGGCAGCAGGTTAACCAGAACAACGGCGTTGCCGCTGCCTATGCCATGCTTGTGATGGCGATATCACTCGTCGCGACACTTGTGTATCTCCGCGTTCTTCGCGTCCGGCCGGAGACTCAACCATGAATGCGGGGATCAGGCGTCTCGTTTTCTTGGCGGGCGTAGGCGTTCTTTGCGCCTGGGTGGTCGTCCCGATTTACCTCATCGCGCTCGGTGCCTTCGGCGGCCGCACGGGTGTTTTTCGCTGGCCAAAGAGCCTCTGGTCGAGTGAGGCGACACTTGCTTCCTTCCAGACCTTTCTCGCGATCGACGGGGTCGGCGCGGCCGCCATGAATGGCGTATTGGTCGCCGGCTTGACGATGCTGTTTTCCCTGCTGCTCGGGGCTCCGGCCGGCTATGCGCTCGCGCGTTACGCGTTCCCGGGCGCGACACTGTTTCGATTGCTCGTGGTTCTCACGCGTGCCTTTCCCCTCGCCATTCTAGCGCTGCCCCTGACCGTTACTTTTATCCGCGTCGGGCTTTATGACACCGCGCTTGGGGTCGCTCTCATTCACACAGCACTTGCACTGCCTTTTTCCACGCTCATTTCTGCCAGTCTCTTCATGGGCATCCCACGCGAATTTGAGGAAGCCGCCTGGGTTTTTGGCTGCTCACGCATCGAGGCTTTCCGGCGCGTTGTTCTGCCGCTGGCACTGCCGGGTCTCGCCGCGGCGGCAATCTTTGCTTTCGTGATCTCCTGGAACGAAGTTCTTGCCGCATCGATTCTGACCGTCAGAAACAAGACGCTGACTGCCTATCTCCTGACGGTGCTTGCAGAATCGCCCCTGCATTTCCGTTTCGCCGGCGGTTTCCTGCTGATCGTACCATCCATCATCTTCATATTCGCGGTGAGGAAATATCTCTTCGCGATGTGGGGCATTGCAAATCGCTGAGGGCTCATGGCCGGTATCAACATTCAGGGAATCGAGAAATCGTTCGGCGGCGTCAGAGCGCTTGCGAAAGTCAATCTCACCGTCTCTGATGGCGAGTTCGTCGCCCTTCTTGGCCCCTCCGGATGTGGCAAGACGACATTGTTGCGGATTGTCGCGGGCCTTGAGACTGCGAGCGCCGGCCGCGTGGTGATCGGGGGACGCGATGTCAGCCACTTGCCGCCACGTGAGCGCGGGCTTGCGATGGTCTTCCAGAACTACGCGGTTTTCCCCCATATGAGCGTATTCGAGAACGTCGCCTTCGGGTTGCGGATGAAGCGCGTCGCGGAGAAAGATGTGCGGCGACACGTCGATCGCGTCGCGGCTCTCCTTCACATAGAACCTCACCTCGAGCGTTACCCCGCAAAACTTTCGGGCGGCCAGCGCCAACGCGTCGCCGTCGCAAGGGCGCTCGCGGTCGAGCCGGCGGTGTTGCTGATGGACGAGCCGCTCTCAAACCTTGACGCACTTTTACGCCTCGAGATGCGCTCGGAGCTCAAGGCCGTGCTCGCGGCTTCCGGCACGACGACAATCTACGTCACCCATGACCAGACTGAGGCGATGGGCCTTGCGGACCGGATCGCGTTGATGCATCGCGGCATGATTGAACAGATCGACTCGCCGCAGCGGCTTTATGAACGGCCGGCGTCGCGCTTTGCCGGCGGCTTCGTTGGCTCGCCCCCGATGAATTTTCTCAGCCTGCCCGTTCGGGATGGCATTGCCTGTCTCGAAGGCTTTTCTCATGCCATTGCCATCGCAGCCGAACACGACACGATCGTCGCAGGGATTCGCGCCGAGGATATCGAGATTGCCGATCGTGGCGGGCTCCCGTTCGATGTCGCCGTCGTCGAGCCACTCGGCGCAACGTTGCTGCTCACAGGCCGCGTCGCCGGGCAGTTGATGCGTGTTGCAGCACGGCCTGACTTCAATGTTGCGCCAGGCACAAGAATTTCACTTCTGCCAAATCCCTCACGCATTGTCTGGATCGACCCTTTGACGGACCGCACCCTCGCATGACACCGGAACTGCTCGTTCGCGCCCGCGCCATCCTCACCGGCAACGATCGCGGCGGCTACACCGTGCCGACCCACGGACTCTATCCGTTTCAGTGGAACTGGGATTCCGCTTTCGTCGCGATGGGCTTCGCAACGTTTGACATTGACCGCGCGCTCCGCGAGCTCGAAAGCCTCGCCGAAGGCCAGTGGGACGATGGGATGATCCCACAGATCATTTTTCACGCTCCGGCAGAAAGCTATTTTCCCGGGCCGGAAGTTTGGGGCACCGCCCATCGCATCTCCACTTCGGGCATCACCCAGTCGCCGGTGTTCGCGATTGCACTGAACTTCATTGCTGCGCGCGCCGGCACGGAACATCGAGTGCGCATCCGCAGATTGATTGAAGTCGCAGCCGCCTATCACGCATGGTTTGCGAAGGCGCGCGATCCGGGCAATACGGGCCTCGTCGGGACACTGCACAACTGGGAAACCGGCCGCGATAATTCACCGGAATGGGATGAGCCGCTTGCGCGCGTTCCGGACACTCCGAAAACGCCCATCCATCGGCGCGACACGGGTCATGTCGATGCCGCGATGCGCCCGAGCGATGCGGACTATCGCCGTTATATTCATCTCGTCGACACCTATCGCGCGCTGCGCTGGTCCCCTGTTGCGATGTGGAGTGCCGCGCCATTCAAGGTCGCGGATATCGGCACCAACGCGATCCTGCTCGCGGCTGAGGAAGCCCTGATCGATCTAGCCCGACACTTCGACCTCACCGAATTGCAGACGGCCGCAGAGCACCGCAGGTCCAGTCTCGCGACGGGTTTGCAATCGCTCTGGAGCGAGAAACATCAATGGTATCTCTCGCGCGATCTCATGACCGACTCGCCACTCGAAATCTGCGTCTCAGCCGGGCTGCTTTCGCTGCTGACGGACGTGCCCTCGCGCGAGGCCGTCGCAGCGATGGCCGCACGGCTGGAACGACATCTCGATACGGTAGATGTCGGTGTCGCCTCGACGCTGCCCGGCGAGCCGGGCTTCGAGCCAAAGCGCTATTGGCGTGGCCCGGTTTGGGCAATTATCAACTGGATGATCGCCGAAGGCCTGGCGCGTCATGGGCAAGACGCGCTCGCAGCACGTCTGCGACGCGTGACCGCAATAGTGATCACCCGCGGCGGCTTCGCTGAATATTTTGACCCGATGACGGGCGCTCCGCTCGGCGGAGATGCCTTCTCCTGGACAGCATCGATTGCACTTGTGCTGAGCGATCGCGGTCTGGAGAAGAATCGTGTGACGCCGGCGGCCGTCACAATCGATTGATATGAGCCCAGGCAAGAAGCCACAGTTTGAGCTACGGCCGGAAAATGGGTTTCGCCATCGCCAAGAGCCTGTACCGCGCAATGGCCCCTGGTCGACAACAGTGCCTCAAGCGACTGACGCGTGATTTTGGCAAGCCCAGCGCGCGGGCGGCTGCCGAGAACCCGCGATTGGTAACGACGGCCGCAAAGTACTGAAGATCGTTAAAGTCACGCATCATGATCCATCGATCGTCTCGTCCGCCATGGGACGATAACGTCGTCGACGTCAATCATCGGCCGGCGAAGACGATCTTCGGCGGCTCGATTCCCTTCTTGATGGCATCGGCCCGAGCCGTGCGACCACGTCGGGCATCTTCGGAGCCATGGAGGGCCATGGTGACATCCAGGATCATCGAATCCGCAGACGGGACCCCACCTCCCGACCATGCCTTCAGCAAGGTTCGTATCGCCGCATATGAGCGTGTGGGACCGGTCGACAGATCCTGCGCGAACTTCAGCGCGGCCGCCTCGACTTCGTCCGCGGGCAGCACTGAGGTCGCGATACCCAATTGGCCGGCGGTGGCACCCGACATCGGCTCGCAAAGCATCGCGTAACGTGCGGCGCGTGAACGGCCGATTCGCTCCGCCAATCTTTGCACCGCGCCGGCAACGGGCGCAGACCCGACAGAGACCTCGATGCAGCGAAACACCGCGTCTTCAGCCGCAACAATGAAGTCGCACGCCAGAGCAAGCTCAAAGGCGCCACCAAACGCGGCGCCGCGAACAGCCGCGACCGTCGGAATCTGCAGGGCCTCGATGGCGCGGAACGACTGGTTGCATTCACCGATGAAGGTCCGGAACTGGTTCGCGGTCTTCTCCAGGAAGTCGAGAACATCGCCGCCCTGGCTGAAATTGGGGCCCTCTGCCCTGACCAGCAATGCCCTGATGTCGCTCTCGCTGGCTTCGTTGACGGCCCGCTTCAGAGAATTCGAGAAGTTTGAAGCAATCAGGTTCTTGGGCGGATTGGCCAATACAATGTGACCGACGGAGTCCTCCTGTTCGAATTTGATGACTTGCATTTCAATCTCCCTTCATCGTGTTAGCAGACACACCACCACATGGACGATCGGCGTAAAGAAGATGATCACCGGTAATTGTCGATATGCACCGAAAGCCACGGTTAAGCAGCGGCAACATGGACGAGACTCGCGTCCCCGCGGCGCAATTGCCAGGACACGACGAGCAGGCTTAGTCCGCCGATCGTCGCCAGCGTGCCGCCGGCGCCTGACAATGCGTGGCCAAGAGCCTCCTGCCCACCGCCGAACACCTGTTCGGCGAGCAGCGCGATTAGTGTCGGCGCCACCGCGGATCCGGTGATGCCGACCCAGGCGAAGTGCACGCCGGTGATCTTCCCAATCGCGGCAGCGGGCGACAGATGGACGATGGTCGAGGTGCCGATCGTGAAGAGGCTTGCGGCCAGCAGATTGAACACTGCCAGCAAAGCCCATGTCACCGGCAGCGACGGACTGAGCGGGACCATCACGGCCGGGACAAAAATAACGGCACAGATGACCGCACCGAGCACTGGCACGGCGGGCAAGCCGAAGCGCTTGTGCGTGATGTCGACGAGAAAACCGGCGATGAACTGGCTCGCGGTGCTGAGAAACAGCACGATCAGTCCGAAGATGAGGCCGATCTCGCCGGCCGGGATTTTCCACGTGCGCCCGAGAAATGCCGGGACCCACGAGGAGTAGCTGACCGATAACATGATGGTTGCCGCGTTCGCCAGAAACAGCGGCACGAAGATCGTCCAGCGATCGCGAACGCTCGTAAACGCCTCCTGCAGACTGACGGCCTGTTCGGTCGCGAGCGACCGGCGCGCCGGTTCCGGAAACGTGAACAGCAGCAGCGCGACAGGGATCGATAGCGTGCCGCATGCCATCAGCACCAGTTGCCAGGCACGCACCGAGACACCGAGCACCGGCAGCACGAAACTGCCGGATTCGCCGACCAGATGCAGGATGGCGCCGCCGGCCAGCAGCGCGAAGCCACCGCCGAGGCTCGCCCCCATCGCCCAGATGGCGACGGCCCGGCCGCGAAAGCGCGGCTCGAAGGAATCCTTGATCAGCGACATGCTGACCGGGCCGCATGTCGCCTCGCCCGCTCCGACACCGCAGCGCCCGACAAACAACGCCGCATAGTTCACGACACTGCCACAGAAAATGGTGGCCGCGCCCCAGGCCGCGATGCCGGTCGCCAGAATACGCCGCCGGGGATAGCGGTCAACCAGCACGCCGACAAGAGACCCTCCGAACGCGTAAGTGATGATGAAGGCGGCGCCGATCAGGAAGCTCATCAGCGTGTCCGAAATGCCGAGGTCGCGCTTGATCGGCTGCACCAGCAGCGGCAGCGCGGTGCGGTCGATAAAGGCGATGGCGTTGACCAGGC
>WNGQ01010563.1_pt1 | contig 14622 bp, 12 predicted proteins | sample 5407661 | NCBI WGS metagenome assembly WNGQ01 (sample SAMN13153382, study PRJNA577476) | soil metagenome | isolation source: 60 cm soil or saprolite under Garry oak tree replicate 2 | place: USA:California | collected 2016-06-15 | reverse complement strand
GCGCCTCGCGGTCGCGCTGCTCGCGCTGAACCCGATTTTCCTGTTCACGGCCAGCACCACCGTGGTCGAGCCGATGCTCACCGCGCTGCTGACCGGCGCAGGCCTGGCCGCCACACGCTCGCGATGGAAGCTCGCGGCATTGCTGGCGCTGCTCGCATGCGCGACGTCGACGAAAGCCTGGCTGTTCGTGGGCGGCGTCGCCCTGATCTGGGCATCAGAAAAGCTCGTGCTACTGCTGCCCAGCCGTCGCTCAGTGCCCTCCCCGCTGGCGGGGAGGGTCAGGGTGGGGGGTGCAGTGCTTGCTATCCCGCTTATCGGGCTGCTTGCGCTCACGCCGTTTGCCTCCAACTCGCTTACCCGCGGCGCCCAGGAGCTCGCGTCCGCGATCGCGCGCGGCAGCGTCCCCGGCGACCCGCTTGCCCGCACGGCCGAGCTCATCACCGACCTCGGCCTGGCCGCGCTGCCCCTGTTCGTCATCGGCTCCATCGGCCTGGTGATCGCGGTGCGCAATCCCACACCGGCCCTGCGCTTCATCCACGCCCCGGCACTCATCTACCTCGCGGCAATCGTCGTGCTGGTCGCCGCGGGGGCGTACACCGGCAGCCACCGCTACCTCTACCCGGCCCTGCCGTCGCTGGCTCTGCTGGCAGCGTCCGCTCTCGACCGGCAGCGAAGCGTGGTGCGCCTCGCCACTGCCGCGTCGGGCGCCCTGCTGGCGGTGGCGTTCCTGCCCGTGTTCGCGAGCTTCGCCGCGGGCAACAACGGGCTCATCGCCGCCGGCCGAGCCGCGAGCGGCAACCCGGGGATCCTGGTCACCGATTCGCCCGTGGCCGCCTACTACAGCGGAAAGTCACCCACACAGATCACGGGATCGCAATCGATGCCGCTCGACCGCGACCTGGCGCTGCTGTGGCTGCGGAGCCACGGCGTGTCGAGCGTGATCGTCGAGGACATCAGCTACTACCGCGCGACGGCCGTGTTCCCCGAGCTGGCACGCGGAGCGGCGACCCCACCCTTCTGGCCGCTCGGCGACGAGCACAGCTATCAGGCGGCCGGCGGCAAGCAGGTCTACGCGTACAGCGTGGGCGGTCCCCGCGACCTGCTGGCCATTCTGCCGGGCGTGTACGCGGCCCTCCAAACCGGGCCGCAAAACGGCAAGACCGCGCAGCTCGCGAAAGGTGTGACGCTCGTCGCGGGCGGGCGCGACGCGGCCGGCGAGGGCATGGGCCTCGGCGTGCCCATCGTGCGCTATCCCGACGGCTGGGTCTTCCCGCGCACGTCGACTACCGTCGACCTTTCGACGAGCACGCAGTCGATATGGCGGCGCACGTTCGAGCTCGACGAGATGGGCGGCGACGCCGTGTCCGGCGGAGGCTTCGACTTCACGCCGGTCGCCAGCCGCGGCCGCATCGCCGTCACGTATACGGTCGACTCGAGCGGCATCACGATCGACGTCGAGCCGCTGCAGCTTGCGCCGGGTTCAACGACTTCGCTGACTCATCGCAAACGCTCATCGATTCGCGGTTCGGGAGCTGGGTGCCGGTCACCGGCGAGTGGGCCCGCCTTCGTTCGGGCAGCCTCGGCGTCGAGTGGTCGGTGCCATCGATCCCTGGCGCGCAGCTCTTCGGAGGACTCGAGGTCAACTCTCCGAGCTTCGACTGGGCCGGCCTCGACTACATCTTCTCCGGCCAGTTCACTGGAGCTCGCTACCACATCAACGTGCAGGAGGCGAAATGAGCGCAGAACGCGCTGACGTCGTTCTTGTGTATCCGCAGCGAGCGCCTGAGCACGGCCGGCACTGGATCATGCCCTCACTCGGGCTCATGTACCTCAGCGCATCACTGCGCCGCGCGGGCTACTCGGTCCGGCACATCGACCACACGTTCCTGGAGCGGCGCGAGGTCCTCGAACAGATCGAAAGCCTGCGGCCGCGCGTGATAGGCATCTACTGCATGATCACCATGCAGGACGAAGCGCTGTCGCTCGCCGCGCAGGTGCGCGACAAGGCGCTCACGGTCGTCGGCGGTCCATATCCGTCGGGCGAGCCCGAAACGTTCGTCGACGACTTCGACCTCGTCGCGGTCGGCGAGGGCGAGGAGACGATCCTCGGCATCATGGAGCACCTCGACGACCGGCGCTTCGAGGAAGTGGACGGGCTCGTGTTCAAGCGCGACTGCGGCGTCATCAAGACAGAGCCGCGCGTGCGCACCAAGGACATGAGCAACCTGCCGCTGCCGTATCGCGGCGACATCCCCAACGCCGAGTACGTCGCGTACTGGCGCCGGCACTGGAAGGACGCCACGACGCCGCTGATGTCCACGCGCGGATGTCCTTTCCGCTGCGACTTCTGCCACAAGTCGGTGTTCGGTGACCTCTTCAGCGCGCGGCCCGTCGAGTCCGTGGTGGCTGAGATGCGCGAGATCGCCGAGCTCGGCTACGACCACATCTGGATGTCGGACGACCTGTTCACGCTCAACTACAAGCGCACGTTCCAGCTCGCGCAGGCGATCGAGGAAGCGAATCTACCGCTCACGTGGGAGTGCCTCAGCCGCGTCACGCATGTCGACAAGGCGCTGTTCGACCAGATGCACCGCGCTGGCTGCAAGCGGATCTTCTTCGGCATCGAGTCAGGCGACGAGAACGTGCTGAAGGAGATGAAGAAAGGCATCACCCCCGACCAGGCCCGCGCTGCGGTCGAGGCTTGCGTGGCCGCGGGCATCAAGGCCGCCGGCTTCTTCATGGTCGGGTACCTGGGCGAGACCACGGACTCGCTGATCCGCAGTATCAACTTCTCGTCGAGCCTTCCGCTCGACTATGTGAGCTACACGATCGCGTACCCGCTGCCGGGCACCGGCTTCTACGAGCGCGTGCGCGAGCGCAGGCAGCACGGCGAGTGGCACAAGGTGAGGCACAACCGCCTGCTGTTCAACACCGACTTCTCCGAGTACAAGCTGCGAGCAGCCATCCTCAAGGGCGCCATCCAGCACCGCCTGAACAAGATGCACATGAAGCCGGCAGCCAGAGCCTTTCAGCTCGCCACCGACCCGGTCCTACGCGTCATCAAGTAGTGCGCATGGTCGCCGCGGCCTGGCTGCTGCTGGCCGCGTGCACGAGCTCGGCGCCGGCGCCGGCGCACGAGACCGGCCTCGTCCTTCTATCTCTCGAGGACGGGACCAGGAAGGCCGAGGCGATCATCGGTTCCGACCCGGTGGCCGTGATCGTGTCCGATGACGGCCGCACCGCATACCTCGCCGACAGCTCGCCCGGCGACGTCTACGCGGTCAAACTGCCAGACCTGCACGTGAGCTGGCGCGCGCACACCGGTGGCGCTCCTTTCGGCCTGCTGCTCCACGACTCGCGGCTTTTCGTGAGCCTGTTCTCCGGCGCGGCGGTGGTGGAGCTGGACCCCGGCACTGGCAAGAAGCTTGCCAGTCATCCCGTCACCGCCGGGCCCGGCGTGGTGAGCCTGGACGCGTCAGGGCGGGTGATCGTCGCGGGCACCAGGGGCGAGATCGACTACCTTGACGGCACCTCAGTGCGAGCAGGTCACGGCTACGCAGTGGCGCTTTCGGGCGCCGGGATGTGGACCGCCGACTACGAGCGGGCCGAGCTGGTGCGTGCGGGTGACCTTCACGTCGTCGGCCTGCCGATGCCGGTCTTTCCGTTCTGGCTGTCGTCGGACGGCCACGGCACGATCCTGGTGGCGGCCGAGGGCCCTGACGAGGACAAGGACCTCGGCGGAGTGTTCGCGTTCGACCCGGCGACCGAGAAGTTCGAAACGCTCGCGCTGCTGCACGACCCTGACCAGGTGCTCATGTCCGGCGGCACCAGGTTCGTGGCCGCGCATGGAGACCGCGAGGTGGTGGCGATCCTGGCTGACGGAAGCGTCAAGAAGCTGGCTTCCGATCTGCCCGCCGTCGCCCTGGCCGCCGATCCAGCTATCAACCTGCTCGTGGTGGTGGCCAACGACCATGAATGAGCTGGGCAAATACTGGCCGAGCCCGCTGCGCATCACGGTCGGCCTCTACTGGCTGTACTTCGCGAGCCAGAAATGGAACGGCGTCGGCTGGATGAAGGGCGTCATCAAGGGCACGGCCGACGCCAATCCCATCCCCGGCCTGCACCAGTTCCTCGAAAGCGTGGTCGCCCCCAATTGGTTCCTGTTCGGCGCAGCGCAGGGCATCGGCGAGACGGTGGTGGCGTTGCTGCTCATCTTCGGCGTGGCCACGCGGTGGGCGGGCCTGCTTGGGCTGCTGCTCGCGGCGAACCTCGCGCTCACAGTCGCGTTCGCGGTCAACGATGACGGCTTCCGCTGGCTCTACTACCTGGCGCTGGTGCTCAATGCGCAGGTGATCGTGTCTGGTGCAGGGCCCATCGCCATCAGCCGCTTTCGATGGGTCCCCGCCTACCTGCGCTGACGCTGGCCGCCGCGCTGCTGGTGGCGGGCGCGTGCAGCTCGAGCAGCACCGCGTCGCCACGCGCGAAGGCCACCCCTTCGCCGGGTTGCCGGGCTGAGGCTCCCGAGGCCGGGGTGTGGCAGCCGGACCGCCTGCGCGTGCTCAAGCCGTGCCAGCACGCGTCCGGCGTGGTGGTGCAGGTGATCACGGAGCCGGACGGCGACCGTCACCTGTGGTTCCACGTCGACCCCTCGTACGAGTCGCTGCTGAATGCCGAGAACCACTTCCAGGGCAAGCCCGCGATGCTGGCCGAGATCACGCCCGACTGTCCGCTCGAGACGAACCCGCCGGATGCCAACAGCGCCGCACGGTGCCCCGCGTCGCACCTGCCCATCCCCGGTCCGGGCGACCGCATCGACATCTATGGGCCGTGGGTGATGGACCTCGATCACGGCTGGAACGAGATCCATCCCGTCGACTCGATCGTCATCTCCGACGCCGGCTGAAGTCGAGGTTTACGCTTGCTGCGTGGGGTTCGACGCGGAGGGTTACGGGTTTCCCGAGCACGACCGGACGCTTGCTCGCCTGATCTCCGACATCCGGGTCATGGGACCCTCGGGCGTGGAGCGCGCGGCGCAGGGATGGGACGATTTTGCCGCCGGGGCAAAGCACGCCGCGTACCACGAAGCCGAACGCGCGGCGACCCATGCGATCGAGCAGAACGACCGTGGGCCCGCGTGGGACGCACTACGCGGCTCGCTGTTCGGGATGACCGAATCAGGGCAGGCGCTCATATCGTGGAGGGCCGAGCACGGCGACACCGGTCACAAGGCCGAGGACGCTGCCTTCGGCGCAGCGCTCGCGCTGGTGGCGAGTGACCTCGTCACGCCGCAGCAGTACGAAACGCTCGTGCGGCCCATGGGAGAAGGGCTGCCATGGCTCCTGCCCGAGGTGCCAACCTAAACGCCAAGTTGCAAAAACCGCGCTGCTGATCTTGAATTGACGGTAGCTGCGGTTTAGTCGGTTAGCGGGGGTGTAACGGGTTATGGGCTTATTGCTCACGTTCCAACAGGCGTATCAGCCTGTTGGCGACAATCTGCTGCTTTCGGCCCTGGTGGCCGGCCTTCCTCTGTACGTCTTGTTCGTCATGCTGGCCGTGCTGCGCCTGCCGGCGTGGATCTGCGCCATCGCGGCCATGCTCACGGCCGCGGTGCTGGGCTGGCTCGTATGGGGCATGCCGCTCGGCATCACGGTCGGTGCCGCCACGGAAGGCATGGCCTTCGGCCTCTGGCCGATCTCCTGGATCGTCCTCAACGCCATCTTCTTCCACAACCTCACGGTCGCCAGCGGCGACTTCGAAGCCATCAAGCAGTCGCTGACGCGGCTCACCGAAGACCGCCGGCTGCAGACGCTGCTGGTCGCGTTCAGCTTCGGCGCGCTGCTCGAGGGCATCGCCGGCTTCGGCGCGCCGGTGGCGATCACCGCGTCGATCATGGCGAGCCTCGGCTTCGAGCCCGTCACCGCAGCGGTGCTGGCGCTATCGGCATCCCCATCACCACTCTGGGCGGCCTGGTGGCGCCGATCCTCGGCCACACCGACGCCGCGAGCACCACGCGCGCGCTGTCGGCGATGGTCGGCCGCCAGCTGCCGCTGTTCTCGATCCTGATCCCGGCCTACCTGATCGTCGTCCTGGCGGGCTGGCGCCGGATGCGCGAGATTCTGCCGGCGGTGCTGCTGACGGGAGTCTCCTTCGCGGTCGTCCAGTTCCTCATCTCCAACTTCGTGGGCCCGGAGCTCACCGACATCCTGGCGGCGCTCGTTTCCATGGGCTGCCTCGCGCTGCTGCTTCGGGTCTGGAAGCCGGCGCAGACCTTCCGCTTCCAGGACGAGCCCGCCTCGGCGGCGCCGATGGCCCAGCCGCGTCCAGTGATGGGCGCGGCCTCGGACCTGCCGGGTGAGGCCGCGGCGATGCGAGCCCCAGCGCAAAAGCCTACGAGCCCGTTGGCGGCCTACTTCATGTACGTCGTGCTGGTGGTCGTGATCCTGGTCGGCCAGATGGGCAACCTGCCCGGCCTCACCAAGCTGGCGACGCCCACGAACATCACCGCCGACCTCAAATGCGGCACGCCTGCGTTCAAGCTGTGTCCGACGCCGTGGTTCGGACCGACGGCGACCGCCGATCGCCAGGCCTTCAAGTTCCCTGACTGGAACTTCTTCTGGCCGGGCACTTACACGACCAACGCCAAGGGCGCGCCGGTGTCGCTCGTCGAGCGCGAGAAGCCGATCGTGTCCAAGCCGACCGCCTACTTGAACCCGTTCGACTGGAACTTCCTCGCGGCCGCAGGCTCGCTCGTCTTTTACGCCTGCATCGTCGCGTGGCTTGTGATGGTGGTCAGGAGACGGCGCGTGAACTTCTTCAAGGTGTACGCGCAGACCCTGCGCCAGCTCGCGCTGCCCATCGTGACCATCGCGTTCATCCTGTCGATCGCGTACCTCATGAACTTCTCTGGCATGACGTCGAGTCTCGCCATCGCCTTCTCGAAGACCGGATTCGTCTTCCCCTTCGTGGCGGCATTCCTCGGCTGGCTCGGCGTGTTCCTAACCGGCAGCGACACGTCGTCCAACACCCTGTTCGGACCGCTGCAGGCTCAGACCGCGCAGCAGCTCGGCAACGTGAGCCCCATCCTCACCGCCGGCACGAACTCCTCCGGCGGCGTGATGGGCAAGATGATCAGCCCCCAGAACCTGTCGGTCGGTGCCGCCGGGGTCAACAAGGTCGGCGCCGAGGGCGCGATCTTCGCGCGGGTGATCAAGTACAGCCTGATCCTGACCACGCTGGTCGGGATCGTGGCCATGATCGAGGCTTACGTGCTGCCTGGAATAGTCCCGTCGCCTTAGGGCGACCGTGATGCGCTAACCGCGGACCGTGGGCGGCTTCGCCTGTAATCTGCGCTCACCGTGAGCGCAGCCCCGCCCGCGCCCGATACGACGCTCGTCCTCAAAGACGGCTCGACGGTCGCCGTGCGGCCGGTGGAGGCCCATGACGAGGCCGCGCTGACGTCCTTCTATGGCGGCCTGTCGCCGGCGTCTCTCGCCTTTCGCTTCTTCGCTTCGCCGCAGGACGTCGCGGAGGTCGCCAAGCGCCTGGTCATCTCGAACTACGAGTCGCAGTTCGGCCTGGTGGCGAGCTCGGGCAACCTGATCGTCGCCCACGCGGTGTACATCGTCACCGGAGGACGTCGCGCCGAGATGGGCATCGCCATCGCCGACGAGTTCCAGGGTCGGGGCCTTGGGCTGCTGCTGTTCGCCCAGCTCGCGGACGCCGCCGCGCGCAGCGGCATCGAGGTGTTCGAGGCGGTGGTCAAGGCGGACAACCACCGCATGCTCGACATGCTGCGCGAGAGCGGCTTCCCCCTGCGCTTTCGCTCAGAGCCCGGCGAGATCCACGCCGAGATGCCGACCGCCCTCAGCGAAGAGGCCGGCATGCATTTCGAGCGCCGCAACGCGCTGTCGGCGCAGGCGGCGGTCAAGCGATTCCTGGCGCCGCGCTCGCTGGCGATCATCGGCAGCTCGCTCGAGGGCCCGACAGCAGGTGGCGTCGTGCTGCGCAACATCGTCAACGGCGGCTTCAGGGGCCGCCTGCACCTGGTCAATGGCACCGGCGCCGCTGTCGAGGGCTACCCCGCGTACACATCAGTCAAGGACATACCCGGTGAGGTGGACGCGGCGGTGATCACCGGCCCGCCCCCCGAGGCGGTCGAGGCGGCCGAGGATTGCGCCGCCAAGGGCATCCACGCTCTGGTGGTCATCTCGCCCGGTTTCGGCGAGGCGGGCGCTGAAGGCGTCGAGCACCAGCGGCAGCTGATGGAGATCTGCAGGCGTTCCGGCATGCGTCTCGTCGGCCCCAACTGCTCGGGCGTGCTGAACACGTCGCGCGAGGTGAGCCTCAACGCCAGCGTCATCCCGACCTTGCCGCTGCCGGGCAAGATCGGATTCCTCTCCCAGAGCGGCAGCCTCGGCGCCGCGATCCTCGACCTCGCGCGCGCGCAGGGCACGGGGTTCTCGTCATTCGTGTCGTCAGGGAACAACACTGACATCTCCGCCACCGACCTGGTGCAGTACTGGGAAGCGGACCCCGAGACGAACCTCGTGATGCTCTATCTCGAGACGTTCGGCGACCCGCGTGAGTTCTCGCACGTCGCGCGGCGGGCGGCGCGCACGATGCCGATCCTCGCGGTGAAAGGCGGCCGATCCGCCGCTGGCGCCCGCGCGGCGACCACATCGCACTCCGGCGTCGTCGTGCGGCCGTCAGCGATCCGGCTCGCGACCTCGAGCGTCAGCGAGGACGCGCTGTTCCAGCAGGCGGGCATCATCCGCACGGCGACGCTGGCGGAGCTGTTCGGCACCGCGCAGGTCCTGAGCGATCAGCCGCTGCCCGCCGGCAACCGCGTGGGCATCATCACCAACGCGGGCGGGCCAGGCGTCCTGTGCGCCGACTCTTGCGAGTTTCGAGGCCTCAAGGTGCCCGAGCTCCAGGAGGATGTGAAGGCCGCGCTGGCGGGCCTTGTGCCGTCGACGGCGCTCGTGCACAACCCGGCGACGCTGCTCGCGCAGGCATCGGCCGATGAATTCCGGCGGGCGATCATGGCCCTCGCCGCATCGACGGACGTGGACGCGCTGATCGTCATCTACACGCCGCAGGTGGGCAGCAGCGCGGAGGACGCGGCCCGCGGGGTGCTGGACGCCGCGGCCTCGTTGCCCAAGGCCATTCCGATGGTGGCGGTGTTCATGTCAGTGCCCGATGCGCCGAGCCTTCTGCGGTCCGGCGCCCTCCGCATCCCCACCTACCCGTTTCCGGAGGACGCCGCTCGCGCGTTGGGCCACGCGCACCGGTACGCATCCTGGCGCCAGATGCCGTCCGAGCCCGCGCCGCCGCTGGAGGGAGTCGACTCGCATCGCGCAGCGGCCGTCCTGTCCGCGACGCTGGCGCAGGGCCCTGGGTGGCTGCCGCCGGCGGCGGTGACTGCCCTGCTCGCCTGCTACGGGCTTGCGCCGGCCGAGTCGGTGCTCGTGGCCACGCCGCACGATGCCGGCGACGCGGCCAAAAAGCTCGGCGGCAAGGTGGCGTTGAAGGGCCTGGTCGCCGGGCTCATCCGTAAGTCAGACGCGGGCGCGGTGCGCCTGGACCTGGAGGGCTCGCACGAGGTCGAGGCGGCGGCGAAGGACATCGCGCAGCGCATGGCCGCGATCGGCCAGAAGGTCCAGGCCTTCATGGTCCAGCGCATGGCGCCGCCCGGAGTCGAGATGCTGGTCGGCGTCGTCCAGGACCGCCACTTCGGGCCGGTGGTCGCGGTCGGCGCGGCGGGACGCCAGGCGGAGCTGATGAAGGACGCGCAGGTGCGCCTCACGCCGCTCGGCCGCACCGACGCGGCCACGATGATCCGCTCGCTGGTGACGTATCCGCTGCTGGACGGCTACCGAGGCGCGACACCGGTGAACGTAGGGGCGCTCGAGGACGTGCTGATGCGCGTGGCGGCGCTGGCCGACGCGCACTCGGAGATCGCGGACGTCGACTTCAACCCGGTGGTCGTGCACGAGCACGGAGCCGTGATCGTCGACGCCCGGGTCCGCGTCGAACCGGTGTCGACCTAGCCGGACTTCCCCGCCGGCACCAGCTCGGCGAGATCGACCTTGGTGTCGCCCAGCGCTTTGGGGTCGACCTTCTGCCGGCTTTCGATGAGCTTCGCGCCCGCCTCTCCGCCCTCTTTGTCGTTCATGGAGAGCACCGCGTCGACCACCCCGTCGCGCAGGTAGAACACCGAGAAGCGGAGGCCGTCGCGGTCGCCGCGCCACACGGCGTGGTCGTCGCCCGATGCGTTGCCGCGGTACTCGAGGTTGACGTCGTACTGGTCCGACCAGAAGTAAGGGACCTTGCCGTAAGGCGTGCTGGTGCCCGAGGCGATCGAGGTGGCGATGCCGCGGCCCTGGCCCTTGGCGACCTCCCAGTGCTCAACGCGGATCGGGCGGCCGAGGAGCGGGTGGTGGTGGAGGGCGATGTCGCCGGCGACGTAGACGCCTTCGGCTGCGTTCAGAGCCTCATCGGTTGGCACGCCCGGACCTTCGATGGGAAGGTTCAGCGCCTTGGGCAGCTCGAGGTTGGGGTCGATGCCGACCGCCAGGAGCACCATGTCGACCACTTCTCGCTTGCCGTCGGTCAAGGACACGTCGGTCACGCGGTCGCCGTCGAGGTGCCAGTCCTCCACCTGCGTGCCGGTGCGCACGTCGACGCCGTGGTCGCGGTGGATCGTGGCATAGACGTGCCCCACCTCGTCGCCGAGCGCGCGGGACAGCGGCACCGGCGCGGCTTCCACCATCAGCACCTCTTTTCCCTGCGAGCGCGCCGAGGCGCCGACCTCGGCACCAATGAAGCCCGCGCCGACCAGCAGCAGCCGCTTGCTTGCCTGCAGCGCTTGCTTGATGGCATCGCTGTCGCGCAGCGTGCGCAGCGTGAATACGTTCGCCGCGTGAGGGGCGCCCGGCAGCCACCGTGGAGTGCCGCCGAGCGACAGCACGAGCACGTCGAAGTCAAAGTGGTCGCCGGACTCGAGCTCAAGCCGGCGCTGCTGCAGAGACCCGCCGCTGACGCGCGTGTTCAAGCGCAGCTCGATGCCCTGCTCCGAGTAGTCCTCCTCGGGATGCAGGTACACCTTCGGCAGCTCGACCTCTCCGCGCAGGAACTCTTTGGACAGATACGGACGGTCGTACGGGCGGTCGGGGTCCGCGGAGAGGATCGTCACCTCGCCGTCGAAGCCCTTCTTGCGCAGCATGAACGCGGCGGCGTCGCCGCCACTGCCACCGCCGACGATCACCACCCTCTGCTTGGCCATCACTGCACCTCCGTTGGTGCGTTACCCCGCAGGGTCACACGTTAGTCAGCTGTTGGAAGCTATAGCTCCAGCTTACGCATCCACTGATGCGTATCGGGAGCGGTGCCTCGCTGGATCGACACCAGCGCTTCTCGCAGCTTCATCGAGATCGGCCCCGCCGCACCGCCGGCGATCATCCAGCCGCCATGCGCCGAGCGCACCTCGCCGATCGGCGTGATCACCGCCGCGGTGCCGCACGCGAAAGCCTCGGCGATCGATCCGTCCGCGCACCCATCGCGCCACTCGCTCACGCTTACGCGCCGCTCCTCCGCGCCATAGCCGAGATCGCCCGCAAGTTTCAGCAGTGAGTCGCGCGTGACGCCGGGAAGCAAGGTCCCGGTCAAAGGAGATGTGACCAGGGTCGAGCGGTTGCCCTTGTTGAAGACGAAGCACAGGTTCATGCCACCCATCTCTTCGACCCACTTGTGCTCCGCGGCGTCCAGCCACACCACGTCGGCGCAGCCTTCGCGCGCCGCCTGCGCCTGCGCGATCAGGCCCCCAGCGTAGTTGCCGCCCGCCTTCGCCTCACCGGTGCCGCCCGGCGCGGCCCGCGTGTACTTCTCTTCGAGCCAGACGGTGACCGGCTTGACGCCTGACTTGAAGTAAGAGCCCGAGGGCGACGCGATGAGCAGGAACGTCACCTCGCCGCCGAGGTGCACCCCGAGCCCGACGTCGCTGGCGAACATGAACGGCCGCAGGTACAGGCTGTGGTCGGCCGCCGAGGGCACCCAGGCGTGGTCGTGCTGCAGAAGCAGGTCGATCGCCTCGACGAACGTCTCCTCGGGCAGCTCCGGCAGCGCCATGCGTCGCGCCGACCGCTGGAAGCGTGCGGCGTTTGCGTCGGGCCGGAAAACGGCCACGCCGCCATCCGGCTGGCGGTAGGCCTTGAGCCCTTCGAAGATGCCCTGCGCGTAGTGCAGGAACACCGTTCCAGGGTCGAGCGACAGCGGGCCATAGGGGCGCAGCTCGGCGTCGTACCAGCCGCGCTCGGCTTCCCACTTGATCGAGATCATGTGGTCGGTGAAGACCCTGCCGAAACCTGGGCTGGCCAGGCGCCGCTCGCGCTCGGCGGCAGGAGCTGGCGACTTGGTCGAGGTGATCTTGAATCGGATGCCGGCGACTGTGCTCACCCCGTGATTATGCGGATAACCCGACCGTCGTCCCCCGCGTTAGATGGCACCTCAACGCCCCCACCTAGCCTCCCCACACTGTGGGGAGGGACAGCTTCGCTAGTCGTCCGACTCGGACGACCCTCCGTGTGAGCTCGTCGAGCTGCACGAGCCGTTCTTGCCCGCCTTGCTCTTGGCGACGCCGCTGACGTTCTTGCCGCCCTTGTGCTGATGCGCGGCTTTCGAGACCTCATTGCCGTGATTGCACGGATGCTTGCCCGCGTTCTGGTCGTGCTGCTGGCCGGCCTGCTGTGAGCCGACCGGATGGCCGGAGGTGAGGCGCACAGCCACGATCCCGACATCGACGAGGACGAGCGCCAAAATCACCGCCAGCATCACGACCAGCGGCTTTCCGAGCTGGCCCAGGCGGTCCCAAACCATCGGTTTCAATCTGCTAACGCTGCCGGATGCCCATCGGGTCGCCCGCTACTAAGGCAAGGTTGCGCACGCCGATCCGAGGCAGTTGTCCGCAAGCCACTGCTGCATCTGGTCGGACAGCTGTGCAGAGCCGGACCCTCGAGCCAGCACCACGGTCAGGCCCTTCGAGCAGGCCACGCCGTAGCCGCCTTCGAGCGAGGACTTGATGATGGAGCGCAGCTGGGCGTCCACCGGGTTGAGCGCGCCCAGGGTCGTGACGTCGATGGCGATGTAGTCGACATCGGACTTCGTGGTCACCTCGTAGATCTGGTTGCGGTCGGAAAGGTGCGGCACCAGCGCGTCGGTCGCCGCCACGCTGGCGCCGGACGGGATGACGTCCAGGCATTCCTGGATCTGCGCCGCGGTCACGTCTGACACGTAAGTCCCAAGCTCGGCGAGCGAGTGGACGGCACCGAAGCTGAGCAGCGCTGAGGCCGCCAGCGCACCGACCGGCAGCGCGATCGAGGCCGCGCCGCCAAGGCGGCCGCGCCACCACGAACGCATGCGCGCGCACGTGTCGATCGCGGCGAACGCCAGGATTGGCGCAGGCAGCATCGAGTACTGGTAATGGAAGGACCAGAACGTCGGCGACGACGACCAGAAGCGCTCGAGGAAGCTCGGGATCGCGATCAGCACCAAAGGCGACAGCAGTGGCAGGAAAAGCCAGTTGCCGAAGGACGCGGCACCGACTCGGACCTTCTCGACGGGCGTCACCAGCAGCTGAAGGCTGCGAAGCGGGTTCTCGACCACATAAAGCGCGGCGCTCAGAGGCCCATTCCCCAGCGACTGGTACGTCCAGTGCTGATACGGCACGCCTCCCACTGCGGGCATCACGACGTCGAGAAGGAGCACGAACCACACTCCATTTGCGATCGCGATCGCCGCACCGACCAGCCACCGGCGCTGGAACACGGCGATGAATAGGCCGAGCGCGATCACCGTCAGCGCGACGTCTTCGCGTGTGAGCATCGCCACCGCGACCGACGCCCACAGAAGGCGGTTCTGCTTGTTGAGCGTCGCGTACAGCGCGGTCGATATCGCCGGCACCGCGAAGACGACGTGGTGGAAGTCGAACACCACACCCGCGAGCACGCCCCAGAACAGAAGGTATGAGCCCAGGAAAGCGAGGCCGCCGATGTGGCCGAGGCGATCGCGGCCCCAGAGATAGATTGGAATGCCGGCCACCGCCAGCAGCACCGCTTGCGCCACCAGTAGCGTCGCGACCGACGGCCACGCCCAGTAGAAAGGAGCGAGCACCATCAGGATCGGGTTGAAGTGATCGCCCAGCAGGTTGGGCACGCCCAGGACCGTGTTGGGGATCATCTCCAGCCGGCTGTAGCCCCAGACCGTCTGGTCCTGGATGCCGAGGTCGAATCCGTTCGCACCGAAGTGGACGTAGCGGAAGAGCGAGATCGCCGAGAAGCCGGCCGCGGCGGCGACGGTCATGACGGCGGCCCCGGCATTGGCCAGCGTGCGCGCGCTCGGAAGCTCGATGACCGCGGGCGCGGGCGCGACGAGGAGATCGGCTAGGGCCGGGGCGGTCGCGAGGTCGGGTTCGGCGACGCTGAGGGAATCGTCCGGGGTCATGACCACGGCCGGGACATCATAGTCACCAGTCGCCCCCGACTACCTATTGGCCCGCCAGCTCTCTCAGGACGGGCCCGATGCGTTTCGCCAGCACCGGATCAGCGTGCTCGAACTCCGCGGCCAGGC
>WNGQ01006409.1_pt1 | contig 14623 bp, 9 predicted proteins | sample 5407661 | NCBI WGS metagenome assembly WNGQ01 (sample SAMN13153382, study PRJNA577476) | soil metagenome | isolation source: 60 cm soil or saprolite under Garry oak tree replicate 2 | place: USA:California | collected 2016-06-15 | reverse complement strand
CTTTCCTTCGTCCCGTATTTCTATCGATCCGCGAACGGGCAAGAAGCAACGGCATCACATCGCGGAAGGAATTTTACAAACTGCATTGAAAAAGGCCGTCGATGCCGCGGGGATTGTGAAACGCGGGAACTGCCACAGCCTCCGCCATTCTTTCGCGACGCATTTGTTGGCGCGTGGCTACGATATTCGCACGGTGCAGGAATTGCTCGGGCACAAGGACGTGAGCACGACGATGATTTACACGCACGTGTTGAATCGACCGGGGCTCGCAGTACGGAGCCCGCTTGATTAGAGTTCGTGAACGCGCATCCCCCAGTGGCGCCCCGAGCGCGAGGCAGTCGACACTGCTGCCTCTACAGTTACGCGGGCGCGCCGCCGAGAGCGCCGGGAAGCGGCGGGGTGACATCGGGCGCGGCTACGACTTGCTTGGGCGGTTTTTCGGCTGGCATTTTTTTGCCGGGCGGTGGCGATGCACCTGGCGGCGGATTGATCAGGCGGCCGTGCTCGACGATCTCTTTGATCTGCGAGCCGTCCAGGGTTTCGAACTCAAGCAAGGCTTTTGCGATTACTTCCAGCTTGTCGCGATTCGCCGTGAGCGTTGACTTGGCCAGTTGATACGCGTCGTCGAGAAGTTTGCGCACTTCCTGATCGATCTGCTCGGCAGTCGCTTCGCTGTAATCGCGCGCACGCGAAATGTCGCGCCCCAGAAAAACGTAGTCTTCGTGGTCGCCGTATTCGACCATTCCCATTTTCTCGCTCATGCCCCATTCGCAAACCATGCGGCGCGCGATCGCCGTAGCCATTTTGATGTCGCCACGGGCGCCGTTTGTGATGTCGCCGAAGATGATTTCCTCGGCCACGCGGCCGCCCATGCTCACGGAAAGACCGGCCAGCAATTCGTTTTTGCGGTTGGTGTATTTATCTTCCTCCGGCAGCCACATGGTCGATCCAAGCGATGGCCCGCGCGGGATGATTGTGACTTTATGCAACGGCTCGGTATGCGGCAAAAGTTCAAGCAACAGCGCGTGACCGGCTTCATGGTACGCGGTGTTCTGCTTTTCTTTTTCGCTGAGCGCAAGACTCCGGCGCTCTTTCCCCCAGCGAACTTTATCGCGCGCTTCTTCGAGCTCGGCGAGCGTGATTCCCTTTAGTCCGCGACGCGCGGCCAGCAATGCCGCTTCGTTGATTACATTCGCCAATTCCGCTCCCGAATAACCCGGGGTGCCGCGCGCGACGACTGCGAGATCGACGCCTTCGGCAAGTTTCACTTTCTTGGCGTGAACGCGCAGAATTTCTTCGCGTCCTTTTACGTCAGGCAAATTCACCGTGATCTGGCGATCGAAACGTCCGGGCCGCAGCAAGGCAGGATCCAGAACATCGGGGCGGTTCGTGGCGGCGATGATGATCACGCCTTCCTGTGTATCGAATCCGTCCATCTCGACGAGCAACGCATTTAAAGTTTGCTCGCGTTCGTCGTGTCCGCCTCCAACACCGTGACCACGATGACGCCCGACGGCGTCAATTTCGTCAATGAAGATAATGCAAGGCGCGGATTTCTTGCCCTGGTCGAACATGTCACGCACTCGCGACGCGCCGACGCCGACAAACATCTCAACAAAGTCCGAGCCGCTGATGGAAAAGAACGGGACATCTGCTTCTCCCGCGATCGCCCGGGCGAGAAGCGTCTTACCAGTGCCCGGAGGCCCGACCATCAAGACGCCCTTTGGAATGCGCCCGCCGAGTTTTTGAAATTTCTTGGGATCGCGCAAAAACTCGACGAGCTCTTGTACTTCATCTTTCGCTTCCTCGACCCCGGCAACATCGCGAAATGTGATTTTGTTTTTGTCGCGGGCTAGCATGCGCGCTTTCGATTTGCCGAAATTGAGAGCGCCTTTCCCGGCCATGCGGATTTGCTGCCGGAACAGGAAGTAAAGCACCAGCAGGAAAAGGGCGATGGGCAGAAAACCGACCACGGTTTGGGCAAGCATGTTCGATTCAGTCTTGATGGCGGGCTGAATACCGGACGCGGCCAGTTTCTCCTGCAAATTATTTGTGAAACTTAAATAGACCGTGGTCCGAAACGGAACCTGCTGGGCCGGCGCCGAACCGACTCCCTGGCGGACGTAAGCGCCGCGCAGCGTCTGAGTCGGCCGTCCATCCTCTACCACCAGCTGAAGCGGAGAGTTTTTGTCGTTAACGATTTGTTTGTTCTCCAGCAGCTCGAGAAACCGGTTGTACGGCACGTCTTCGACCGGTTGCATTCCGCCGCGGTAAAAGAGCATCGCCATCGCGATCAAGCTGAAGGCGATCACGATGAGGATGACGCCGCGCCAATTAAAATTGGGTTCGCTGCCTCGGTTCCTATTCTCTTTTTGAGAGTTACGATCGAATTGAGCCATAAACAAAAAAGGGGTTTTACCGCCGTAAAAATGTTACCATGAACAAATTGGCAATGCAAAGCAGGGCAAGCCCACGTGATTGGTGATTCGTTACAACGTTAAAGTGGTTCATTTACTCTAAACGCTTTGACGTAGCTGAGCTATTCGTCGTTCGATTTCGTTCATTTTGTCTTCTTCCTTGTATTCGTGGCCGCGCATTGCGTCGTTGGCCCGTTTCAGGTAAAATTCGCCCCCGGACCATTCAAACATGACAGAGCTTGTCTCATCAGTAGCAGATAAGATCGATCGCGCTGTGCAGCGGGTGACCCCGCTTGCGTATCGGGTGCGTCGGACTGGGCGCCGCTGGGTGCGTCGGGCGTTGCGCAAGCCTCGCAGTATGTCGGAGGGGCCAAATATGCTGCCTGTGCTAATCCAGGTTCTGGCCAGTTTCACCAAGGCAGATGGCGTCCTGCTCGAGGAAGAGATCGACTCGAGCCTCGGGTTTCTGCGTTACGATTACCCGGAGGCGGTTTATTCCGAGCTGCGACAATTATTCCGGCAAGCACTTTACGAGCAGCAAGATCTGGCTGCGATGGCGCAAAAGCTCGGCGCTCAGCTTAGCGCTGATCGTAAGATCATGCTGGGAGTTCAGCTTTACGACCTGATCTCGCAAGCCGGTTTGAAGCAGGAACAGGTCGTAGCGTTTTACTCGTTCATGTCGCAGATGGGCATGGCTGCGCAGGCGATCGACATCGTTTATCAACTCAATGCATCTGAAGATTCGGATCCGTCAATCTATCAGCACGGAGCGTCGCCTCTGGAGTCGCTCTCCTTTGGTCCAGATGGCAAAGCCGATGCCAGGCCAGCGCATCCTGGTGGGAGATCAGGTGCTCAGCTATCAGGAGCTGGCGCAATATTTCAACGCAAAGAAGAACGTTTCGCTTCCAGAGATTTTCATTCGTGTAAATAGAGACTCGGACGAAGTGGGATTGGAGCGCTCGCGAACGCGTGAGAGCGCGCTTCGGGTCACTTTCGGATTGAAGGTTCGCGTGAAGGCGCTGCGTGATGTGGATGCCGAACTCAACGGCGCGAAGTTAAAAGCCGGGACACAGGTCGACGCCGCTTTGGAAGACCGGATCGTGTTCCGCAACGACACCGAGCTGGATTTGAACGATCTGCGCCGGCGAGCGCGGGCGCTGGGTGGCCGGTTCCAACTGAAGGCTTCCAAATCGGAATATCTGGTTTCGAATGAACCGAGCCGCCTTGAAGCTGACGATATTCTGCTTTCCCCTGGCACGAGCGGCGACGTGCTGTTGAAAATTTTCTGCGATTACGATCGGCGGGTCGGTCAACTGGAAGTAATCGAAGCGGATCGCCCGATCATGGTCGGTGCCACTGTGGTGCGCACCACAGCGCCACTCAAAGACGGAGACACCATTCGAATCGACATCGGCCAATTTCTGCGATGCAACTTTTCGGAACGAATCATCGAAGAAGAGCGCAACATCATTCGCACTCTCGAGGCTAACGAAATTACGCACCGCTTTGGGAAGGGCGAGATTGGTCTCGAGGGAATCTCTTTTAGCATCGCCCGTGGTGAGCTCGTTTGCGTGATGGGGGCCAGCGGCTGCGGAAAGAGCACGCTGATGAGAGTGCTGGCCGGCCAACTTCAACCCTCCAGCGGCGAGGTCCTGCTTAACGGGCAGTCGCTCTATCACGATGTGGACGCGCTGAAACACTACGTCAGTTACATGCCGCAGCAGGACGCGTTCGACGAACATCTCACCATCGGCGAAAACCTGCTGTTTGCGGCGGCCATTCGCGCGCCGCACCTCTCACGTCGCGATCGCACCCGGCGTTTGGAGGCGAAATTGGTCGAACTCGGACTCGGCGAACGGCGCGACGCAGTTGTTGGCAGCCCGGAGAAGAAAACGCTGAGCGGTGGCGAGAGAAAACGTCTCAACATTGGACTCGATATGATTGGGATGTCGGACATCTATCTGTTCGACGAGCCGACTTCCGGCCTTTCCTCAAAGGACTCCGAGCACGTGATGGAAATTATTCGGAGCATGGCGCACAACAAAATCGTTATTGTCACCATTCATCAGCCGAGCTCGAAGATTTTTCAGATGTTCCATAAGGCGATCCTGCTCGACAAAGGCGGACGTCTCGTGTTTTTCGGCACGCCTTCCGACATGCTTCGTTATTTCGCCGAAGCAGAACATCAACATCAATTCGGCGCCGAACTGGGCGCCTGTCCATCTTGTGGAACAACACGTCCGGAATTCATTTTCGATGTGCTGGAGACGCCGCTGCGCGATCTCAGTGGCGATATCATTTACGAAGAAAACAGCCGGGGCCATCTCGTCGCGGCGCGCCGTTATTCACCGGAATTCTGGCGCGACAAATATGAGGCGTTCCGCCTGATCCAGGACGTTAAACAGGTTTCATTGCGCAAAGAAGCGCCATCTTCCCTGCCCGCGGCGCCGGTCCAGAAAAGGCGGCTGCCATTTCGGTGGCACGATGAGTGGACGCAATTTCGCACGGTGTTGCGGCGCGCTTTCGTTAGCAAGCTGCGCAACCGCGCCAATCTGGTTATTACGATCGGGGTTTCGCCTGTGCTGGCGCTGTTGATTGCGACCATTCTGCGCTATTCGGAGAACGGGACATACGATTTTGCTTCCGCTTATCACATTCCGACGTTCCTGTTCCTCGGCCTGATCGTGGCGATGTTCCTCGGTCTGACCAACAGCGCCGATGACATCATCCGGGACCGGCCCGTGTTGCAGCGCGAGCGGAATGTCAACGTCCGTTTATCATACTATGTCGTCTCGAAGACGCTTACGCTGGGAGTATTTGCCCTTGTTCAGTGCATCCTGTTTGTCCTGATCGGCAATTACGTTCTGCAAATCCGCGGAATGTTTTGGATCGATCTCGCGATCATGTTCATGACTGCCATGGGCGGCGTCGCGCTGGGTCTGCTGATCTCTTCGCTGGTGGCCGATCCGAAGACCGCGGCTAACATCGTTCCGCTCGTTTTAATTCCGCAGATCATCATGGGCGGCGCGCTCATCAAATACGAGGACATGAATCGCAACCTCGGTCTGCTTTATTCTCTCTCGCATTGGTTTTCCGAACATCCGAGCGCAGACAAAAACAGAAAGACGGAAAGCAAGCTGCAAGTTCCGTTTGTCTGTCAATTCATCGCCATGCGTTGGTCGTACGAAGAGATGATTGTCGCGCAGGCCAAGCTCAATCCGCTGACGCGGCGACAGGACCGCGCCCAGCGCGAGATCGACCGGCTTGTGGCGCAACATCGGCAAGATCCTGAAGCAACAAAACGTTTGGATGACCTGAAGGAAACGCTCGCTCTGCTTTCCGGTCTCGAGGCAAAGTCGGTCGGCGACCTGGATCGTTATCTCCGGCTGGTCGATCAAATCCTGAATGGCAAAAAGCCATTCGATCGCACGCTTTTCAAGGCCGCGAACGGCCCCGTCACAGCCGAGCAAATTTATGTGAACCAGAAAGTGTCCGACTTAATGTCAAACGCCGAGATGGACCAAAGCGACTACCGCCGCGGGAACAAGCCGAATGTGTTCTTCGGCGCGCAGAAACGTTATTTTGGAATCAAGTTTGGTGTGTTTTTCTTCAATACCTCCGTCCTGATTCTATCCACTCTCGGATTGCTTGGACTGCTGCATTGGATTTTGCGAAGAGAACTCGAAGTGCGGAGAAGCTAGGGACCAATGCTCGTCCTGAGCCGCAGACGGCGACATGCTTTACGCGCCTGTCATTCCGAGCGTAGCGAGGAATCTCTCAAAGGCTGATCGATCACAATCGCTAACGCGCGTACCCTGAACTTCGATTGCGAGGTCCCTCGCTTCGCTCGGGATGACAAGCATGGGAACCGAGCGTAGATGAATGGTCAAAACCCATGACCAAACAAAAAACACAACCAGCCCGTCTCATCGTCGCCACCAGCGAGACGGATGCGGACATGCTTTACGCGACAAAATTTTGGGCTCCCGATCCATTCATCTTTCTGGAACGCAATGGCAGGCGCACACTTGTTCTCAGCGATTTGGAAATCGACCGCGGCCGCAAGCAAGCCGACGCGGATGAATTCGTCATGTTCAGCGAGCTCGAGCGCGAAGTGCAGGGAAAATCCAAAAAGGCGCCGCCCTATGAAAAGGTTCTCGCACATTTCCTCAGGAAACGGGGCGTAAGATCGGTAGCTGTTCCTGCAAATTTTGCACTCGGTTACGCGGAGGAACTCGCCGCAAACAAGATCCGTGTCCGCGCGACGAACGGGTTTTTCTGGCCGGAGCGCGAGGCGAAATCGGAAAAGGAAATCGAAATGCTGGGCCAGGCCTTGCGAATCACGGAAAAAGGACTCAAGCGTGGGATCGAAGTTTTGAAGGCGTCCAGGCCAGGCGCTGGAAAACGATTGCGCTGGAGCGGCAAAACACTGACTTCCGAAATGCTCCGGGCCGAGATTGACTCTGCGATCTTGCGCGCGGGCGGCATTCCGACCGGTACGATTGTCGCCGGTGGCGACCAGGCGTGTGATCCGCATGAGCGGGGCTACGGTCCGCTTTACGCAGACTCGTTGATTATCCTCGATGTTTTTCCTCGCGATGCGAAGACCGGATATTTTGGCGATATGACTCGAACGGTTTTGCGCGGACGGGCAAGCGAGGCGCAGCGGAAGCTTTGGGAGACCGTGAAAGCTGGTCAAGCACTCGCCTTAAAGCGAGTCAAGGCGGGGGTCGATGGGATGACGATTCACAAGGCAATCCAGGAATTTTTCGCCAAGCGCGGTTATCCAACTCAAGTGCGCAAAGGCCGCCGAGTCGGATTCTTCCACGGCACCGGACACGGTCTCGGGTTGGAGATTCACGAGCATCCCCGTTTACAAAAAGTTGTTTTAAAAGATCGACAGGTGCTGACCGTAGAGCCCGGCCTGTATTACCCAGGACTGGGCGGGGTGCGGCTCGAAGACGTGGTCCTGGTTACTAAAAAGGGCTGCAGAATTCTGTCGCGGTTCCCAAAGCAATTGGAGATTTGATCATCAAGCAAAAAAGCGGTGTCATCCTGAGCGGAGCGAAGGATCCCGCATCTGAAAGCTTGCGACATGCTCTGGGCGGGACCGTGATCCATCACCCTGTGGGAGGTTCTTCCCTTCGCTCGGAATGACAACTGGAGGAGAATGAACGCGCGGCGAATTTTCGCGTCTAATTTGTTCCAACCAGTAAAGTGACAACTGACTTCGATGCATTAAAATAAGGCTTGGTATGTTTTATCCATACGGTTTCGGTCTTGGATCTGGTTGGCTATTTTATATCGGCGTCCCGTTGATCATCGGGATTTGGGCACAGATTCGCGTTACGAGCGCGTTCCATAAGTGGGGCGAGGTGCGTGCGAGCTCAAACATCAGCGGCGCGGAATGCGCGCGTGAAATTCTGCAGGCTGCCCAGATTCACGATGTCGAGGTTGTAGAGACGAACGATTTTCTCGGGGACCATTACGACCCGAGAGACAAGAAGCTCCACCTCTCCAGCAGCGTGTACAACACGCCTTCGGTAGCGGCGCTGGGCATTGCTGCGCACGAGACCGGTCACGCCATTCAGCACGCGAAGGCGTACGCCCCGCTGAAGGCGCGTATGGCCATTGTGCCGGTGACAATGGTCGCGTCGCGAATGCTGCCATTCGTGATCCTCGGTGGATTGTTCTTTCACATTACCGGCTTGATTACCCTCGGCATCTATTGCTATCTGGTCTTGCTGGTCTTCCAATTGATCACGCTGCCGGTGGAATTCGACGCCTCGCGACGGGCAAAAATCATTTTGCAACAGATGGGCATCGTCCAGCCCGGGGAGGAAGTAGTGGGGGTGAACAAGGTTCTCAACGCGGCTGCGCTGACGTACGTGGCGGCGTTCATCGCTGCGCTTGGGAACTTGCTCTGGCTGATGTCGATCCGCGATCGGCGGTGATCGACTGCACTATGGATCCCGCTCTCGCCTTACCTGCTCGACGGATTTCTGATTTGTTGTCGTCTGGTCTCGGGGCTCGTGCTAAGTCTAGTCGCGAGACAATGGACCAGCCACGGGTCGACCCAGATCAGGAGTTGGTAAAGCGTACGCAATCGGGCGATGCCGGCGCCTTCGATGAACTGGTCATCAAATACACCCCGCGTCTTTACGGCCTGGTTTACAACATGACCTCGAACCACGAGGACACGAACGATCTTTTGCAGGACATTTTCGCCAAAGCCTACCGCGCGATCCGCGGGTTCCGTGGCAAATCGTCGTTTTACACATGGGTTCATTCCATTGCGGTGAACATGACGCTCAATTTTCTCAAGAAACGCGGCCGGCGTTTTCAACTGAGCCTGGATGACGTCGATGCCAGCATTCAGAACGACAAGGAATTCCTGGAAAGCACGGCCACGAGCAGCCCGGTGCGCGAAGCAGACTTGTCCGAGCTCCAGCGAAGATTGAACGAGGCCATGATGAAATTGTCTGATGAACACAGAGCCGTGGTTACCATGTTCCATATTCAGGGGATGCCCCACGCAGAGATTAGTAAGATCTTGCGCGTCTCGGAAGGAACGGTACGTTCGAGGCTCTTCTACGCGAATCGGCAACTACAGAATTATCTGGACGAATTTCGGAAAAATCCTGTTTCCTAATCTGCGCTGAAAAATGAACGAGTTTGACGATAACGAAATCGCGAGGCTGCTTCGATTGAAGCGGTACGAACAGCCGCCGCCCGGCTATTTCGAGAATTTCCTGCATGAATTTCATCGCCGGCAGCGCGATGAAATGCTCCGCCAGCCGTTGTGGCGCATCTGTCTTGAGCGCGCTCACGGTCTCATGCTCCGCTTGGATGCACGCTCGCTTGCCTCATATCCCGCTGCCGTCGCGGCTGTCCTGGTATGCGCCGCAGTGATTTCATTGAAGATTTATCAGCAACCGGAGACGGCTCGCGTTGCCCTCCAGAGTCCGCCAGCTTTGTCGGCGCCGGCGACTACCCAAGGAGAATGGAGCCTTACATCTCCGGTGGCCACGCAGATTTTCAGGACGCAGCCGGTTCGCAATTTTAATGGAAGCGCCCAGACTCACCGAGCCGCAGCCCCTCCGCGGTACGTGCTCGATAGCGTCCCCGTGAGTTATGAGCCGACTTTCAGATTTTAAGCACGGTAGAGGTCGACGCGGCTTGCGCGGCTTGCGCGTCCCAGTATCGCAAGTTAAGAATCTCCGCCCCGCTATGTCCCGTAACGCCGCATTCGCGCTGATTTTTTGCTTAAGCGCCGGTTCGCTCTTCGCACAGGAGCAACCCGCTAAAACGACGACTAGCGAAAAGACCAAGGAGATGTTTGAGCGCGCCTTGTCCCGGGCGGAGTCGGCAACAGCGATTAGCCATCAGATCAAAGACGTCTTCGCGCGCGCTGCCAAGGCGGTGGTCAAAATTCATGGCGTCGATGAACACAGCGAGATTTGCGGCACTGGATTTTTTATCGATCCCACCGGAACCCTTTACACCGCATACACGGTGGGAGGTGAAGCGGGAAACTTCACAATCGAATTCGGCGGCAAAAAATACCCGGCGCGCCAGCTGTTGGCAGACATCCGCAGCGGCACGGCGATGTTAAAAATCGATGAGGCCACTCCGGCCTTGCCGATTGGCAAATCCGAACAACTGGAAGTAGCAACACCTGTCGTGTCGATCGGTTTCCCTTTGGATCTGCCGGAGACGCCCAATTTTGGCATGGTGGCGGGATTCGATCGGAAATATCTGGGCCGTTATTTTTCCACGACCCACATGCGTCTTAATCTGCCGTCGCAACGCGGAGAAGCCGGCGCGCCTCTCTTGAACATGAAAGGTGAGGTTGTTGGTATCGTTGTTAGCAGTCTTGAGAACAACTCTGCGTGTTACGCGGTGCCGATTGAAGCGGCCGAGAAAATTCGCGGCGATTTCATGCGTTTCGGCGAGGCCAGGCATGGCTGGATCGGGATCAATGTCTCCATGGCGCATCAGCCGGTAGAAGGTTCGCTCGCGGAAATGACGCAAATCATGGAGGACGCTCCGGCGGCGCGTTCCGGAGTCAAAGCCGGCGATATTCTGTTACAGGTAGGCCGGAAGAAAGTAACTCAGCCAGAAGATGTGCTTGATGCCTCGTTCTTCATCACCGCTGGCGACGTCGTACCAATCACTGTGATGCGTGGGAATCAAAAACTGACTTTCAGCGTGCAGGCAACCATGCATCCTGCCAGCCGGACAGGGCTGTTACTCGCCGCTCCTGGCACGCCGGCAATGAATCAGCAGGCGATTCCGCTCTCGCTTGGTTCCGACGTGCCGCCTACTCCGTAGGTTGGCTATTGCAGAAATTCTTTCGCCTGCGCCCTCGGGTAATGGCGGGCACCTGGGTCACCGCATCTTTCGAAACTCAGCTTCATCGATGATGCGGACGCCAAACTCTTTCGCCTTGTCGAATTTGCTTCCTGGCTCTGCGCCTGCGAGGACGTAATCGGTTTTCCTGCTCACACTGCCCGCAACGTGGCCGCCGAGCGCCTCGATCTTTTCTGTCGCTTCTTCTCGCGTCATCGAGGGCAACGTTCCCGTGAGCACAAATGTTTTTCCGGCCAGCGGCAATTCTGCCGCTTTTTTTGCCGAGATTTTTTCGGCCTTGGGATGAATGCCGAGTTCTTTTATCCGACGCAGAGTTTTTTTCCCGGCTGCGGAGCCGAAGAAACCCAGGACACTTTGTGCAACTACAGGGCCAACTTCCGTGGTAATTCCGTGGCCTTTTTCGGCTTTGCTTTTGGATGGCTTTGCGAAACCGGTTTGAATGAGCCGATCGGCAATTTCTTCTACGTCCTCCTTTTCTTCCCGCTTTTCGTGATACTGCAAAACATCATTGAGCAGCGGCGAATTGGCGACGTATTCAATCGTTTCGTGGAAAAGGGCCAGTTGTGTTGCTGTCGTTCTTCCCACGTCCGGAATGGCAAGAGCAAAGAGCCATCTTGAAAGCGGCAGGGTTCGGGCTCGCTCGATCGCGCGGATTGCTTTCGTCGCGTTTTTCTCACCGAAGACGCGCGGCTCTTCGTCGGTCCCGAGATTTAATTTGGCCAGCTGTTCCGTCTTTAGCTCAAACAGGTCGAGCGGCTCGCGTACGAGTCCACTTTCGACCAGCTTGTCCGCCACAATGCCGCCCACGCTTTCGATATCGAGCGCACTGCGCGCCGCAAAAAATTCGACGCGCCGCGTGGTTTGCGCCGGGCACTGAAGATTTTCGCAGCGCCAGGCTACAAATTGCGGGTCCCGGCGAATCGGGCTGCCACACACAGGGCACTTGCCATGAATGTGTTTGGCGAAATCAAACGGCTTCGCGTCGCGCGGGCGTTTCGATTTAACAACTTCAACAACGGCCGGGATGACTTCGCCAGCCTTTTCAATCACTACTGTGTCGCCGATGCGGATGTCTTTGCGTTTGATTTCATCCTCGTTATGCAACGTCGCGCGCCCAACAGTGCTTCCGCTCACCAACACCGGGTCCAGCATCGCTACCGGCGTGAGAATTCCGGTGCGCCCGACTTGAATCACGATGTCGTTGAGGCGCGTCTCCACACGTTCAGCCTCGTATTTGTAAGCGATGGCCCACCTTGGTGATTTTGCGGTGAACCCGAGCCGTTCGCGTTGCGCAAATGAATTCACTTTCACTACCGCGCCGTCGGTTTGATAGGCGAATTTGTGACGGATCCCGTCCAACTCGTGAATGCCCTCCAGAATTTCTTCGACCGATTTGGCTATCCACCAGCGTTCGGTGGCTGGCAGGCCCAGCTTCTTGAGCAGCGGAAAAATTTCCGAGTGAACATCGACGTCCACTCCCTCAGTTGCCCCGGTTCCGTACAACACAACACCGAGGGGACGCTTTGCCACGATCGCCGGATTGAGTTGCTTGAGTGAACCGGCCGCGGCGTTGCGCGGGTTTGCAAATAGCGGCAGACCGGCTTTTCGCCGTTCGTCGTTTAGTTTTTCAAAGCCATGTTTGTCCATATAGACTTCGCCGCGCGCTTCCAAAAGTTTCGGCGCAGCGCCGCGCAGTCGCTCGGGTACTGAACGGATCGTCCGGATATTTTGAGTGATATCGTCGCCTACCGTTCCATCTCCGCGCGTTGCTGCCTGACGCAGCTTGCCGTTTTCGTAAATGAGCGAAACCGCAACGCCGTCAACCTTTGGCTCGATCACCACCGGAATTTTTTCGTTCGGCAACAGGCGCTGAATTCGAGCATAAAAATTCTTCACTTCCTCCTCGGAGTAGGTGTTGTCGAGGCTGAGCATCGGAATGAGATGTGGCACTTGCTCGAAGGCTTTAAGCGGTTTTCCCCCGACACGCTGGGTGGGTGAATCGGGCGTAGCAAGATCTGGAAACTGCGTCTCCAGATCGACGAGTACCTTGTAGAGGCGGTCGTATTCGCGGTCGCTGATGACTGGCGCAGCTTCTTCATAGTAGAGCCGGTCGTGCCTGCGGATTTCGTCTCGCAGCTGCCCCATTTGCTTTGCCGCCTGCGTTTCGTCCTTGGCCATGAAACACGATACAAACGGGCAAATCCTCGGCAATGCCACCACCGTCATTCCAAGCGAAGTCGAGAATGGAGCGGCTGGGAAGCCGCGACATAGACGGCCGCAGGCTAAGCGAACGGGAAGTGAGCGAATCAAATCCCGTGGCAGAACCCAGCGTAATTTCGCGGGGTCCTTCGACTCCGCTTCGCTCAGGATGACCGCGTAAAAAGCGACAAGGCTTTCAAATTCGCCAAAAAGCGGCTAAGCATAAACAATCGTGGAACCAGTCGAGCGCATCCTCGGCGTCGAGGGAGGCGGAACAAAAACCGCCTGGGCGTTGGTGGAGGGGATGACTTCTGGTGGTGACGCTGGCAAAGAATTCCGAATTCTCGATCAGGGAAAGCTGCCGCCGTCTAATTTGCGCCTGACAACCCCGGAGCGTTTACGCGAAATTTTTGCCGAGTTACCAAAACAAGTCGACCGCGCAGGAGTTTTCCTGGCTGGTTGCGGCACTGAGGAAGATCGCCGATCGCTCGCGCTCATTTGCAGGGAGATTTGGCCGAATGCGAAAATTGTCACTGGAAGCGATCGCGATTCCGGCCTGGCGGCTGCCCTCTATCATGGAGACGGTATTGTCGTCAATGCCGGAAGTGGCTCTTCGGTGACTGGCCGGCGAGGTGATCGGATTGAGAGAGCGGGTGGCTGGGGGCACATTCTGGGCGACACCGGCGGCGGCTATTTTCTCTCCATTGAGGCGCTGCGCCTGATTTTACGCGAATACGATCTGCACCGTGGTGAGATGCAGTTCACCGCGAAAATCCTGCACGCGCTTTCGTTGAACAATCTTGATGAACTTGTTCGCTGGGCGCAAACGGCGGACAAAATGGAGATTGCAATGCTGGCCCCGGTGGTGTTTGAGGCCGCAGCCGGGGGTGACGCGCGCGTGAACGAGATCGTAGAAGAAGGCGCGCGCGTGCTTTGTGAATACACCGAGGCTGTCGCTTGCCGGCTTCATCTGCTTGCTCCCAAAGTCGTGCTGATGGGCGGCCTCTTTCACCGTGACTCGATCTACACGCACGCGTTTCGACGCAGACTCAAAAAGAACCTGCCCGACGCCCGCGTGACCGTGGCAGAGCGACCTCCCGAACTCGGCGCCGCATGGCTTGCATCGGAGAAAGGTGATCATGTTGCTTTTCAATCAAAGCTCAGGGAAATCGAAGATCTGGCTGCCGCGCTTACCGAACAGCGCAATCCGCGCTCGGAGAACCTGGAAAGGATGAGCGCGCGACAGCTTGCCGAACTTTTTGTCGAGGAAGAAAAATTTGTGGAGGACGCGTTGCGTGGAGCAACGGCGGACCTTGCCAGAGCGATTGAAATGGTGACTGAATCGCTGCGGAATGGTGGCCGCTTGTTTTATGTCGGCGCTGGCAGCAGCGGACGCATTGGCGTCCTCGACGCGAGCGAAATTCCGCCGACTTTTGGCGCGTCGCCGGACCTTGTGCAGGGAATCATTGCCGGCGGCACGACTGCGCTTTATCGCAGTGTGGAAGGAGCGGAAGACGAGGAGAGCGCGGGCGCGTCGGCAATGCGGGAGAGGGGAATAAAAAATGGCGATGTTGTCATTGGGATCACCGCCAGCGGCCGGACGCCTTTTGTCCTCGGCGCGCTCGCCCACGCAA
>WNGQ01004061.1_pt1 | contig 14623 bp, 14 predicted proteins | sample 5407661 | NCBI WGS metagenome assembly WNGQ01 (sample SAMN13153382, study PRJNA577476) | soil metagenome | isolation source: 60 cm soil or saprolite under Garry oak tree replicate 2 | place: USA:California | collected 2016-06-15 | reverse complement strand
AATGGCTATCGCGACCTCGATGAGGAGGCCGTCAAACGCGTGCAAACGATCCAGATGTACCTGGGTCTCGGCCTGACCACAGATCAGATCGAAGAGATTCTCGATTGCACTGGTGCCTCCCCTTCCTCACACCCGTTACCGATCTGTGAAGAGGAGCTGCTGGCGCTCTATCAAGACAAACTCCAAGACATCGAACACCAGATGGCGGTGCTGACTGCGCTCCACAGGCGCCTCACCGAACGCGTCGCCTGTCTCCAGAGGCAACCACAGATAGAATGAGGCTGGAGAAGGGGATTCTGTCTGCATCACCTTCCAATGGGGACCGTCACGTTGCTCTTCACAGACATCGATAGGTCTACCCCGCTGCTGGAACAGCTGGGCGAGCACTTCACAGACGGTGGTCTTCATCGTCGACCTTCGTCATTCTCAACACTCTGCTGTGGACGTGCAGTCCATCTCCTAAGCGAGGCTTAAGCCTCACGCCATGTACATGATAGCTGTGATCTGACTGAATGAATGGCTAGATTTATGAAGCTAGAAGGAGTCTCTTTTATGTCAACCGAAGAAAACAAGGCTCTCGTTCGTCGTTTCTACGATGAAGTCACGAATGGAAAAAATGTGGCTCTCCTTGATGAACTCCTGGCTCCCAATTTTGAGGGATTCACTGGCGAAGACTCAGGTCATGGCCAAAACCGTGAGGAATTCAAACACATGATAAGCATGATGCTGAAAGCCTTCCCAGATCATCATCAAACCATTCACGACTGGATTGCTGAACATGACAAGGTTGTCACTCGTTGGACCGCTTGGGGAACACAACAAGGAGAGTTTGCCGGTATTGCGCCTACAGGCAAGCGGGTAAAAATCAGCGGGATGGATATCTTCCGTGTCGTTGATGGTAAGATGGTGGAAGTATGGGCCGAAGTTGACATGTTAGGCGTGATGCAACAACTTGAGCCGCCTGGTCATGCTGAGGTGGCCTACACTTCCACACCCCAAAACGACCTGGAGTCGCTTCTTGCTGATCTGTATGCCTCGCCGCCGCTCGCCGTCGTGGCCGGAGTCGCAGGTGGTGTTATGGAAGTCTTCGGGATGGCAACGCCATTGTTTGCTGGGGATAGGTGGACGGTGGAGACAGAGCACTGGCACATCCATAGTCTCATAAGTGTGGCCAAGGGAGTGCGTTTCGAGCGCGGTCCGGGCGGTATTGCTGGCCCTGGAACCGAGATACTCTCTATCCACCTGCTCGATGCTGGAAGCACTCCATTGTTGAGCTTCATCCTCACCGATCGCTACGACGCTCAAGGACGCCCTATTCCAGAGCGGTTTGCGCGCTACGAGGAACTCAAGAGGAGGTATGGCAGACGCGATGGGCAGGAGGTGGTGGCGTGCGAGAACGGTACGCTCCAGCGCTGACAGACAACCAGCACTGTCTCTTTGGTCTCCTCCTGGCTTTCGCTCTCTGATGCGCAGCGAGAAGAGAACCAAGTCATGGGAGGCCTTCCCCTTCAATAAAGGAGGAAGCAATTGCACACCAGTCGCGTTGTTTACCTCATCAGTTACTTTGCGGCTGGTGACAGCTTACGTAGCGATACCCCAATTGATAGAGGAACGCAAGGTAGGCTACCCCGCCCATCCCTGCGAGTTCGTCTGGGGTGAGCAGCGAGCTGATAGCAGCGACTGTCACCAGCTCGGGCGAGTCCAACACAGCAGTGAGAGCTTCATAGATCTGGCGGTGGGGTTCTTCTGAAAAATCCTCCGGACGCAGCTGATATCTGAGAGCAACTCCCTCCTCCGGGTGAAGGAATAGGCTTCCGAGCAGGATCGCCTCTGCATGCCGTCTCTCTTGCGGGTTCATCGGAACAGACTCTGTCATGCTCATATTCTCCTACCTCGGAGGGAGTTTGAAGGGGCGGTAATCTCGCGCTCTCTCAAACAGGATGGTAGTAACCAGGTGCGTATCGTTCAACCGCGAACGGAGCCGATCGTCCAGCCCCTGGAATTCTTTCGGGATGGCGGTGATGACTGTGGAAAGTGCGCTGTTTGCGCGGGCATCGAGAATTTGCAAGAACTTTTCGGTGGTCCAGGCCGAGGAGGAGTGTGCTCCCAGGTCATCGATAACGAGCAGTTCCACCTCGCGTACCCACTCGAGGAGCCGGGTGTACCCTGCGGGCGCGGACATGGCGGCGCGCAAGAGGTCAAGCAGATCTGGAGCACCAGTAAAGAAGACCTCGGCGCCGCTCTCCAGGCTCTGCTGCGCAAGGGATGCGGCCAGGTGCGTCTTCCCACAGCCACAGGGGCCAAGGAGCAAGAGCCACCCACGGGGATGCAGAGCGTATTCGGTACATCCACGCAAGGCTTCTTGAACCCCCGGGAGACGGGGATTGAACGTGCTGAAGGTACAGTGGCGCAAGTCGTCCAGGTTCGCGGCCTGGCGTCGTTGTCGCAGATGCTGCGCTGCAAGCTGGGCCTTTCTGCACGTGCAAAGGACACTGCTCCCAAAGGACGGGTCACCGGGTTGAGCAGCGACACGCAGTCGCCCTGCGCCAGCGCAGACCGGGCAGACCTGGCTCGAATCCCTCGCATATTGATTTTCCTCGTTTATTTTCATGGGTCGGCTAGCACCAGGCCTGGAGAGACCTGCCCGTTGTGACTCACTCCCGATCGAACTACGAAGGTGATGCGCTGGTCGTCTCGTCCGGGACTTCTTCGATCAACTCTCCCGGTGATACCCCAAGTGCCCGCGCCAGTTTTCCAAGTGTCTCGGTGGTAATCACATGGTAGGGATTTTTGTACATACGTTTGACCGTGTTATAAGCCACATCGGCATCCCGTTGTAGTTTTCCCATGCTGACACCTTTCTTCCTGGCAACTTCTTTAATACGCAGACGTATTGCCATATGCCACTGCCTCCATCTATGCTCACCTTGATTGTAGCAGCCCTTGCATCCTAACAACACTGGGCAGCGAATGCCTCACTTGTGTTTGGGGCCTTACATGTCTATGCACAGAAGGCAAGGAAGCCGATGAGCGGGACTGGGATGGCCGGGAGAATAAAAAGAGCCGTGGCGGCTCTCCTGAGAGGACGTGCAATCGCATCTAACCAGCTCGGTTCCTCTTTTGCATCGTTCTGTGAGGAGCGAAGTCCTGTTTGCATTTCAGCAGTGTTCTAGCCGGTTGACACATGGTGCAGAGCAGACACGCTCACCTCCTCAAAGAAAACTATGGATGTACCCTTCTCTTCGCCTCTCTCCTCCCCTGTGAGAGCCGTTATCACCACTGGCATTATAGCAGAGCGTTTCAATTCTTGCAAAGAACTCTAACTAATTGGTGAGTAACTATTCAAGTATACCCAGATGGATAAATTTACAGATAAGTAGAGAGAGGATTACACTGAGTGCATGATAGATGGCGTTGATATCCCCAATCTTCCAGGTTACGTCTCGATCAGAGAAGCCGCCGAAATGCTGCGCGTCTCTGACAAGCGCGTATACCAGTACGTCCGCGCGGGACGTCTGTCAGCCCGGCGCGTCGGGAACATCCTGATCTTGCCAGTAGACGAAGTCCGGCAGTTTCAACCCAGCCCATCCGGACGCGTACGGACCAGGGCACCTTCCTGGCGGGCCTATCGAAGTCGAGGCATGTTGTTCTTGACCGATATCTTTGTCCCCGTTTGTCCTGGCCAAGATGAGCAATTGCTTGAGAAGTTGAAGGCCATACAGAAATCCGACAGGCACATCTTCCCCGGAACAGTGGCTCGCTATGTAGTGAAGGCTGATGAGATGCTTACCCGGGTTCAGATCCTCCTTGTCTGGAAAAGCACCGAGATGCCGAATGAGACGAAGCGCGCAGAGGATCTTGCCTTATTTCAGGCTGAACTGGCTGATGTCCTGGACTGGGAGGCGGCTCAGTGGAGTACCAATGAGGTTATCATCCATACATAATATGCGCCTTGGCTTCAAGAGAAGGACCATCCCTTGTTTGGATTGATCTCGAAGTGAGCAATGATATCTTCAATAAACAGTGAGTGAAGGGCTCTGCCCAGCCCTCCCATCTTTCGACTCCTCCTCAGCGGTAGTTTTGTGTCCGCTGAGTATACAGCCACACTCACTTCGCCGAGAGCAAAATCTCGGTGTTTCTCACGCCTATTCCTCGTCGCCTCAACTCAGCCTAAGCATACGTAGCGCGCCGTTGAGTTAGACACGCGCGGAGACCGTTTGCCAGAAGACAATTAGCTCTCGAAAGAGGTAGGCCCATCTTTCAAGCGTCATCGCAACTCCTTACTAAGGAAAGTCTATCCATCGCCTCATCCAGAGCATGCTGGACTCTGGGAATATGAAGCACATGATCGATGTGGATGCTTTGAATGAACTTGTGTCGCTTTGGATATCGTTGCTCTCGCTGGCATTTCTGCATAAACCACTGAATACGCCGTAAAGCAAATGTCTCCGGAGTTTCTAGTACATCTCGTAATGCTGATGCTGTTAATGGGCCTTTGTGCCACTCAAAATGCCTGATTCCTGGGACGGTGTTTAAGATTTTTCTCTTAGTCACTTTGTTGGGGTAACCTGGTTCATTCATGATTGTTTGTGCGCAGGCTCTTACTGCGTCAGCCATCTGCATATCCCGGGTTTTCAGGTCTTCATCCAAAGTTTTCTCCTGCATCGACCGGAGAGCAAGATGTATCTGATTTTTTTGGGGTCTCTGCCTCTGCTTGCTGATCGGTGGTCGATTTGCCATGAGCCACTCTTTATCATGAGTCCAGAGCAACCCGTAAACGTTGGGTAACTTCTTTTGAAGTGCAGTAATGTTCGCTCCTGGAGTTGTCTCGACTAGCGTTGTCCACTGTGTTCGATACCATGAAGTATCCTTCGCTGCTCTTCTCGTCTGCTTTATGCCTGTTCTTGGGGTCCAGCGTGACGTTCGTGGAACGGGTAATTGTAGTCTCGCCGCTTGCCGATTGACGGTATTCCTAGTGACGCCGAGCTGGTTGGCTATCTCTTGCAGCTTTATGGTAGGATCAAACCAGAGCTCACGTAGCTTTGCTTCCCATAAAGGCCCATAAGTGTGAATTGTGTCCCTCCGAAATAGATCCTCATCTGAACGATCTTGCCCCAGGCGGCTATATACGAAGCCGCAACTACAAGTAAATCTTCTGACAAAGATATCTCCCCCTCTTCGTTCACTTGCCTGGCATTCTTGGATATGTCTCTGACGATAATGCTCGCACACAGGATTGAGACATGGCCACGGTCCCTCTTGAAATGGTCGAGGATAGGGTATCTCCCGGCCGAGGATCGATTCTACAGTGGAGCCAAGAAAGTGGATCAGGAGCACATGCTGGAGAGGAAGTCGAGCGCAACTGGACCGACGCATGAGGTCTGTCAACCAGGTCGTTCCTCTTTGATGTGTTGGCTTGATCTCGCATTGCAACAAAGACAACAGTTCTGTTGGAAAGTAATCCGCGAAAGCATTGAGGAATGCACCGTTGCGAATCAATCCGTTGAACGTCATAAAACCACGTTGGGCTAGAAGCGCCTGATATTGTCTCAGGATGTAGTGATCATCTGGAGGAAGATACAGCCTCTCTAAAAGAGTAGACATTGCCCGGGCAACTTCCTTGAGGACATCGTTCATGGGACTCGAGATCACTTTGCGGGCCTCGCTCACGCCAACAGCCCGCTCTGCGGGAAAGAATTGCGAACTAGATATCCTGTAGTAGGCTCTGGTTCGAACTGCGCTATCTTCGAGAAATGTATTGTGTTTGAGGCATACCTCGACCCCAAGGATCTGGTGCAGGCGATGCCAGTAGCACTCTCCAAATCTTGCTCTATCCTCCGCAACACAGGTGGGACAATAACGTAGCCATAAGGGTGAAGTTGTGGAATTTGATGCGTTTCCCAGCTGTCCGATGAGCCGGAGAAGAGATAGACCATTGCCAGAAATCATTTGCTTTTGTAAGCGGCGGAGCCGATCTCCTGGCAGAAAAGGAGCGTAGAGGGGGTATAACGTGTGTTTATTGATCAAGGCATCTAGGGTGTAAGAGTGCCCACTTGGCAGGCTATGAAAGAAAAAACCCAGGTGGCAGGGCAAATCTACCATTGGTGTAAAATTAGAGCCAAAGAGGTCACGCAGGATATCCTTCTCATTCTGATAGTGTAGAACGTCACTCAAACGCGCCCAAACACTGTAAAGGATTTCATCCGGATGAGGATCCAGAAAATATTCAATCATGTCCTCTCCATTCGTTACAAATCAGTACGGTACTTGAAACTGCCATTGGAGCGCATAGGGGTTCAAGAGATCAAGCTCTCTTGTGACGCGCACCGCTGAGGAACAGCCAGATCTAATCATGTCCCTTTGTGTGGTCTTCATCCTAAGCACACTCTTCTTGCGAAGGACCCCTCATTTCTGTCAGGAGATATTCCATCGCCTGACGGATATATCCAGCAGCATTAAGAGCTCCATAAGGAGCAATATGCTGCCGCTTGCCCTCCTTGCGAGCCTGGACCAGGGCAAGCCATGCAACGGTACCACCAGCTTGCTTGGGTTGACCTTGCTCTGGCGCCCTCCCGGACGAAACCTTTGTCTGAAAGGCTTGCTCTTGCTCTGAATCAGCGGAGGCATCCTCTTGTGGCTGAGTGTGTTCTCCCTCATCGGCTGCCTGTGAGCTGCTTTCGTATATCCGATCAAGCTCCTCCTGAATGATTTGCTCGAGATCGACCTCGGCCAGATCATCGGGGTCTTCTATCTTCTCCGGTGCGACGTTGTCTCTCAGGTCTGACAGAAAGGGCTGGACGAAGCTTAAACGGTGATGCGACGCCGCAATCAGACTTTCTGGGGTAATGACCTCCGCTCTGCTGGTGATCGCCTCGATTTGTGCCAGCATATACACCTTCACGGCGATATCTGCGATACCCTGAGACTGGTCATACAGGACATGGCGCAGTTCAGGCGTGAGTATGCTGTTCGTGTGAACGTATTGGTACTTCCACAGCGTGTCAGTAAACAAGGTCCAGTCGTTGCCATCCTCCCGCATCCTATTCCAGGCAATGGCTTCCTGGCCTGCGGCACGGCGTGCCCGGCGAAATTCTCCTGTCAGGACAGGCAACGCCCTCGGGGTTCCAACCAGGACAACTGGGATGCCCAGCTTGTTGTCCAGCCAGAGGAGAAAGTCGAGCATATCATTCGCTCCATCACCTCGCGCCTTGCGCAAATTCTGAATCTCGTCGATGACGAGCACACCGATACTATGGCGGAAAGCGAGTTCCGCCATGCGGAGCAAGAGGTCGTCAATCCTCGGCTGTCCATAGCGCACGTAGCGTTCATAGGTATGAGTGTCGAGCAACCGATCGACTTCAGTGAAGAAACCCTTGCACAGGCCACTCAGCTCGCCGTTGTAAGGACACTCCAGTTTGATGTACACCAGCTGGCTGTGCGTAAAGGGACGGTTGTTGTAGCGCCCGTGGTAAATCACCTGCGGATACATCGAAAGGATGCGACCCGCGGCGGTCGATTTTCCCGCGCCGCTATGGCCAACAATCGAGCAACCCCTGGTCGTGAGAACCGGTGGAGGCAGTTCGAGAGGGTCATCGCCGACTGCCTGTAGCCGACGGTAGAGCGATTGAAATTTTGGCGCGGAAGGGTTTCGACCAACGTATCCTGAGCGGATCATGCGTGAAAAGCACTGTTCCAGGCGTAGATGTATGGGAAGCGGCTGTATGAAGCGCACTGCATCAACGATGAGATGCAAGCGGTGTTCGAGGGGCAGCTCCCTGTAACCCTCTTCGTATCCAGGGGAATACTGGAGCAAGTGGGCAATCATTTCCTCTGTAAAGATGGGCGGAAGAGGCTCGATGAGCGGGTTCCCCCGGTAACAGTCAAGGCCAGGATCACGATAGATTGCTTTCACTGCAGACACGCTCTGCGGGCGCTGTTGCTTATTTGCGACCATAGAGTTCCTCCCTTGCGCTCTTCAAGATGTCATGCTGCTCTTTTGACTCTCTTCCGAGCGGTTTATGCTTTCTAGATAAGTGTTTTGACGAACCTGATGGTTTCCAAGCATACTCTTGACGTTCTTTTTGATTCTCAAGTTCTCTATACTGTTTAATATTGCTTGTGCGTTGTGTATGTGTTAAACTGGCATCTCTCTCCCTGTTTGTCTTTTGAACTTCTTCTTCTTTAAGAGCATCTCTGCGCGCTAAATGCTCAACCTTTTGCTGCATTCTATATGATCGATTGCCCTGACTCGTTTGGCTGCGCACGGCAAAATATTCCTCGACATCGAACCAGTCCCATTTGCGGTAACGCCGCTCTTTTTCAACGACTGTGCACGGGTGCATATCTTTTCCATCGTTCAAAAGGAGTACGATATGATCTGAGGATCGTGGATCATGAATGATGGGCACAGGCCAGCTGGGCTTTCCTCTTTTCACCTGGCCAAACCAATCCTCCTGTTCGGCAAGTTTACATGTGTAGTGCAATTTACCAAAGTGGATTCCATCGCGCGTTACCATAGCACTATCATCAGGCAGGAGGGCAAGACGGACACTCTCAAGGCTTTCCTCACGCAGTATGCCAGAGCAGTTCTTGATTCCCCACTTCCACAACTCACACGGAAAGGGATTGACACCATCAGCGACAACGCCCGGGTCAATATGTTTTATGCTCATCTCGCGAATAGTGTTATGCTCAATAATATAATCAATCAGAAGACGACGGAACCCGCGCAAGGTATAGGTAGCATCAAGCCGGTGATCTGGTCTTCCAGGTTCTCGTTCGCGAACGGCTCCTGGTTGCCAATGAATGACTTCATCGTTGATAAGATGAAACTGGTGTTCAAGTTCCCCTTTCCAATCTGGGCGATAAGGTGCGGTATTGGCTACAAAAACATGAAATTTTTTCATAAACTTCTCGATGCGTGAAGAGAGAAGTTCTCCTCTGTCTGCAAGAATTGAATGAGGAATATGAGCGCTGGGCCATTGTTCTGGCCGGATTGTTCTTTTAAATTCCTTACAAAACGCGACTTTGTCAAGTGTCATGTTTTCTAGCGCTTGCATCGCGCCTAACCAGCTGGGTCCCTCAAGACTCACACTCATGCCGACGATGAGGCCCGAAAATACATCGATAATGATATAGATCACGGGCCGCCCAATAATGCGATTCCGATCCATCTCGCTGACAAGATAGATATCGCCGATGGTAGCATCTATGATAAAAATCGAACCCGGGCCGAAGACTTTCTGTTTTAAACTTCCGAGTGCCGCACGACCGTTTACCATGTACGCGTGCATTCCCTTCCGTTTCACAAGTGTGTGAACAGGTTGATATTCCTGGTAATACCAATAGCGAAACTGATTCTCTGTAGGTAGTTTCTCCCATGGTGGTAGGATCGGTACTTTGACTCCGTCTCGTACATCCTGATCAATCGAAAAGAATTCCATGAGAGTACGCAGCCAGGCTTCTTTGAGCGTCTTACATTCACGCGTTTCATAAAAGCGCTGTATTCCCTGGCGAAAGAACACCTTCGTGACATCGTCAATGTTTACACCTGTTGGCTCTCCTTTCTCAAGGGCAGTCTTGCTAGGCCTCCCCCTTTTCGCAGTGCCGCTTTTGCGTGTTTCTCCCGGAGCACCGCACAAGTCAAAGTTGGGTAGGAGCGCATTTTCAATTTGTCCTTTTTGCCAATAATAGCGCAGGAGACGGTAAAGAGTCGTCTTTGCTTTTCCAGTCATTTCATGGATTTTCGATATAATTGGACCAAGCGTATGATGATCGAAAAGTGCACCTGGTGTCTCTTCGACTTCTGCGAAGATCTGCTGAAGTAATGCCCAGGACTCCTTTCGTTTCGCAATGTATTCTGGGGGAAACGCATTGTCGTCCTGATGTATATACTGATAGGGATCCTGTTTCATCGGTGTCATAACACCTAAACGAAGCTCCACTTCCAGGTCGGCGAGTCGGCGCATGACAGGCCATGCTTTCCGATTTTGAACGTTGCTGTCAATCGTAAAGAGATAGGTGTATTTCGGGTCTATCCACAGCACTCGTTCAAGAGTGCTGTGGGAATCCTCCTCTGATGCCTCAAGATAAGGCTCTTGTTGACGCATGAAGAGCATATTTACCGATATTTGCATTGAATATGTCTCTTTCGTTACATTCCTACAGTTGAAGAGCAACTTTGAGCAGATCAAGTGGCTCAGCCGGATCAAGAGGTTGAAACATGTCAATGATCCATTGACGCGTTGCAATCAAGTAGTACGCAACTTTCAGGCTCGTTCCTTCCTGTAATCCCAGTTGGGTATCGCAAATTGTTGCAACGTTACGCAGCGGCAGCCGATTCTTCTCCTGAACTAGTCCTGTGAGAACTGGAATAATCCGGCTTAGGTCAAATGATGCCATATACGTGGCGAGATACCATGATTCTTGGAGATTATTCACATTTTGAGCCAGTTCGGCAGGGATTTCATGTTCAGTGACAATACCCCAGTCAATATTCTTCGCCTCCCAATAGCGCCGTTCGAGCTCTAACTTCTTCAATGTTTTCGGCGAATCAAGCGCAGCAGCATATTTTATGGTCCGAGCATGAGTTACTTTGTTCCCATCTCGCTCGATGGTCAGGAGAAAATCTGTGGTTAACACGATTGGCTTCTTCGATTTAGGATGGACTGGATGTGAGATACCACACTCCTCTGCGAGAGAAATGGTTTCTTCAAGAGGAAGTAAGGGATATTGTTCGCGGATGTCCATCACAAGAACGGACCACACAACCGCGAAGTAATACATCAATTCGAGTTCACTTAAGAAATGATGTATTCGCCCGGTTTTCCACCCTTCTATACGCGTCGAGAGCCCTTGAGAAGGAACATCTTGAACTCGTAGCCAGGGAAGATAAATGGCGCCAGTTCCTTTACCTCGGCCAAGAGACACAAAGCGAGCAACAGCGTCCTGGTCAATGAGGGCACGAACTCCTTTCATGAGGGCAACTCCTCTCTTTTTCCTCAAGTTTGAATGATGATCAATCGAATATATCCCTCAAGTGAGTATCGATTGGTGTAAAGACAACACAAAAAAGAGCCCTTGTCAGCGATTGCAACTTGATGAAAGTTAATGACTACTGGCATCTCTATGGTCCAGATCCGCTTGAATGAAAGCGAAGAATCGCTCTATACTTCCCTTGAACATTCGATGTGAAGGTTCCACGACACAGTCTTCCTGTTCTTGAAGGTCCTGACCGTTCAATGTACTCACTTGCCCTTGTTCAGTTTTTCTCTCGTAAAAGAGCTGTATGCTGCGTCGAATGAATTCGCTGGTCATTTCGTTATTGTGCATGTTCATCTGTAGCTCCTGTGAGTTGTTCAACGAAGTAAGCCTGCTCTAGTGGATCATAGAGCGGTCGGTTCACATACTTCTTCCCGGATAGTCTCGTGTGATCAAATGTTGGATGGAGAATGTCTTTCCTCTGATGGAGGCTTCTCCCGTTGTCGTTTTCTTTCAAGCGCTTCTGCTAATTCACGTTTGACTGACTCCAAATTGGTTCTCGTATAGTATTGGGTTGTCTGTGTGCTTGAATGCCCAAGAAGCAAGCTCAATGATGATAAGCTGATTCCGTCACGCAGCTTGATGGTTGCGAAGGTGTGCCGTAGCTGGTGAATGGTGATGGATTCTTTTTCGTCAACAAAAAGCTCTGGATACCTAGATCGTGCCTTGTCGACGTACCTTTCAAAGTGATGCCTGATAGTGGTGTAATTCATCGCTTTCCCATGGCGACCTCCTTTGTTCACGTCGCCAGAGAAGAGAGAGTCACCTTCATCAAGTGTTTTGAGTACCTCCTGGAGTAATGCGACGCTTCGGCTGGCATCAATCAGCGGTATTCTCCGTTTTTTGTTTCCTTTATCGACGGCCTGTAGATAGCCTCCATCCACATGATTGATATGCACATCTTGTATTTGCAATTTCAGCGCTTCTCCTATACGTATACCAGTTTCGTAAAGTAACGTCAGGAGTAAACGATTACGCAGATCCTGCTGGGGTATGACATCGAGAATAGCCTCCACCTGTTTCTCGGTTAGTAGACGAGGTACACGCATGTGAAATGGTATAGCTTCCAACTTTGCAGTGGGATCGACAGGCAGCAAGCCTTGCTCGTAGGCCCAATTGAAGCACGAATGCAATGTAGCCTTACGATGTACCAGAGTGTTTGTTTTCAGATCGTTTTTTTCATCCAGATATAAACGCAAGTGTGATTCTGTGATGTTGTGGATGAGTAAATCTGGATAAGACTGCGCAAACGTTGTGAGTTCGTAGCGATAAACACGGAGGGTATGCGAAGCAAAAGTATGCTGTTTAGCAGTTAAAAAAGCTTCGACCAGTTCATTACAACTCATATATTCCCCATGTATCCAGATAATTCCAGATGACCCAAACATGATAGATTCTTCAGCCCCTTTCTGCAATAAAGACGTCATTATGTACTAGATAAAATGATCATTATTATCTTGTACAAAGTGTGGAAAGAATAACATACTTCTAATTTGATGAGAGAATTATGGTACTTATATCCTATTTATTGTTTCATGAAGATAGTGATGTAGCTGAGAGATATGCTGAGCAGGGTGCGAATTCAACAAATGTCTATACATTGTTGCTACAAAATAAAGTTATTTGCAAAGAGTGCCAGACTTCCATCGGGGGTCAAACTGAAAACTTGTCTCTGTCAAATAGAGCGTTGATTGCCTAATGTAGAATTCGTTGATGTAGTAATGGCAAACTCACTCCGCCAATGATAGTCTTACAGCATATCTGAGTTTTTCCCACATGTTGAGGGACTGCTTCTTATGCTCGATTGCTCACCATTACAGCTATTTCTTGTCCCCAAACCGTTAACTGATGTACGTACGAGAAGAAACGTTCATACTCTTCCTGTGGCACAATGGGGGGAGAGGAATGGAGAAGGTATCCATCACCGTGTCCTCTGCATCGATCTTGTACAACTCGATCATCGGAAGCTCTTCTTGTTCGCGAATCATGTTTCGTGCCTGTTCAATGGCATCCCGGAAGAGGGAAAGCCCACTTTCCAGAAGCGCGGCACGTTGAAACATGAATGAAGTATTGGCAGTGGCAGAGAGTGCGTCAGTGTATCGTTGAAGCCTGCTGTAGGAGTTCTCTGAGTTGGCGAGGAACGTGAACAGCGCCTGATGCACGGCTCTATAGCGCCACTGCAATTCACGATAAGCCAGATCTGCCAACCTCGCCTGTTCCTGGCAAGCAATTTTCAATTGTAGACGACTTTCGGGCGAGACCCAGTTCCAATCGAAGAAGCCATACAACAACGGCACAGATGCTTCCACCCGATGCGATGTTTGGTGAGCGTCCACCGATGCTTCAGGATTTCCTTGATGACGCAGGCTCGGGTGCAGGCACCCACCCGTTGGATGTAAAGGCTCTCGTCATCACCGTCTTGGAGCTGAACTTGCCGGCCTAGCGCACCTCGCAGACAAATGGGATGCTCATAGAGTGGATATGTCGCCGAAGGGTGCCAGAGCACAGCCAAGAACAAGGAGCTTGTTTGTGGTATTCCGGACCGGCAAAGGATATTTGAAGAGTTCACAAAAGTATTATGCCCAAGTACCTGTTATCAGAACCACCTCTTCATCAAGCCCACAACATTATTGCGCGGTTTAACACTTTATTGTACAGTTCAGAACATTATTGTCCCTGCACAAACAGGTCATCAGAGAAAAACATCAAAATGATCTACCTTATTCGTCAGGAATCGTAGAGATGTACCGCAATTGGAAATATTTCTACTCAGAAGGTAACGGACATTATTCTTAGTAGCGATCTTTATAGATCAGTAGCGGACATTATTCTCAGTAGCGCACATTTTTGTCGCTGCACACCTGAAGCGCGTTGTTCTAAGAAAGGTAAATCAAAACCAAAAAGGTTATGGTTCTCAATTACATCCGGGTCTCGTTCACGGATAAGGGTACACAGATTGGAGATCAGGTCTACTTCATCTTCAGGTGTTGGGGCCTCAATTATAGTGGCAAGTCCATGGCTATCACGGATGGCCACCATGAAGATGCGACCTCGATGCGGGTCAAGCGCTGTTGTTTCGAGGTCAAATTGTAATCGGTGCAGGTCACTATAGATTAGTCCGCGAAAATAAACCTTGCCACTTTGCATGAGGAATTGCTCGACGGGTCCAACGCGGTAGTACTCATCTGGTAGTTCATTGATGCTATTGATCTGCTTTCCAAGACGACGTGAGGCACCGACTACCAGGGCTCGTTCAAGAGAGCGACCATTACTGGCAGAAATCAGGTAGCGGTAGGATTCTGTTGGGCCATGAAGTTCACGATATGTGAATGCTGCGGTGTCTCCAGTTGACTCGAAGTCGGATACCAGTCTTGATCCCAGTTGGGCCAGATCATGAAGCGAGGTTGCAAAAAGCCAGGGCCGAAAACGTATCCTTGAGGATATGACATGTTGACCCTCACGCTGCCAGATAATCGCCAGTCCCTCACGATTGGCCCATACGGATACAATCCCGGGAGTTGGATCCCAACCAAATAAGTAATCATCTTCAGTTTGAGAGAGCGGCTCTTTAATATCCGTGGGA
>WNGQ01004060.1_pt1 | contig 14623 bp, 14 predicted proteins | sample 5407661 | NCBI WGS metagenome assembly WNGQ01 (sample SAMN13153382, study PRJNA577476) | soil metagenome | isolation source: 60 cm soil or saprolite under Garry oak tree replicate 2 | place: USA:California | collected 2016-06-15 | reverse complement strand
CGAGATCGCGCACCTCTTTGATGCGTTCGCCAATCTCATGCACAACTGCCGGCGAAATATTGTCGCGGCCGCCGCGCTCTTGCAGCGCTTCGCCGCTCAACTTCAGTACGATACGTTTATAAGCGGGCGCTTCCGTTTGCATGACTCGGCCTAAGATAAAACAAGACACGCCGATCTTTGGAAAGCAAAATGGTGTAGTCGCCGACCTCTGGGCGGCGCCGTGGGCGCGTGTTAATCACCTCAGCGCCACGCTTCGCAGAGCGAAGCGGCTACCGTAGATGCAAGCGAAACAGCTACACCTTGATCGCGTGTCCACGCAGAAATTCGCCCGCGCTCATGCGCCGCTTTCCTTCCAGTTGCACTTCGCCCAATGAAAGCGCGCCTTTACCTGCGGCAATGACAAGCTCTTTTTCGCTGCGCAAAATTTTCCCCGGCTCTCCGCTAAGATCGACAATAAAGGCGGAAAATATTTTCAGATTTTGCCCGTCGAGTTTCATAAACGCCCCGGGCCATGGATTGAACGCGCGGATTTTTCTCTCAATTATTTCGGCGGGCTCTGACCAGTCGATTTTACCGTCGTCGCGAGTCAGTTTCGGCGCGTAAGTAGCGAGCACATTGTCTTGCTGTATGCGCGGCGCATTGCCTTTCGCAAGCATTTGCAAAGCGTCGAGCAATGCCTCCGGCGCAATTTGCGCCAGTCGGTCATGTAATGATCCTCCCGTGTCCCCTGGCAAGATCTCGATCTTGCGCTGCAATAAGATGTCGCCGGTGTCGAGTCCTTCAGCCATGTACATCACTGTGATCCCAGTCTCGGGATCGCCCGCGGCGATGGCCGCCTGGATTGGCGCGGCTCCGCGCCAGCGCGGCAGAAGGGATGCATGCAAATTTAAACAAGCGACAGGCGGAATCTCGAGTAAATCACGCGGCAGAATTTGCCCATAAGCCATCACCACAATCGCCTCCGGTCGCAGCGCGCGCACCTCTTCGATCGCCTCTCGACCTTTAATCCGCACCGGTTGCAGGATCGACATCTTCGTTCCTGCGAGCGCCCTTTTGATCGGCGGCGGCTCGATTTGCTGAGTGCGTCCCACCGGCTTGTCCGGCTGAGTAACGACTCCAGTGAGTCGATGCTCGCTCGATCGCAGTAAAGCTTGCAGCGTCGGCACGCCGATTTCGCCCGTGCCGATGAAAACGATGCGCATGCCGGATTACGGCGTCAGCTGATGAACTGCCGCGGATCGGCGTCGACGCCGCCCGGTCACCGCTTGCGCCATCAATTTTTCGCCGGCAGTGATCTCACGCCGGCCCACCGACGATGCGCAGCCGGTACACAGATAATCGTAAATTTCCCGGTCTGGAAGGACTAAAAGCAATCGCTCGCGCACCGGCATCGCGGCTTTGCATTTTTCGCAGTAAAGGCTCGAAGCGGTGAAATTTTCAAACTGCTGCTGGTTCATACACGCCGTCGTTCACGCTCTCCAGGATCTCGAGCAGAACTTTGGCGGGCGGCTGAGTCGCGTCAACTACCGTGATCAGCTCGTGCGAATAATAGGAGAGCACCGGCTTCGATTCCGTTTCGTAGGTGTCAAGGCGGCGCTGGATGACCTGGTCGTTTGCGTCGTCGAGACGGTTATCTTTCAGGGCGCGCTTTTTAAGCCGGGAAAACAGCGTTTCGTGGCTCGGGCACGAGAGATGAAATACTTTTTTCACATCGATCATTTCCTCCATGATTTTGGCTTGGCCGACATTCCGCGGAATCCCATCAAGGACGAGTGTATCGATGTCTGGTTTAAACTTGTGCGCATCCACCGCCGCATCGATCGCCTCCCGCCAGAGTTCAACTGTGATCTCATCCGGCACCAGTTGACCCTTGCTTGAGTATTCAAGGAACGCTTTGCCAACTTTCGTGCGCGTGTCGATGGAGCGGAATACGTCGCCGCAGGCGCAGTGATAATAGCGGGGGATTGTCCCCAGAGTTTTGCCCTGCGTCCCTTTTCCACTGCCAGGCGCACCAAAGAGGATAAAGGTGTTGTATCTCATCAGCGAAATCGGTTTATACCGCAGCCGGGCCGAACCCGGAAAGCAGAATCGACCAGCTATTTTCCAGCGGTAACAGGATCGACATTTACTCGTCGCCCCGCCCGATCGAAGCGCACGTTGCCATCGATCAGCGCGAAAATCGTGTAATCGCGACCGAGTCCAACGTTTCTTCCCGGTAAAAACTTCGTCCCGCGCTGACGCACAATGATGTTGCCCGCAACGACGATCTCGCTGCCGAATTTTTTTACGCCCAGCCGTTTGCTGACGCTGTCGCGGCCGTTCTTAACGCTGCCTTGTCCTTTTTTGTGAGCCATGACGAAAGTTGATAGTTGCTAGTTGAGAGTTGATCGATGGCGGTTGCTTTATTCCTCGCTCTTTTTCGCCGCAGTTTTCTTCGCGCCGATACTGATGCTTTTGATCTTCACCCGCGTCAATTTTCGGCGATGTCCGACGGTGCGATGATAACCTTTGCGCCGTTTAAATTTGAACGCGATTACTTTCTTGTCTTTCCGCTGCTCGACGACTTCGGCGGTAACTTTCGCACCTGAGATGAGCGGATTGCCGTGCGTGAGGTTTTCCCCGTCCGCATACATCAAGACATCGCCGAACGTCGCGGTTTTACCAGCTTCGATGGCAAGAAGATCGACATCGATCGTGTCGCCTTCTGCGATACGATACTGCCGCCCGCCAGTCTTGATAATTGCGTAAGCCATAAGCGCGCTTCCCGGAGAAAAGCCGCGCAAAATCCCACGGAACCGCCGCCTTGACAAGCGGAAATGCTGTAGCCGCCGACTCCGGGCGGCGCGGCGCCAGGGTTTTAAACGGCTCAGCGCCACGCTTCGCAGAGCGAAACATCCTACAATTGCGAAATCACCAGCACGATCTCACCCTTCGGCGGATGCGCCTCATAGTGGGCAAGAAGCTCGCTAGCGATGCCGTAGCGGAATTCTTCGAATTTTTTCGTGAGCTCGCGTGCGACGCAGAGTTGTCGATCCGGCATGATGCCGGTACATACTGCAAGTGTTTTGGTCAGGCGATAAGGAGATTCAAATAAGATCGTGGTTTCGCCACGCTCAGCCGTTGCGCGTAATTCGCGCTCGCGTTGGCCGCTTTTAACTGGAAGAAATCCACCGAAGTAAAATCTCTCAGTTGAAAACCCGGAGCCGACTAGCGCGGCCAGAATTGATGACGGCCCGGGAATGATAGTGATGGGGAGCCCGCGCTCGATGCATGCACGAATGAGGCGCGCACCCGGGTCGGAAAGCGCGGGCGTTCCGGCGTCCGTGATTAGTGCGACATTTTCGTCCGCGGCGAGGCGTTCGACCAGTTGCGCAGTGCGCATCGCTTCATTGTGTTCATGATAGCTGACCAGCGGTTTGTTGATTTCAAAGTGCTTCAGTAACATCCCGGAATGCCGCGTGTCTTCAGCCGCGATCACATCGACCGATTTCAGTACCTCCAGCGCGCGCACTGTGATATCGCCAAGATTGCCGATCGGCGTAGCGACGACGTAAAGCATGGCGCATCCTCCGATAGGAATCTCATGTACGCCAGGGTCTCAATCGTGCCACGCCAATGTTGCACAAAGCCGAGTCGGCGCCGTGACGCGAATTATAGGGAAAGGAGGCATACATGAGAAGAAGCATTTATTTGTTGGCACTTGCGCCGCTTGCGTTGGTTGGCTGCGGCAGCGAACCGGCGACAGTAACAACCACGACAACTACACAGGAAGTGACCACAACCGGCCCAGCCCGCGAGGTGGTGGTGGCCAGGACTCCGCCGGCAGTTCGCGTGGAGGCCCAAACCGTGGCGCCCGGGACCGGATATAGCTGGACGAGGGGTTACTGGCGATGGACCGGATCCGACTATGTGTGGGTGCCAGGGACTTGGGTGGTGCGGCCCAGGCCGACCGCGGTGTGGGTGGAAAGCCATTGGGTGCGTCGCCCCGGCGGCTGGGTGTTGATCGCGGGTCATTGGCAGTAGTCGTTAACCGAGTAAACACGAATGACGGCAGACTCCTCCCGAGGAGTTTTTAAATTGTTGTCTGTGTAATCGAAGTTCCGAACGCGTTTTACCACGAATAAATCTCCTCGGTCGCGAACGCGTGGCGAGACGTTGTCTCATCGAATTTGTGGGTATTCATTCGTGGTTTAAAACGTCAATTCCTGTGGCATTGTGTGGAATGATCCACGGTAGTGTTCACAGACTATGAAACCAACGGGTCCGTTCGCTGCTGGCAGGAAGCGGTTTCCGCAAACTGATTACTTCTTCCATTCAGGCTTTGGCGAATGGCGCGGTTATTCCTCGCCTTACGACGGAGAGGACAGATCGGAATTCAGCAATTTTTACAATTTAGGACGTGAATTCCGAATCGAAGCGGCACGGGAACGCGCCAAGGAAATGGCTGTGTTTGCGCTTATCGTTCTAGCGTCGGCATGGCCGGTGATCTACATGGTAGTCACGGTCGTCGAATTACTGAGCAAAGGGCGCCCGTTGCAGTAGCGGTGCAACTTGCGGGTTCCACCTCTTGCCGCCCTGCGCGGAATCAGCGTTTCGGCCAAAGAAACTCGTCCCGATATCGTGGCGTTTCTTCCGGCGCAAAACCGTGGCGCGTGACGCTTTCGGTAACGACGCGTGGTACCAAAAATTGCAGTAGATAATCCGTGCCACCGGCTTTGGTGCCGCCGCCGCTCATCTTGAATCCGCCGAACGGATGCCGACCTACCACGGCGCCAGTGCAGGAGCGGTTGATATAAACATTGCCCGCTTCGATTTGCGCTTTCGCGCGCTCGATGTTTGCCGGACTGCGCGAGAAAAATCCGGCGGTGAGCGCATAGTCCGTGCCGTTGGCAACCGCGATTGCTTCGTCAAGATTGCGCACTTTCAAAACGCTGACCACCGGTCCGAAAATCTCTTCGCGCGCGATACGCATGTTCGGTTTCACGTTGGTAAAAATGGTCGGCGGAATGAAAAAGCCTTTTGGGGGCACATCCTTACGCTGGTAGGCGAGGGTGGCCTCAGACTTTCCAATTTCAATGTAATTCAAGATCCGGTTGTAGGCGGTTTCGTCGATCACCGGACCGACGGTGATGCCTGGCTCTTCCGGATTTCCGACGCGCACGCTGGCGGCGGCCTTTAACAAGCGCTCCATGACGCGATCGTAATTTTCTTCGAGCAGAATCAAGCGCGATAACGCCGAACATTTTTGGCCCTGGTAACCGAATGCCGAGTAAGTGCAATCGACGATGGCTTCATCAAGATCGGCATCCGAATCGATGATGACGGCATTTTTGCCGCCCATTTCGCAGATGACGCGCTTGAGTTCCCTTTGACCGGGCCGCGTGATTCCGGCGCTTTCCCAAATTCTCAAACCGACTTCGCGCGACCCGGTAAATGCGATAAGATCGACATCTTTATGATCGACGAGATGCGCGCCCATCACCGAGCCCTTGCCTGGGAGATAGTTCAGCACACCGCGCGGCACGCCGGCTTCTTCAAGGATTTCCATCAGCATCGCGCCGCAAACTGCCGATTGCTCGGCGGGCTTCATGATCACGGTATTGCCGGTGACAAGCGCCGCGGTCGTCATTCCGCCGAGGATTGCGAGGGGAAAATTCCACGGCGCAACGACAAAGGCGACGCCGCGCGGCCAGTAATGATAATAGCTTTCCTCGCCGGGAACCTGCTGCGTCAGACGCGGTCGTCCAATAAGCCGCATCTGTTGGGCGTAGAAAAGGCAAAAGTCGATTGCCTCGCGAATGTCCCCGTCGGCTTCCATCCATGGCTTGCCGACCTCAAAAACTTCCAGCGCGGCAAGCTCGAAACGGCGGCGCTCCATGATGGCCGCTGCGCGTTCCAGCAGCTGCGCGCGTTCTTCAAATGAAGTCCACCGCCATTTTTCGAATGCGTCGCGCGCGGCTTTGACCGCTCGCTCGGCTTCCGCAATTCCGGCCTCGGCGACTGCGCCCACGACATCGTCGGGCGAACTGGGATTGATGGAGGCAATCGTCTTGCCGGTGAAGACCCTTTCGCCGTTGATAACGAGCGGATATTCCTTGCCAAGCCGCGTCCGCATTTCACTCAGCGCTTTGCGCATTTTGTCCTGGTTTTCCTGGTGGACGAAGTTTGTAAGCGGCGCGTTTTCGTAGGTATCTCCCGGAGATGCCTCGAGGGAACGGCTGTGAGATGGATGTCGATCTTTCATTGCATTTTTAGTCACATTATTTGAGCGCGGTAGCACGCCATTTCGGCTCTTTCGCAAAAGTTCGCATGGATCGCGCAATAATTCTTGTTCCGAAACATTTTCGGCGAATTTTGCGCGCAGAAATCCTTCATTCGAAGTGTTCTCGAGCAAGCGCCGGACGAGATAGGACATGCCGGGCAGCAGTTCGCCCACCGGGCAGTATTCGCGTACGCGATAACCGATTTCGACAAGGGCGCGCTTAATTGGGCCAGCCATTCCATAGAGAAATTGAAATTCGAAGCGGCTGGGATCGATTCCCAGTTCGTCCGCGAGCGCCTGTGCATGCGCGATGCTCCGAACGTTGTGCGATCCAAACGCTGCGGTAACAATCGATTCGTTTTCAAACAAGATTCGCGTGAGCGCCTCGAAATTGACGTCGCTTTCGGGCTTCTGAAAATAAACCGGACAATCCCAACCATTCTGGCGCGACTTTATTGTTTCGTAATCCCAGTATGCGCCCTTCACCAACCGCACCGCGAAACGCGCGCCGCGTGCGCGGCCCCAATCGATCAAATCGCGCAAATCGGCTTCCGAATCTCGCAAATACGCCTGGATGACGATCCCGGCACGTGGCCAATCTTTGAACTCCTCTTCGGTGAAAATCTTTTTGAAAAGTTCGAGCGTCGTATTTTTGTGCGCGTAACTTTCCATGTCGAAATTAATGAAGGCGCGGAGTTCTCGGGCCCGGCGCAGAATCGGTCGCAACTTTGGCGCGAGATGCGCGATTGCATCGGCCGGATCGGCCGGGTTCATTTGCGAATAGAGCGCGGAAATTTTGACGGAAAGATTTACGACCGGAAAAAGCTCGGAGTTCCTTCCGAGCGGATCGGTCCAGCCTCTTGTTTCTCGCGCAAGGGTCTCCAGCAAATCAAGACAACGCGCCGCGTACTCGTCGGTCTCCGTTTCGCTGACGACGGCTTCTCCCAAAAGATCGACTGTGAACCCGATTTTTTGTGCGCGACGTTTACGCAGCATTTTCATTACGTCGTCTGGATTCTTTCCGGCAATAAATTGGCGCGCCATTCCGGAAATGTTCCAGCGCAGGACGCGACCGCTCACCCACGGAGCAATGCGCGCCAGACGAACACCGGTATGAACAAGGGGCGCGAAGCCGTCGCGCAGATCTTCGAAATATTCCTCGAGATGCTCGACGATTTCGCCGGATCTGCGCAGCGACGGGAGCACATCGACAAAGCGAAACAGTTGCGCCTTGAACTGTTCATCGCGCATCGATAGCGCCATCATCCGCTGATAAAAGGCTGCTCTGCTGAAAAGCGATTCAGGATGCTGATTAACCAGCTCGAAGATGCGCGCCCCCCGTTGTTCGATCTCGCTTTGGAGCGATCTCATTTGCAAAACTAGTCCGCCGCAATGTCTTAGGCAAAGCAGAACCAGTACTCAACGTCGTTTTGGCATCAAATAATCTCACCCAGTGTCGAGCACGTGAGCCGCGAGTGCGTTGATCTGGGTAGCGCACGCGTCTCGCGTGCTGGTTTCGGTGTCTCACCGAAACAAGCTTCTCTGGAAACGCGAGAGCAGAGCGCGAGTTGGACCCATAATGAAAGTTCGTCGGCGCGAGACGCCCCGACCAGCACGCGAGACGCGCGCGCTACCCGGAGATTTGCGACGCGATTGGTCCATTCGACGATCTCCAGCAGACCGTAAATCCGCAACCTTGAAAGAATCTTGCCGCCGCACACAGTCACTTTGCGACCCGTATTCGAAGTAATAAGTGAGATTGGTGCATATAATTTTGGGGAGCAAGTGGAGTTAAGGAGATTTGCCTGGCAGGTTCCGGAGGCCCAGGGCTCGGACCTGTCAGGCAATCTTTTTGGCCGGCTTTCATACAAGGAGTGGCGATCTCCAGTCCGCCGCTGAGACAGAGTTCACTTTCTTGACCGGATGTTCCAGGCAAAGCCCGTTTTTGCTGCACGCAACGGCGCGCACGAACTAAAGCACGGCGGAGACCGCCGCTCCTTGTTGGATCGGAACCAATCGCAGGACGCGCAGATACTCATTTGCCCCTCGGCCCGAAGTCGATTAGCAAGACCGTCATGAGGCAGCGTGGCGAGCGTTATGAATTCGCCAGCGATAACACCGCGGCGATTTGCCCAGAGGCATGGGAGGCGCTGAAAAAGGCGAACGCCGGTGGCGCGCCATCGTACGGGGACGATCGCTGGACAGCGCGCGTGAGGGATCGTGTCCGTGAAATCTTCGAGGCCGATTGCGACGTTTATTTCGTTTTCAATGGCACGGCGGCAAATGCGCTGGCGCTCGCACAGGTTTGCCAATCATTCCATGGCGTTATCTGTCATGAGCACGCCCATATCCAGACCGACGAATGCGGCGCGCCGGAATTTTTCACAAAAGGATCGAAGCTCCTCTTGATTGGCGGGCGCGATGGCAAGATCGAAATCGGACAGGCGGAAGCAGTAGTCGCGCGCCAGAATGAGCCGCATTCGCACAAGCCACGCGCGATTAGCATTGCCCAGGCTACGGAGTTTGGAGCCGTTTATACGCGTAACGAAATCGCGGCGATCGCAGACTTTGCGCGTACGCGCGAACTGTTCCTCCACATGGACGGCGCGCGCTTTGCCAATGCGATCGCGTCGCTTAATTGCGCGCCGAAAGCAATCACGTGGGAAGTTGGCGTCGATGTTCTCTGTTTTGGCGGGACAAAAAATGGCACGGCCGCCGGTGAGCTGGTCATTTTCTTCAACAAGGAGATTTCACGCGAGTTCGATTATCGAGTGAAACAGGCGGGGCAGCTCGGCTCAAAAATGCGTTTTCTCGCTGCGCCGTGGCTTGGTCTTGTGACGAATGACGTTTGGCTGCGGAACGCACAGCATGCCAACTGCACAGCGGGCCATCTTGCGCAGCGCCTGCGGAACGAGGCAAAGATCGACATCGTCTTCCCCGTGGACGCAAATGCGGTCTTTGCCCGAATGAATGAACAGCTTGTGCGCGATCTCCACGCCCGGGGCTGGCATTTTTACAAGTTCGTCGAGCCCGATGTTTATCGGTTGATGTGTTCGTGGTCAACGACCGAAGCGGCCATCTCCGATTTCATAACCGATGTTCTTTTGTTAAATGATTGAACGGATAGCGATCGCAAAACATCTGTATGACGTCTGTATCGGAGGTAAAATGAATGCGCTTGCACGAGCTTTAATGTTGACGGCGGTTTTTCTCGCTGGATGTCGAGCGACCCGCGACGTCGCAGCCACTTCTTACCACGTGACCCGAGGTGTTGCGGTTGGTTCGTATCGCGTCGCCACTGCGCCGGTGCATTACGCTTTGCGGCGGCATGGCGACGAATCATCAACGACTACGGCGACAGAAACAACGTCATCGGATGTTACCGTGCCCGGTCAACCCATGCCGGCGCCAGCGTTGGCTTCGGCGCCGCAACAGCGGCCGCGGGTTGAAAGCGAGAGAATCCAAAGCCAGTCATCGAGTGCCGCTCCGCGCACAACGCACAAGGAGACAACGCAGGCAAAACCAAAACCGCCGCCATCGTCGCATGCTTCCGCTCCGGGAGGGGACTTTCCCACAGCGAAATCGGTTCCTGGAAAACCTGGATACGTCTTCAGTCCTTTCGATTCGAGTGGAAGATATGTCGATGTAAGTGGTTATGGGTCTGGCAGCAAAGTAAAGGATCCCTGGACCGATAAGATCTTCATCGTTCCATAAGGTGCGGCGCGGTCGCGGCGACGACTCACGCTCCACCACCCCTAATTGCCGCGAACATCGGCGAGTGCTACCTAGTAGAATGATCTCGGCGTTCCGAGTTGCTGCGTGCTCGTTCGTTTGCTTGTCGATCTTTGCTCTTGTCCCGCTGGCCCAAAGCCAAACGTATCAGGGTAGGGAACTCGTCAAAGCGGAGCTCCTTGCCGATACGAACACGGTCGTTCCGGGGAAACCTTTTACTGTCGGTTTGCTCCTTCGAATGGCTCCCGGCTGGCACACGTATTGGAAATTTCCTGGCGACGCCGGAATTCCGACCGAACTAAAATGGAAGTTGCCGCAGGGCTGGAAAGCCGGCGAAATCCAGTGGCCGATTCCGCTGAAAACAATCGATCCGGGCGATATTCAAACCTACGGCTACCAGGATGAAGTCCTGCTGATGCAGGAGATCACGCCGCCGGCTTCCATCAGCGATTCCACGGTGAAACTTTCGGCGGAAGCAACCTGGCTCGTTTGCGAAAAGATCTGCATCCCCGGAAACGCTAGCTTGCAACTTGAGTTGCCGAAATCGACGACGAGCGCATCGGCTAATACGGAAATATTTACACGGTTCCGCCGGTTGCTGCCGCAGAATTGGCCGGAACCGAAAGTTGCAACCGCAAATTGGACTCGAACCGGATCCGATCTTCGGCTGAGCGTGAAGAGTGCAACACTCGCAAATTATCCGCGCGCGGATTTTTATCCGTTGCCAGAAGGTGAAACCGTAGTGGGGCACCCGAAGGTCGAATCTCGCAGCGCAGACGAAGTAGTTTTTCGCGTGCCGATTGAATCGGCGAGCAAAGATTTATCATCGATTCAGGGTCTGATTGTCTTCGGTCAGAGCCTCGACGGGACCGACCGCGCGGCTTGGCAAACTCCCAAGTCCACGATTGCGTCCGCTAGTTCCGCCCCTTCGCGCGGGATATTCACTTTTCTTTTCTTCGGCTTTCTCGGCGGGATCATTTTGAATTTGATGCCGTGCGTGCTGCCAGTCATCTCGCTCAAAATTTTTGGATTCATCCAGCAAGCGGGCCAAAGCCGGCAGAAGATCTTGCGCAGCGGGATTGCTTTTGCCGGGGGCATTTTTGCTTGGTTCATCGGCCTGGCGCTGCTCTTGATCGCACTGAAAGCCGCCGGTCGCGAGATCACCTGGGGCGGTTTCCAGTTCACGAACCCGTATTTTGTTCTCGCCTTGAGCGTCATTGTCCTTGTGTTTGCGCTCAATTTGTTTGGGGTTTTTGAAATTTCGCTACCGCAAGGTATCACGCGCGGCTTGCTCTCCTCGACCACCGGTCAGCACGAAGCCGGATCGTTTTTCCAAGGACTTTTCGCAACCGTCCTCGCTACGCCTTGCACTGCGCCGTTCTTGGGAACTGCGCTCGGTTTCGCCTTCGCTCAATCTCCGGCCATCATACTGTTGATGTTCGTCGCGATTGCCGCTGGCATGAGCGCGCCGTATTTGCTGCTCTGCACACAACCGGCCTGGCTGCGCTTTCTGCCAAAGCCGGGTCCATGGATGCTGCACGTGAAACAGTTCATGGGATTTCTGCTGCTGGCGACGCTGCTCTTTCTTCTTTATGTGCTCGGCGCGCAACGCGGCTTGGAAGGAGCGATTTGGGCGAGCTGCTTCTTGTTGGTAATTAGTGTCGCGTGCTGGATGAAAGGCGCGTTCGTTCTACCGACAGCATCAGTCGCAAAGCGAAGTGTCGTGCTTGTGCTCATGCTCGTGCTCGTGCTTGCGAGTGGCGTTTATTTCATCGGCGGAAAATTTCATTCAGCGAACATTGCTTCTGCCGATTCACGGCTCCGGGGCGACTGGCAGGCGTTCACGCCCGAGCGGTTGCAAGCGGAGCTAGAACAGGGCCATTCTGTATTTGTCGATTTCACCGCTGCGTGGTGTCTCACTTGCAAGTTCAATGAGGCCAATGTGCTCGAGAGCAGCGCTGTGCGAGAGGCGTTTCAGCGGCACGCCATCGTCAAATTGAAAGCTGATTGGACGAACGGCGATCCGGTGATCACAAAATTGCTGCAACAATTTGGCCGCCCCGGCGTTCCGCTCTACGTGCTTTATCCGGGAAAATCCGAAGAGCCAATTGTCTTCCCGGAATTGCTCACCAAGAGCATGCTTCTGGAGAAACTCGAAACCACATCACGCGCGGTCGCTTCGCAGTAATCACGTAGAAATGACGAAATCCGGATGTCGAATGACGAAGGAATGTCGAATACTGAATGACGAAATGGTAGGGCGCGACCGCCGGGCGCGCCGGGGATGATGGGGATATTCTTGCGCGATTAGCAGGCGCCTCGTTGTATTTCTCCCAATGCTTGCCAAAGTATTGGTCTCAAGAAAATTGAACCATCTCAAGAACTGCGCGTTCTAACCAATCTATGAACACAAAAATAATGCTCACCGTTGTCACATCATTGATCGCCACTGCAGTCTTTGCCTTCGATCCGCCTCCAGTGGGCAGCGCAGCGCCGGATTTTTCACTCACGGACGCGAGCGGCAAAACGCATTCACTTTCGCAATACAAAGGCAAAACTGTCGTGCTGGAATGGTTTAATCCGGAATGCCCGTTCGTGAAAAAGCATTACGGCAGCGGCAACATGCAAAAGTTGCAGGAGGAATACACCGGCAAAGGCATCGTATGGCTGACGATTGATTCCAATGCCCCCGGGACACAGGGCAATCTGTCGCCTGAGCAAGCTGAGAAAATCACGACCGCCTGGAAGACGCATCAAACCGCGCTTCTTCTCGATCCGGAAGGCAAAGCGGGTCGGGCGTATGGGGCAAAGAATACGCCGAACATGGTGATAATTAATCCGGAAGGAAAAATCGCTTACCAAGGCGCAATCGACAGCAAGGCCACGCCGAACCCGGCCGATATTCCGACCTCGACCAACTACGTCAAAGCCGCGCTCGACGAATCACTCACCGGCAAACCAGTTTCGAATCCAAAGACCAAGCCGTACGGCTGCTCGGTGAAATACAAATCGTCGTAAAAATTTCTGGGGAACGCGCGCGCTCGCGTGGTGCAAATGCGCCTCGGTCTCGCGAACTTGTCAATCTAGCGGACTTTTCCGCGTAAAAGCTACGCTCACGCGGCTTCGCCTGAGATTCCATGAGGCAAGCCAGATGGGCGAAGTTCTTTACCTGGATCTAATCGGATTCCTTCTCAGGTAGTGCGCAAGCTGTGCTCTTAGAAACCTTCTGCCACCACCGCTTTTGAGGTAGCGTTCCCGCCCGAGAGCATCGGATTGTTCTAGATAAGCCTCGTAATAGATTAGTTTCCAGGGACCGCGGTACGAAGTTGCGAACGCATCGCCTTTGGCATGTTGCTCGAATCGCTTCCGCAGGTTCGCCGAATAACCAATGTAAAACCCATCGTCACTAGCTGACCGCAACACGTAAACGTAGTGCATGGTGAAAAGAAACGCCGGATCTTTAGCGCGTCGGCGCAGCCTTTACGCGCCAATCGCAATAAGTCCGCTCCGTTCGCAAACTGTATTGCTTCAGCCTCGTCACGTCGCGCACCCGATCGAGCAGTTTCTTTTTCGGCTTGCCGTCGGTCGCTCGTGCGACTACAACCGTATCCATGACTCCGTTTTTATCGGTTCACCCCGAGGGAAGCAAGCGGATTATACGGAATAAATCCGCAAAACATTACGGAAAAATTCCGTCCATATCTCGTTAGGCCTCAAGCTACCAACGTATGCGTTACATCCGAATTGACCCGAAGTCGCTCGCGACCGAAGTAGTCGCCTCAAAGGGCGAACGTGCTATTCACGTCCCGATCCGGAACCAGCGCCATGGCTCGGCGTTCACGGACATGCTTCATTACACTGTTTATTTCGATGTCATCTATCCGTTGGTTGAGGCTCGTGATCGCAAACGCGGCGTCCACGTAAAGTATAGCTTGCACGAGCCAGATCCCTGGCTCGTGGCTCTCGCTGCGATTATGTGGCAGGGTTTAGTTCAAGGACTCACATGGGATATTATAAAGGCGTCGTGCTTGTCAGCCTTAGACAAACTTCGCCATAAGAGACTCGCGCCCCCAGCTGGACTGACGTCCAAGAGGCAGGCGAGACATTCGAAGACCGAAGTCGGATTTTCTTGGACGAAGTTCAGCGACGATGGTCGTCCTCTCTACGAGTTCTTTCTTGGAGTGAAACGGCGATTTCGTAAAGCGAGCGAAGAAGAAAGACGCGAGATTCCGACGGCCAAGCATATGATCAGGAAGCCGCGAAAGGCCTAACCAGGCGATGCAGCGAACCGCGCCCCGCTCCGATGCGTAGCTTTCGTGTAGTTAGTTCGTCCAGCTTGCGGCCACGCGCGCTCCCGGGCGCGGTCGCTGATCTTGTGTCTCGTTAGGCCTATGGACAACTCGACATGAGACGAGCACTCCTTATAGCTGTCCTCGTCCTTACAGTGGCCCCTATGGGCGTAGGGCAAAAGCAGAGCGCGAGGGGCACTTACAGAACAAGTGTCGAGGAGGCCATCAGGAAACTGGATAACGAACGCATTCAAGCACAGATTCATGCTGATGCGACGGCCCTTGATCGCATCTACGCTGCTGATTTCATAGGCGTAGGGCCAAGTGGCACAGTGAGAAC
>WNGQ01004059.1_pt1 | contig 14625 bp, 12 predicted proteins | sample 5407661 | NCBI WGS metagenome assembly WNGQ01 (sample SAMN13153382, study PRJNA577476) | soil metagenome | isolation source: 60 cm soil or saprolite under Garry oak tree replicate 2 | place: USA:California | collected 2016-06-15 | reverse complement strand
GCGCGGCGGCCAGGTCCGGTCCCTGGCCGCCGCCGCGCGGCAGGCCGGGTGAGCAGGCCCGGACGCGGGCAGCGCGTGATCGCCGGTTTTACTGGCCCCCGCCCCCGGGCAGGCCGGCCGCCTGCCTGATTGATCCCGCTGCCCGCACGCGAACCCGCCCCATGCCCCCGCGGCAGCCAGCCGCGGGCACCCTCGAAGGGATGAACGCAGCCGAGAGCCTGCCTCCGGACACCACCTGCACACGGGGCGCGCATACCTCCACAACCCAATACCGTTCCCGGCCCCCGCCAGCCTGAGCCGGAAGGGAGAGCCAGCGTCAAGGTCGTTCGTCCAGCCGGGCGCTCCACCCTGACCCCGGCCCTCCTTCCGGCATGCCTGGAACCCGGACCCGAACCGGAAGAAAAACGGGCACACCACCCCTTGACCCCGGCCCGCTCCTTCAGGGATGTAAAACCGTCGGCTCAGCCTACGTTGGTTCGAACCCAACACCTGCCACTACCTGCGAAAACGGCCTGTGAGCTGGGGATTCCCTGGTGCCGTCGGCCCTCGTGCGGTGTGTCATCTTATGTCATCGTCGGTCAGTAGACGCCGCTGCGCGGCAGTGGTTACGGACATATAGCGGACGGAATCTGGCCGGGAGGAGCGGTTCACCGAACCGCTTGCTCCGGGATTTTGATAGTTCATCTGGCTCTCAGTGAGGCGCCTCGCCAGCCCGGAAACCATCGGTCGGATCTGGCCCACGCATGGCCCACGGGCCGGGGATAGGTGCAGTACCCCTCCCAGTGCCGGGCGTCGGCCTGAACCATCACTGGTACCGCGTCGTCCACGCCACGGGATAGTTCATCGCGTCACCTCACCCAAGGCAGTGGACCACGCCGGGCCGGAGAGCGCAGGCCCGCGGTGGCCCATGATCGATCCGCTCTCGGCCCAGCCGATCCTCGCGGTGACCTGTGACGGCCCTGAGGTGTACCTGTGACGGACCTGGCGTGTACCTCACCGGCCGGCACAGGCGACGGCCAAAGGTCAAATAGGTGCTCGACGAGATCGCCGCGCACCTCTCGCATCGTTCGGCCGACGAGCACGGCGTAATCGTGACCCCCGACGGCAAGCCGGTCGACGCCGCCAGGTGGGGTTACTACTTCCACCACCTCGGCCTGCTCGTTCAAGCAGGTGCAGACGGCCCTCGGCCACGAGTCAGCCAAGATCACCCTTGACATCTGCGCCCACCTCTTCCCCGCCGACGAGGAGCGCGTGCGTGATGCGATCGATCGTGTCGTTGGCTCGGCGGCCGTGAGGCGTGAGCCAGCGAGGTACACGCCGTCGCGGGCAACACCTCATCGACGTCGTGCCGTAGGCGTTGATGAAGAATGAGATCGTGAAGGACACGGTCGATCAGTTCATGTGGGGCTTCCAGCAGCACTTCAGGGCAGGGGTCCAGCGAGGAATCGAGCAGGTGCTGTCGAGGGTTGGCCTGCCGGTCGAGGTTCGGGTCGTGTTGGTCGGGTTCGCGCTCCGCGACGGACTTCGGCATCAAGTCTGCGTGGAGCCGGAAGATGGTGCCCTACTCGTCAGCCATCTGGCGACGGTCGCATCTCGGGCCGCCGAACTGTTCGATGCGGACCCTGAATCGAAGATCATCCAGAGCAATCCGAGGCTTCGGCAGTGCGACACGCAGGTAATATCCGGCGATCTCGAGCCGATGCTCTTGTCGAAGCCATCGAGGGGTCGGGCATGTTCGACGGGCTCACGTTCTTCGCGGGCACAGCCACCCCGATCGGCGACTATGAGGTCCACACATGCGCTGGCGTTCCAACCGAGGCGCTCAATTCCGTGCCTGCCCTAGACGAGTCAGTGGTCGATCGGGTCTACGTCGGGCGGTCGCTGCAGCACGAGGTGATCGTTGAGTGTCTCCGCCGAGCGGACCTCGCCATGTACCTACCAGAGCCCGGAGCGGACCTTTATCCCCTCGGCGCGCCCACGGAGGACATCGTGAAGGCCGCCGCCGTGCGGCTCATCGACGGAACGGTGTATCGGGTGACAGGCACGCCGGCCGATCTCTTCCATGCTGTCAATGCGTTCGTGTCGCTCAGTTACGAACGTGCCGGGGCAGGCGGGCATCTCGTCATCACCAACAAAGAGAGGGCCTGCCAGAGCGCGCGCGTTCGGTTTCAGCGACCCATCTCGCTTCGAGAAGCGAGGATCATGCGAAAGCTTCTCGAGCTCAGCGACGACTCGACCTCGGTGCTCACAGATGGTCAAAGCGCATACGGTCTCGGGACCAGTGATCCCGCTCCCGACACTGTCGAGATTTCCGTGCGCGTTCACGCCACGTGGGAGCTAAGCGTGGACGGCTCTGCGCTCGTGAAGGTGACGTACGGCCGGGCAGCCCTACCACGGCCGCTACTCGACTTCGCCAACTTCGCAGACAGCGCCGCAAGGACCGTCGGTTCCATCGACACCGAGGGAATCTGGCAGCTGATTCAGGCGGCCCAAGTCAGCGGGCACGGAACAACGCTCGTGTTGTCCAGCAGTCCAGCGGAGGAGGCAGCCCGTCTGGGCGGGCAAGCTGTAGCGATTGAGCCCGGCTCGCTGGAGCCTGCCGACATCGTTCGCCTCGGCAACATCGACGGAGCAGTGGTCCTCGGACCCGACGGTCGTTGCTATGCCTTTGGCGTCATCCTCGATGGTACAGCCTCAGGCCGCGGTGACCCTGCACGAGGCTCCCGGTTCAACTCGGCCATTCGATACGAGGACTCGATGGCCCCCAACTCCCTGCTGGTCGTCATTTCGGACGACGGGACAGTTGACCTGGTGCCACAGTTGCGGCATCGGGTCAACAGGAACGACGTCAAAGCGGCAGTTCGTACCTTCTGTGAGCGCTGCGAGGACAACCCCGTCAACGGCGAGGAGTTCGCGCGGACTCACGATCGAGTGAAGGCCCTCGCGTTCTACCTAGACGACGGCCAGTGTCAGCTCGTCAATGATGCCTATACCAACGAAATGCGGCGGCGATTCGAGGCGGGCGGGATCTCCATCACCGAAGCTCCGCTTCGTCCCCATCCTGACATGAACGACTCGTACTTCATCCAGCGATGAGGTCTACAGCTTCAACCACCGCCTCCTACGTTGGTTCGAACCCGACACCTGCCACCACCTGCGGAAACGGCCCGTGAGCTGGGTTTCCCGGCCTCCCGGGCTGTTGCTCGGGGCGTTGCGATGTCCCGCTGTGTCCATAGAGTCCAGCTGTTTCCAGATGTGCACGGACATATAGCGGACAGCGCCCGCGTTCATGAGCCCGGTTGGGTGGCCGCGGCCGGCGCGGTCGAAGCGGGCTGGGCCCGGGGGTCGGAGCCAGCGGTTCACCGAACCGCTTGACTCCCCGCTGGGATGGTTATGCGGCCCGGGTGGTGGCCGGGGTGATCGCTGCTGGTCTGGTACCTGGTCGGCTGGGACAGGCGATGGCGGGAGGTCAGATAGAGTTATCACTCGCGCAGTTCCGGTCACGCCGTCGGTATTTGAGAGACTGCGGCGGTCCGGCGGCTGGCCTGGGTTGCTCGAACTGTTCGATTACGCGGGCCAGCACGGTCTCCCAGTACGGCTTGGTGACCTCGATGGTCAGCGCCCCAGGGTCGTTGAGGGTGCCGCCGAACATCTCGGACCCTGCCGTGACCTCGGCGGGAATCGACTCGCCGGTAACTGGGGCCCTGGTCGTTCCACGAGCTGCTGGTCGTGACCTGCCCGTCGGTTGGGAGCCGCGCCCCGGGCCGGACCAGGACCGGTTCTGGGCGGTGGTCCCGTACGGCTGCAGACGCGCAGCGACCGGCGGCGTGAGCGGCATCAGGGCGCGGATAGAGCCGGGCCCCGGCCGGCGACATAGTCCTCCGATGGACGGCCGTGGGCACGCCAGGACTTGCCACGCCGACCGGATCGGGAAGATCCCGCCAGCCCCCACGGTCGCCGGATACAAGCCGGTCGCCACCGTAGACAACCCGGACCGCCCAGCCGTCCGGGTCGCGCCGCCATTCCACCAGCACTCCCGGCCACCTCCCGGGATGCCGCGGCACGTCGAGCATTCAACAGTGCCGTCCGCCCCGGTAGCGGGCCCGCTCATGAGCAACCCGTTCGATGAGCCGTGGCAGCGGGGATCCGCCCCCGGGCTCGTCCCCGTCGAGTTTGTGAGCTGCACCCGGCAGTTCCGCGCAATCCGCAGCTACTTGCCCACTGCCGCCAAGCACGGACTGAGCTTCTTCGACGCTTTTGTCATGCTCGCCGATGACCGGCCACGGTCCACCGCCTGCGCACGCGTGATCACACGCCAATCGCAGGCACGTGGCCAGTTGCCTAATGACGAGTCCGAGCGTGCCGGGATAGAGTCGGGTTACGCCAGGTCGAGGGGGGCCAGGTCGAATGGAAGCGGTTGATTGGCTACATGGCGGGGCCGAGCCGCTGGAGGGCCGGGTTCGCGTATCCGCGCAGAGTTGGGTCGAGTCGGTGCTCGCCGACCGCGACATTCTCAAACCCGGCCTTCGTGATGCGGGCCTGCATGAGACGGATGTTCATGAGGCGCTTGAGCTACGTGATGAAGTGGCGTCGCAGGCTCGGTACTGGGACGGGCAGATAGAGGACTTTCGCGCCCGCACTGAGCATCTGCGCTACTTCGTCACGCCGCCTGAACTCCAGGAGATGATCACAAAGCGCGAGTCGGTGATCAGTCGCTTGCGTGACTGGCTAGCTGGCCGTGAGTTCATTATCGAGGCGAGAGAGGAGCGTAAGCTTCCGATCCCGGTGTTCGTGCTGGCAGCGGCGGATGTCGCCGGCTGCACGGCGACCGTCTCGATGCGGCAAGAGCATGGTATCGACCTGGAGTGGGGTGTGACGATCGCCGGGACCGGACTCGGCGGGGGAGCCGACCTCACCATCTCGTCGTCGGCGACCTTTGGCGCTGCCAGCAGCGAGGTCAAGGCAGTATTCGTTACGGCCGTCGTACCGGTGGAGCGGGTGACGGTGCTCAAAGATGGCCGTCGAATCGGGCAGGGATGCCGGGTAGACGCAGCGGCGCTGGCGATTCCCGGGGAGTACGCGCTCGCGGTGAAGCCGCTGCGCGGCGCGGAGGTACCGGCAGCGGGCAGGCTCGCAAAACGCTACCCGCTCGCCAACGACGTCCCGGGCGCGATCGCCACCTACGATTACACCTATAAAAGCTCGCAGAGCCGCATGCTGAGCCTAGGCGTGAAGGCGTTCGGTGCCGATCTGCACGTGAGCGCCTCCATTTCCCCCAGTCGTTCGGTGACCGTTACTTACGGACTCTTGGGCGGCAGCGACTACGAGCTTCACGAGTTGGCCGGAGGCTGCGGGCTGATCTGGGTGCGGCCGACCGCGAGTTGATCGGAACTGCCGCTATGACTCATGCATCGGGGAATCTCTACGAGAACGCGTCGCTGAGGGCCGAACATGCCCGTCTGCTGATCTCCGAGTTCACGCGGGAAACGGCAGGCACGGCGCCCACCGAGCGTGAGCCGCTCTCAAATCAGGACTCGTTCTTCGATTCGCTGCTCCAGCAGGTCCATGGGGCGCTGGCCGAGGCCTCCTCGGGCGAGGTGCCTCCACTGCGCGTTCACCGGCTCACTGACCAATCCGATGCAGTTGACCGGATGTATGCGAAGAGCGTGGCCGCAGCTCAGGATGGCCTTCATGTTGGGTTCCAATTTGTCTTCGAGCTTCATGCAGCCCTGCTGGTGATCGCGGGCTATCTGACCGAGAACTTCCTGTGGCAGGTGTCCCCGCTCGGAGGGAGTGCTCCTCCGCTCGATCGCGTCGTTACTGTGGACGCGTTCCCGGGCGAGGCGCTCAGCCTCTATTCCCAGCACCTAATCCCAGACGCGGAGTCCAGCGACGGCTATCGCAAACGTCCATTCCAACTGCTGATGGAGTTCCTGGAGGCGTCCCGGTTCGCCCCGACCGAGCCGGCAGGCCAGATCGCGTACATCGCTAGGGCATTCCCGAAGCCATTGATCGACTTCGCCGACTTCTGCACCAAGGTCGGCTCGGAGGGATTCTCCTTCGGTCAGTACCTCGCGCCCGACAGGCGCGCATACTTCCTGCGCCTCCATATTCACCTTCTCCTTGACGGACTGTTGTTCGTGATGATGCATGAGCTCGCACATCACCAACTGGGCCATCTCGATCCGATCAAAGGTTCGATCGGGGAGCAGCGCAAAACGGAGGTCGCCGCGGATCTGGCTGCGCTCTCACTGCTGGACGCCGTCCCGGGCTTCCAGCCGCGCTCGCTGCTGATCGTGTTCAGCTACGTGAGCTCGCTTCAGCGGAACGTCACAGCCGAGCAGATGGATCATCCGCTAGCGGGCAACCGCCTATTGATCCTTGCCGAGTCGCTGCTGCGCGCGGCCGGAGGCAAAGACCTCCATGCCGACGTGAACGCTGGCATGGCGCTGCTTGCGGGCCGGGCCCGGGCAGTCCCGATCGCGGTGGGCTGGCCGAATGAAGATCCTGAGAATCTGGACATCGCCGTAGCTCATTACGCCGACATGGACTATGCGGCTCACGTGCTGCTGTACGTGGACAGGCGGCCCCGGCATAGCAGCTGGGACGACGCCTGGAAGGAGAATGCATTCGTCCTCGCGAACCTCAGTGTCGCGCTGACCCTCGTGTTGCGTGACCGTGTCGAGCCTGAACGTGTGTTCGCACGTGGACGCGCCCACTACCATCCCACCGTTCGGGCGGACGATCTACAGATCGACTACCGGGCGGACTCGGTCATGACGCGGCTCGAGCTGACGATTGAGGCGCCACCAGAGTGGGTGGTTACCTGGCGCGGCGCCGAACTCGCAATCGAATCCGTTGACATCACCTACGCTCCACCCGACCTGACGCCGAGCGAAGAGGGTCGAGCGCCAGCGTACTTCTACTACCCGCCGCTGGAAGTGGACATCTTTCGCGTCCTAGGCTCGTTGCCGCCGCTCACGGAGGAGCAAGGGGCGCGAAGATGGCTGCTCGTGGCAGCGAGACGGTTCGTGACGTATCAGCGCCTTGAGGAGGCCGCGCGGCTGTACGAGTGGCTATACGAGCAAGATCCCGGTTCACTGTTCTATCACGACCTCGTTAGCCTGTGCGGACTCCAGCTATCCCTGGAACGGTACTCGGAGGCAGAGGCGATTGCGCTGCGAGCGCTGGAACCGGAGCGACCTCCCAGGCCAGGATTCAGGGCCGTGCTGATGCAGTGCCACGCCAGCCGTAACGAGATCCAGGAAGCATACGAGGAGGCGTTCTTGGAGATGTTCGTGATCGGCGTCTACGGTGACTTCTTTGAGGACGCGCGGCAATACTCAGCGGAGTTGGCCGCCGATCCATCGGATCCCGTGATGGCCCGGCTGCAGGAGTTCATTCGCGCTCGCGCAGCGGCGAAACAAGCGGCCGACCAGGGCGAGCGCACGCCTGCCCTGGCCGTGTATCAAGAGGCACGCGTCTCACTGCTTGAAGCGCAAAGGCTGGCGCGTGCGGACTTCATCTTCCTCCGCGAACTGCTGGCGGAGCTCGAATTCGAGATCTGTTTTCTCGCAGATGGCCCGATCCTGACTTCCAAGGTCGCCGCTGTCAAGTCCCAATACGCCGAGATCGTCCGGCTGATGCCCACCTTTGTCCCGGCCCATGTGCATCTCGCTGAAATCGCATTGCTCGAAGGCGACCAGCCGCTCGGCCGCCGAACCTGGGAGAAAGCATACGCAATCGCACCGTTCAACAAATTCGTCGTGGATTTCCGGGAACAGGTCGAGTCGCCAAATCCAGATTTCCACGTTCCGGAGTGGCTCACCCAGTGACTCCCGAGCCGCTAGGCAGAGATAGAGCAACGATCGGCGGCCATACTCGCCGTTTCCATATATACGGCTGCGGGTACGGGAGCGGGCCGGAACGCCTGGCCCGCTTCATGTATCAACCGCTTTTCTGCGCAGGCGGCCCGCTGGTGGAACCAGAGGGATCTGGCCGGGTGCCGGTGCCGCCTGTAGGGTTCCAAAACGCGGCTGTGGCCGCAGCCACCAGCCGCCCAGCCACGGACATATGGCGGACGGGACCGGATATTCACGTGATCATTAAGGGAGTATCACAAGGTCAGCGGCCATGTCGCCGGATAGCGAGGTGAACACTGTAAAACCGTCGGCTTAGCCTACGATGGTCGAACCCATCACCTGCCACCACCTGCGAAAACGGCCCGTGACCGGGAGATTCTCCGGGTTCGCGGGCCGTCGTGCGTTGTGTCATCCTCGGTCATCGTCGGTCAGGAGACGTCGTCGCACCACGCTGTGCGTGCCGAAAACCCCGTCCACGTCATGCGGCCAGGTGATATTCGTTGATCAGGCCACGGACGCGAGGCCGCCTTAGGACGCGGTGCCGCGCAAGATCGGCAGGCTCGGGTAGCGGTTTCAGCGGCGCGGCGTCAGCTTGCTCGCCGAGGTCCATGAGGAGGTTGCGGGCCTGCTGGGCGGTCCACTGCCCGGTGGGATGCAGGGTGACTCCGAGGATGCGGATGCGCCGGGTCGCGTGGTCGATCACGGCCAGGACGTAGGCCTGGGTGCCGTCGAGCAGGACGGCGGTGAAGAAAGCCGCGCCAGGACCGCCTCGGCCTGGGACCGCAGGAACTGGGACCAGGCCGGCCCGGTCCGCCGCCGGCCGGGGCTGATGCCGCTGGCCTTGAGGATCTCCCACACGGTCGACGCGGCGATGTTAACGCCCAGGCCAGCCAGCTCGCCGCGGATCCTGCGATACCCCCAGTCGGGGTTCTCGCGTGCCAGCCGCCGGACCAGGGCCTGGATGTCCCGCCGGGTCGCCGGCCGGCCGGTGCTGGCGCGCGCGGACCTGGCGGCCCGGCGGCGGCGGACGATGTCACGGTGCCAGCGCAGGACCGTGTCCGGGGTAACCAGCAGCCGCGGCCCCTGGCGCCGCGCTCTGGGTATCACGGCGGGCAAGGCCGCGAGCAGGGCACGGTCTGCCCAGTTCGGCCGCGAGCGACATGGCCGCCGCCGTCGCAGAAGGGTGAGCTGATGGCGAAGGATCAGGATCTCCGCGGTCTTCCGGGCATCGTCACGCCGGGACAGCCGCAGCCACGCAGCGACACGGGTGATCAGGAGGAACACGAACCGCAGGCACATGATCGGTGATCATCACGGCCGGACCGCGCGGAGAGCAACCCTGCTGGTCAGAGCCGTGGACGACATTCTCGGCACGCACAGGCGGACCAGGAGGCCTCCTCGCCGGCCGACGTGCAGCTCGAGGCGCTGGTCGCATTGCTGACGGACGCGCTGCGGGCGTCTTCCGGACATGGCGACGCCCCGGGTTCCTGACCGTCAGGATTCCCCAGGCGAGACTGTGTCCGAGGACCAAGGCCTACCAAGTGCGCATGCTGGTTCTATCGCCCTGACCGAGGCACCCCTCCCTGCTGGTGCATGAGGCCAAGACGGGCTACATGCGGCAATTGAGGATGTTCGCGGCGAGGCCCGTGGTGGCCTTCGGCGAGACTTGCCTCCGCCCGGAATAGACTCCGGCCAGCGGTGGGTATCAAATTCGGGTCGTCACGAAGGCGTGAGGGGATCGCCATGACACCTACCCGGCAGATCCTGTTCATCCAGGGCGGCGGCGCGGGCGCGCACGACGAGTGGGACGACAAGCTGGTCGAGAGCCTGAGGCGAGAGCTCGGGGGCGGGCACGAGGTCCGCTACCCGCGCATGCCCGACGAGGGCGACCCGGGTTATGCCCGGTGGAGCGCGGCGATCCGGCGCGAGATGGCGGACTTGGACGACGGCGCGGTCGTGGCCGGCCATTCGGTGGGCGCGACAATCCTCGTCAATGCGCTCGCCGAGCAGCCGCCGGAGAAAGGGCTCGCGGCGATCGTGCTGATCGCCGCCCCATTCGTCGGCCCGGGCGGCTGGCCCAGCGACGAGTTCGAGCTGACGAGCGACCTCGGCGCGAGGCTGCCACCAGGTGCGCGGGTGCATGTGTTCCACGGACTCCGGGACGAGAGCGCCCGGCCGTCGCATGCCGGCCTATATGCCCCGGCGATCCCGCAGGCGCAGGTGCACCGGCTGCCCGGGCGGGATCATCAGCTGAACAACGACCTAAGCGAAGTGGCTGAGGCGATCCGTATCAGCAGGCCAGGACCCGTCACCCATACGTAGAGCCGACACCACTTTCATACCAGCGCCTGAGCGGGCAAGCCCGCGTCAGGCGGCACGGTCGCGCGTGAGCGTCCGGCGGCAGAAGAGGTCGACCTGCCACTTGCCTAACTTAGACGGGTCAGATGAGTACGGGAGACTCCCGAATCAGGGCTCTAGTAGTGAGAATGTCTGGGCTACCACGAGGGTGTCGTCGGTGACAGTGAATTCTGGATCACCGAGCTCGCTGCGTACCTCCGGTGAGTGCCAGAACTGTTCATGCCCGGCCCGCCACGCAGCGACCGAGCTGTACCCTTCACCCTCGCCGAGCGCATGGGCCAGGTCGATGTCGCCCAGGCGGATCACCCGGGCCGCGGTCGTCTCGATCACCGCCACCCGGTGACCGGCGGAGTCAACCACTGCTTGCCGCACGCCCGGGCGGGGCAGGGGTTCGCCTTCACGCTCGTAATCTGCCAGCAGCCCGGTCGTCGTGGTCTTGCCGCCACTGAGGATCGCAGCGACGAGCTGGTCGCGTAGCGGCCCTGGGAAGGCGAACTCCGCAACCGGCAGCTCTTCTCGTGACATGGCGGTCAGCCTAACCACGCGTCGGTATCAAGGACACGGCTACCTGCCTGTCCCACCACCGCCAGCAGAGGAGACAGACGCGGGCAAACGGAACGCGGCATGAGCGGATGTTCGCGCCGATCGCCGCTAGATTCGTGCTCGTGGGCACCGAGGGGTGGTTCTGGATCAGGACCGTTGGCGCGCCGCGGGACGGCGACCCTCGTGATGGCGAACTGCACCAGTCGACTCGCGAAGGTGCCACGTTCGCGGCCACTCAGTCGAGACAGAACTCGTTGCCCTCGATGTCCTGCATCACGAGGCACGACTCGTTGTCGCCATCGGCAGGCAGTAGTCGCACGCGTTCCGCGCCGAGCGCGACCAGTCGTGCGCATTCGGCCTCAAGTGCGGCCAGGCGCTCTTCACCCACGAGCCCGGTGCCGACCCGCACGTCAAGATGCAGCCGATTCTTGTCGACCTTGCCTTCGGGAACGCGCTGGAAGAACAGTCGCGGGCCCGCACCTGAGGGATCAATGCATGCGAACGCTGAACCCTGCTGCTCGGGCGGCAGCGCGCGATCGAAATCGTCCCAAGTAGCAAACCCCTCCGGTGGCGGCGGTACGACGTACCCCAACACCTCGCACCAGAAACGAGCGACGCGCTCAGGTTCTGCGCAGTCGAAGGTGACTTGGATCTGCTTGACCGACGCCATCGGTCCACCATAGAGGCGGGGTCTTTCGTCGTCTCCACGGGCCCGCCCCTGGCTAGGTTGTGGCGCATGCGGCCGACTCTTGAAGATGAGTGGGACCCTGAGCCGCGGGATGACGATCCTGACGGTGTCGATGCCCACTACATTCGGGAGTCCAGTGAGCCCGAGATCGACGACGAGGCTCGAGAGATCTGGCTTTACGTATACAGCCCACGCAGTTAGTACGATGACCCGGCGGGTAGTGCCCGGCATCGTCTTGACGTCCGCTCATCGGCATTATGTGGGTGATCGAAGATCACCTTCGCCCTTCGGGCCACATAATGCCTGATCATGCAGGTGATCGAGGCGCAGTGCCTTTGGTCCTGGAGCCTCACGATCACCTCCATATCAACCAGAGTCGGATGTTCCGGGTATCGGTTGCCGCGTCGGAACGGGCTTGGCGGCGGATTGTGGGCACGAGATCCCAGGCGTGCTCGCTGTCTTGGCGACAGCAGGGCCGTGCTTGATCAGGCCAGTTACGCTTGCAATGCAAGGGCTGCCAGGGTGCGGCGTGGCCGGTGCCGGGGGAGTGCTGAGCGGGCGTGTCCTGGGTAGCGGTCTGGGTAGCAGATGGGCGTTGGCGGGCGTTGTTCCGCGTCGCTCCGGGTCGCTGTTTTTGCTGGTCACGCCGCGTTAGCGCTGGTCAGCGGCTGGGTGCGGGCTTCATGGCATGCAAGAGGCCGGGGGTTCGAGTCCCCTTAGCTCCACCGCACTTCAAACTGCTAAATTCGAATACTGAACCGCTGACCAGCCGCCGCGTGAGGGGCGGTGGAAGGGGCAGGCCTTCTCCGGCCCCCGGCTGCCCGGCCAGCGCAAATGTGACGTGGCCCGGCCTAACTTTGACGCGATGACGGTGACCATACGCAACAGGTCATGAGTCTGCGGGATCGCACGTACGTTCGATTGCTGGGAAGGCCGGACAGTGCAGGCAGAAGCCCGTGGGGTGGCACTGACAGCGCCAGCCCTGCGGGCCTGGAGGCAGTCGAAGTGGCCGGGCTCCCCGGCTACCCTTGGGCACCACCGCCGGGGCAACACGCACGTGACGGCAGTGATCCGCGCCCGATCCAGTTACCGCTCATGCCGATGAGCGGATGGGTCTCGAAGGCGTTGATCACCAACAATAACGCTGATGACCGGAAGATCATCAGGGGTCACACTTAAGGTGTGCGCCCTCTCGGCACCCGCGTCAATGACTTCATGCAGGCTCCCGCTGCAGCGGCGATGTTCGTCCTGGCCGGCCGCCTCGGGCTCCGCGCCGGGCGACTCGCTGAGCCGGCCACCGCGACCGCCTTGGCGAGCACCGCACTGCGAGACCTCAATCCGTGGACCGGGGAGGCAGCGGCGGACCGGGCCCGGGCTATCGCGCTGGTTCAGCCACTGCGCGACCTGGTCACCGCGGTCGTCACCGACCCCCGCAACACCTGGTGGTCAGCACCGCTGGACCGCGGCGCCCAACTGCTCCTCACTGGCCAGGACGATCCGCAGCGCGATCCCATGCACCTGCAAACCCCGGCAGGGCCGATCGATGCCTGGGAGACCTACGCGCAGAAGCCCCTCCGAAGCATCGCCACGTCCACCGAGCTGCCCGTCGCGCCCGATGAGCCGATCCGCTCTGGCGCGCACGCGGAGCTATCGTGCGGCATAAGTGACTGGGACGCCGTCTACCCGGTGCACCAGGTACGCCTGCAGGTGTCCTCAATGGCCCGTGTCTACGAGGTCAACTCCGCCGCGGACTGGCACCGCCTCGTCCAGCGCTACGGGGATCCGGCGACCCATCCAGGCTCCGACGACAACCTGCGCGATGCCGCTGGCATCGACAACGGCCCGGCCCCCACCTGGAGCACGGTCGCTGACGACTACGACGGAGTCCACCTCACCCTCGCCGGCTTGCTCACCGGCCTCTACGTGCCCCACACCACTGAGAAGGCCAGCACCACCTTGTGGGCTTGGAACTGGGAGAGCACCCACTGGCTGCGGTCAGTGTTCACCAGCGCCACAACACTGGATGACCTCCCCGAAGCACCCGAAGACCCTGGCTACTACCGCCCGTGATGAGCAGCAGACGTCGGAAGCAACGGTTCGCCCGAGAGCACGCTCATGCCGCATACGGCGCGCGTCAAGTCATGCAGGTCTGGCCACCGGCGGCCGAGGCGTCCCTCGCATCATCGACGGGCACCATTGCCCGGCGGCTACCCAGGCCAGTCACGCCGCGCCGAGTCGGCGGCCGGCATCGGGCTACGTCGATCGGCATCATCACGCTGAGTGACCGGGGAATGCCAGGGAGAACGCGCACGGAGCCGCAGCCGGAGGACCAGGGCCTTGGTGTTCCGGCGGGTGGCCGGCCGGCCGGTCTTGGCGTGCATGGACCGCGCCGCCCAGCGGCGCTGGACGATGTCGCGGTGCCAGCGCAGGATTGTGTCTGGGGCGACTAGCAGCCGCAGCCCGTGGCGGCGGGCTTTCGGTATCACGCCGAACAGAGCGGTGAGCAGGGCCCGGTCGGCCCAGTTCAGCTTCGGGCGGCGCGGCTGCCGCCGTTGCAGGACCGCGAGCTGGTGGCGCAGGATCAAGATCTCGACGGTCTTCCACGCCTCCTCACGCCGGGACAGCCGCAGCCACGCGGCTAGTCGCATGATCAGAAGGAATACGAACCGCAAGCACATGATCGGTGATCATCACGGCCGGGTCGCCGGCACCGCAACTCTGCTGCTCACTGCCACGGATGGGATTCTCGGCACGCACAGGTACAGATGTGAGCTCAGTGCCCTGCCGGGGCGTCTCCTCCTGCGGGCCCCGTGGCCGTTGCCCGCGACTTTCTTAACGCGGCGGGGCGGCCTTCGCGCTGCTGATATCCGTGTCTGCCCGTGCGCACCGGGATCCGGCACGCGCTGAGGACCGCGATCTCACCGTGCGGACCGTGATCGGCAAGGTCGGGCCCGAAGCTCAGCGCGGGACATGCCGGGCCGGCCATTGGCTCTCTTGGCGGTTGCCGCCATGAGCTGGGGCATTCAGCCGGGTTCGTACATCGCTCCCTACCAGCTGACCGCGCTGCTGGACCTGAGCCGCGGGCTGTGGCACGCGAGGCGGCAGACGGGCCATCGGGCGCCGAAGCCGCGCTGCTCTGGGAACACACGATCCGCGTGCTGGCCGAGTGCGGCA
>WNGQ01004058.1_pt1 | contig 14625 bp, 17 predicted proteins | sample 5407661 | NCBI WGS metagenome assembly WNGQ01 (sample SAMN13153382, study PRJNA577476) | soil metagenome | isolation source: 60 cm soil or saprolite under Garry oak tree replicate 2 | place: USA:California | collected 2016-06-15 | reverse complement strand
GGCCGGACGGCGTTCGCGCTGATGACGCTTGCCTTCGTTTCCGTCGCGACGGCCGTCCCGGTCACCGGCGCGCTGGCGGGCCATCCCACCCTGCGACGGGAACACGTGACCGCCCTGACACACCCCGCGCCACTGTCGGTCATCCTGGCCTTCCCGGTCGCCATGGCGCTCGCCAGATGGGCGTCCTGCGCATGAACGGGCCGGCCCGGTACGCAGTGCTGCAGGGAGCGATCGGAGTGGTGCAGTTCGCCATCGGCGCGGCGATGCTGTCCGGCTTCCGCGCGACCGGCACGTGGGGGCCGTTCGAGCTGCCAAGCCAACTCCGGCCGACGCGCAACAGGTGCGGCTGAGGGCCGTCGAGGTGGGCCCGGACCAGACTGCAGACGGCGAGGGTCAGGCCGGTTCCCCGGCCCGAACCCGGCTCGCTCGCCGCGATCCTCGACCGCTGGCCGGCCGTAGGCCCGGCGGTGGGGGGTGGTCCCCGTCGGACAGGTGATGCGCGTGATGCGTGTATGCTGATGACATGCGCACCACAGTGGCGATCAACGACAGGCTTCTCATGGCAGCGAAGGCGGCTGCCCATCGGCGGGGCTATACGCTGGGTCGACTCATCGAGGAGGCGCTGCGCCGCGAGCTCGATCAGCAGAGCACCAGCGACCTTCCGCGGGTGCCCGTGTTTCGAGGTGGCACCGGTCCGCGGCCGGGCCTGGACCTGCGATCGAATCGCGCCCTGATCGATCTCCTCGAGCCGGTGGCCCCCGACGACAAGGAATGAAGCTGCTGGACGTGAACGTGGTCCTGCCCGCCCATCGGGAGGACCATCCGGACCACGTCGTCGCACGCAAATGGTTGGACACCCTGCTGCTTGGTGGTGAGCAGTTCGGCGTGCCGTGGATGGTGTGGTGGTCCTTCCTGCGCTTGTCGAGTCACCCGCGAGTGTTCGCCGTCCCCACCCCCATGGAGGAATCCTTCGACTTCATCGAGGCAGTGCGCGCCCACCCTGGGCACATCACCGTCGAGGCGGGAGCTCACCATCTCGACTGCCTGCGCGGCGTCTGCAGGGGTGGCGAGGTGACCGCGGACCTCATGCCGGACGCGGTGCTGGCGGCGCTGGCGGTGGAGCACGGTGGCGAGGTGGTGAGCTTCGACCGCGACTTCGCGCGCTTCCCCGACCTGCGCTGGATCAGGCCAGAACAGTAGCGGCGGGCAGACCCGGTCCGGTCCGTGATGTGCGTCACGGCTGGCGTGCGGGCAGGCTGATAGGGTGGACGGATGCCGACGGAGATCGATCGAGACGAGGTTCGAAGGCTTCTCGACGGGGGCGCCCAGCTGGTGGAGGTGCTGCCCTCCTCCGAGTACGCGGAGGACCACCTCCCGGGCGCCGTCAACGTGCCGCTGAGGCGGATCGATCGGCAGGCAGACGGCCTCCTCGACCGGCACCGCCCGGTGATCGTCTACTGCTGGGACGCCGCTTGAGACATGTCCCCACGAGCCGCGTGGCGGCTCGAGAGCCTCGGGTTCCGCGAGGTCTACGACTACGTCGCCGGCAAGTCGGACTGGATGGCCGCCGGCCTGCCCACCGAAGGGACCAATGCCGGTCGCCCTCGTGCGGGCGCGGTCGCTCGGAAGGACGTCCCCACCACTGGGCTGAAGGAGAGGCTCGGCACAGTCAGGGATCGGGTCCGGGAGCTGGGGTGGGATGCCGTCGTCGTGGTGAACGACCAGCGAGTCGTGCTGGGCCTGCTGCGGTCGAAGGAGCTCGACGCGGCCCCAGATCTCCTGATCGAGCAGGCCATGCGGCCCGGCCCGAGCACGTTCCGGCCCTTCGTCCCCATAGAGGAGATGGCGCACTTCATGGTCGAGCACAAGCTGGAGAGCAGCCCGGTGACGACCTCGGACGGCAGGCTCGTGGGCCTGCTGCTGCAGACAGACACCACTTGTCGATCGTCATCCACATGAGCGAGGACGCCAGCGCCGCGTTGCGCTGCTCCCGGTGCGGCACCAGCATCGACGAGTGCGCCTGCTGTGACGAGCCGGACTGCCGCGCCGCCATCTGCTACGGCTGCCTGAACGTCGCCGTGGGTCGGGGGATGCCGCAGCCGCACGCCAACGGCGGGTAGGCCCTGGCGCTCCAGGAGCTGGACGAGGCCTGCGGCCGGCCGCGACCAGCAGGACGTCGCGGCTCGGCGGCCTCCCGCCGCCGTCACGGCAACCTCGCCGCCGCCGGCGTCAGCCGCGTCACCCTCTGCTCGCAGGCCCGACGCGGCGCCGAGCACGTCGACCGCCCTAGGACCCGAGCGCAAGCCAGTAGGCGGTGACGTAGGCGCCTGTCAGCACCGGAGGGCGCCGCCGGCGCCCTCCAGCAGCTCCCGGCGCTGGGTGACCAGGGCGTCTCGCCGGTCGTCCAGATGTCGGCGCCGAGCCTCGACGTCCTTCGCCCGGCGCTGGAGATCCGCCAGTTCGAGCAGCCCCGTCCCATAGAGATGGACGAGCCGGCGGCGCTCCGCGTCGGCTTGCTCGAGCTTGCGGTCGAGGTGCCGGAGCTGAGCGTCGAGGAGTTCGTCGCCCGGGCTCGGAACGCGCTCGGCGAGCGCCGTCTGGCCGGCCAGCAGGACCTCGGGCCGCAGGAGGGCGGAGCGGAGCTCGCCGAAGACGAACGCGTCGAGCTCGTCGGCGCGGACCTGCCGCTGAGGGCAGCGGTTGTGGGTGAGGGTCCGCTCCAGGTTCTGGCCCATCTTCGGGCATCTGTAGCAGCGGGTGACCCGTCCGGTCCGTCCGGGGTACTGAACGCTCCCGAGCACCGACCAGCAGGTGCCGCAGATGACCAGGGTCCGCAGGAGCCAGGCTTCGTTCTTGAGGTGCCGCGGGCTGAAGCGCGAGTTGTCCCGCGCCACGCGCTGGGCCGCCTCGAAGACGTCGTCGGCCAGGATGGCCGGGAGCCGATGGTGCCCCGGGCCTCCTGGGACTCGGTCGAGACGCGGGCATGGAGCGCGACCTTCATGGCCGGATCGTTCTCATGGCAGAGCCTCCTTGCGTGGATGGGGAAGGGCGAAGCGCGCGGCTCCCAGGACCTCGGCATAGCAGTCAGCCAGGGCCCCCATGCGGGGATCGCTGTGCGGGGACCAGCGCGGACGCCGGGCGCCGATCAGGCTCGGCACCCAGACCGGCGCCGAGCTCGGCCCCAGGATCAGGCCGGCCAGGCCCAGGCGTTGGAACCGCGCCGCAGCCAGGTCGAGAGGAGCACCGTCATCGTGGTTCAGCGCTCGTTCCCGGAGGGCCTCGTAGTCTGCCTGCGCCGACTCTCCCACCGGCCAGAAGCGCGTCACTGACGGCGGATCCTCTCGATGGTGCGGCGGTGGAGCTGGACTCCGAACTGCCGCTCCACCTGCTCCGACAGCTGCGCGCCGGAGCCGGTGCCCTCCCGGATGTAGGTGAGGATCTCGGGCGTGACCTTGACCGGCCCGCGCCGGCCTCGCCGCTCGTCGAGCAGGCCCAGCATCCCCCGGTCTTCGAAGTGCGCGACCACCACGTAGAAGGCGGCCCGGGAGTAGCCGTGGGCGGCGGCGGCGACGGTCGCGGGAACGCCGTCGACCAGGTGAGCCCGGAGCATCTCGTACTTGACCTGGACCTTGTCGAGGGCCATGAAGAAGGGCCGGCTGCCGTCGAACAGAGCGGCCTTCACCAGGTCGGGCTGCGGGTGAAGGAGCCCGGCCGATTCGAGGGCCCGTCGACGGGCTGCCGAGCTGAACCTGTCCATGCGCGGCAACATAGCCGACCGCACCCGCCGGTGTCCATGCTTAAACACCGCATCTGGTGGGTTGCGAGTTCAGCTCACCTCCCACGGATGACCGGCTTCAGGATCGAGCAGGCGTTTGACTGCTGCAGCTTGCGGCCTTCATATCTGGACATTGCGGCGTTCCATTGGTAGACGCTTTCGAGCTTTCAGCGGCCCGCGCTGGAGCGGGCCGTGGAGGAGTGGCGCAAGGAGCTGGAATAGCCTGCCGGGGCACGGGTATGCTGATCGGAACGCCACCGGGAGGGGGATCTGGGGAGCACGGACCCGGTCAGCGTCACGGGACCAGGGGCCAGTGGCGGGACCCTCCGGGTGTTCCTGAGCCACACGTCGGAGCTCCGCGATCTCCCCCCGGACCGCTCGTACGTGGCCGCGGCGGTCGATGCGGTGATCCGGGCCGGCCACGCCGTCGTCGACATGGCCTACCTGGCCGCGCGAGACGCGGAGCCGGCCGACTACTGCATCGCAAAGGTGGCGGAAGCCCAGGTGTACGTGGGGATCGTCGGTCACCGGTACGGCGTCCCGGTGCGCGGCCGGCCTGAGCTGTCGTACACGGAGCTGGAGTTCGACGCCGCCACCAGGCTCGCGCTGCCTCGCCTGGTCTTCCTGGCCCGGGAGGGCGCCGCGACCCCCGCGCCTGCCGGGGAGCCCGTCCAGCTAGCCGACCGCCAGCGCGCGTTCCGGCGGCGCCTCCAGGACGAGGTCGGCCTCACGGTCGCCTGGTTCAGCTCGCCGGCGGAGCTTGAGCTCGCGCTCCTCCACGCCCTCGTCGAGCACTCGTCCCGACCCCGGGCGACCGCCGCGGCGATGCGGACCCTCCCCCGAGACGTCGCGTCGTTCACCGGCCGCGAGGAGGAGATGGACCGGCTGCTGGCCCTCGTCGCGAGCACGGCCCGCGCCGCGCGAGCGGTGGGCATCAGCGCGATCCACGGCATGGCGGGAGCGGGCAAGTCGGCGTTCGCGATCCACGCCGCGCACCGGCTGGCCGCCGAGTTCCCGGACGGGCAGGTGTTCCTCGACCTCCACGGTCACACCAGCGGTCAGCGTCCCGTGACACCGTTCGACGCCCTGGGCAGCCTGCTCCTGATCACGGGCGTGGACGCGCAGCGCCTCCCGCACGACCTCGACACCAGGGCGGCGATGTGGCGTGACCGGCTGGCCGGCAGGAGGTTCCTGATCGTGCTCGACGACGCGGCCGGTCACGAGCAGGTCCGGCCGCTGCTGCCGGGCGCCCCCGGCTGCCTGGTGCTGATCACGAGCCGCCGTCGACTCGCCGCGCTGGAGGACGTCCAGTCCCTGACCCTCGGCACGCTCACGCCGGCGCGGGCGGTCGAACTGTTCACGCGGCTCGCCGACATCGAGGTCCGCGATTCCGACACGCCCTTCATCGCACAGCTCGCCGAGCTGTGCGGGGGCCTTCCCCTCGCCATCGGCCTGCTCGCCGCGCGGCTGCGCAGCCATCGCTCGTGGACGGTCTCGCACCTGGTCGACGCCCTCGTGCGCGCGCGCGACCGCCTGGCCGAGATGCGGGCCGGGACCGTTGCCGTCGATGCGGCGTTCAGCCTCTCGTACGAGCAGCTCCCGCCCAACGAACGCCTCTTCTTTCGCCGCCTGGGCCTGCACCCGGGTCGGGACATCGACGCGTACGCCGCCGCGGCGCTCGACGGCATCGACGTCGGCCAGAGCCGGCACCGGCTCGACGCCCTCTACGACGACCACCTGATCGACGAGCCGCTTCCCGGCCGCTACCGGCTGCACGACCTGATCCACGCGTACGCCCGGACGCTCGCCTCACGCGACGACATCGCCGGCAGCGAGGCGGCCGTCGAGCGGCTCCTGGACTACGACGTCCACGTGACGTGGGCCGCCGGCCGCCACTTCGCCCAGCGAGTCGTGCCCGGCGCCGGTCCGGCCGGACCGGCACCGGTCGAGAGCCCGGACGTCTCCACGAGGCCGAGCGCCCTGGCCTGGCTGGAGGCCGAGCGCGCCAACCTGAGCGCGTGCCTCGACCTTGCCACGAGGCACGGCCGGCACGCCCACGTGGTCCAGCTCGCCCAGGGCGTCCACTCCTACCTGCGCCAGTCGGGCCACTGGGACCAGGCCATCGCCACGCACGAGGCCGCCCTCGCGGCGGCGCGCTCGTCAGGCGACCGGCTCGCCCAGGCCAACGCGCTCAACCGGCTCGGGTCGATGCGGCGGTTGGCCAACCAGTTCGAGGCCTCCCTCGCCTCGCTGGCCGAGGCGCTGACGCTCTATCGCGAGCTCGGCGACCAGCTCGGCCAGGCCACCGCCCTGGTCCACGTCGGCTACGTGCAGGTCGTCGAGGGCCGGTACCCTGCCGCGAGCGAATCGCTGACCGAGGCCCTGGCGCTCTTCCGGGAGCTGGACGACGGTCTCGGTCAGGCCATGGCGCTCAGCCATCTCGGCCGGATCGCGTTCCTGACCGGGCGATACCCCGTCGCGATCGCGTCGCTGACGGAAGGGCTGGCCTTCTCCCGCCGGCTCGGCGATCGTCACGAGGAGGCCAACATCCTCCGCCGGCTCGGCATCGTCCGGCGGCTGACCGGCGACTACCCCGCGGCCCGTGCGGCTCTGGACGAGGCGCTCTCCACCTTCGGCGAGCTCGGGCTGCGGCACGACGAGGCCCACGCGCTCGCCAGCCTCGGCGACCTGCAGCACGCGATGGGCGACCGGCAGGCCGCGGCCGGCTCCCTGCGGGAGGCCATGAGCATCACGCAGCAGTTCGGCGACCGCGCTCTCGAAGCGGAATGCCTCAACAGCCTGGGTGCGGTCGAGCTGGAGTCGGCGGCGGCCGACGCCGCGCTCGCGCACCACCGGCGAGCCCTGGCGCTAGCCACGGACATCGGCTGTCCGCTGGAGCAGGCGCGAGGCCGGGAGGGCATCGGCCGCAGCCTGGTCCGCGCCTGCAGGAACGCGGAGGGAGCCGCCGAACTGCGGCAGGCGCTCGCGCTGTACCGGCGCCTCGGGTCCCCCGAGGCCGAGCGGGTCGCAGCGACCCTGACCGCACTCGAGGGCTCCTGAGAACCGGCTCAGGCCGACTCGCGGACCACGATCCGGGGCTGCAGCAGGCGCATGGACGGCACCCGACGGCGGCCGCCTCGACGCCTCACGGCGCCGGGCCGCGGCCCGGTGGCATCCCCGCACAGGAGGACGTTCTGGATGAGCCCGGGGTAGACATCCGGGAGGCACAGACGGTCGCGACGCTCGTCCTGGCGTCGATCGGCCTGTGGATCCTCGTGGCCCTGATCCGGCCGTTGACGCCGGCGCGCCGCGCGCTCGTGGCCGCGCTGACCCTGGGCCTGGCCTCCGCGGCGGCGGCGCCCCAGGCCCGCGCCTTCTTCGCCCTGGAGCCGCCCGCGCCGCTGGTCTGGTTCGCCGGCGTGGGGGTGGTGGCGCTGACCGGGGTGCTCATCGAGGCGGTCGCACGGCCGCTTTCGGTCGTGATGGGTGACCGTCCCGGCGAAGGCGCGTCTTGAGGCCGGCAGGTGCCCTCAGCTGGCGCAGCCGTGCCGGCCGGGGCTCGGCTGCGCTCGCTGCTGGCCAGCAGGACCGAGGCGACGCGCGACCAGCGGCGGGGCGCCGGTGGGCTGCTCGGGCCGCTCGGACGTCTCGGCCAGCAGCACGGGCCGGGCCGTCCGTCGCACCAGGTCGCGCGTCACGCTGCCTCGGCCGAGGGATCGCCCGGCCCGCCGCGTGCTGCTAGCATCCGCATGCGATGGCGTTCGAAGGCTGGAAGGGCGACTTCGTCGGCTTCTTCCGCGGCCTCGAGCTGGACAACTCCAAGCGCTACTTCGAAGCCCGCCGTCGGCAGTACGAGACGGAGGTGCGCGGCCCGCTGGAGGAGTTGGTGGCCGAGCTGGCGCCGGTCCTCGGGCCGGGCAGGATCTTCCGGATCAACCGCGACATCCGGTTCTCGAGCGACAAGTCGCCCTACAAGACCAACCTCGGCGCGGTGATCGGCCGCCTCTACTTCCATCTGGACGCCCGAATGCTCTACATGGCCACGGGCGCGCACCACCCGGCCACCCCCTGGCTCACCCGCTACCGAGAGGCCGTCGTCGGGGCGGCCGGGGAAGAGCTGGCCTGCCACGTCGAGCAGCTGCGGGCCGCGGGCCTCTCGGTCGGCGGCAACGAGATGAAGACCGCGCCCCGCGGCTACAGGCCGGACCACCCCAGGATCGAGCTGCTGCGCTGGCGCGAGGTTGGGGCGAGCCGGCGGTTCCCCATCGAGCCCTGGATCGCCACGCCGGCGGTCAAGGACCGCGTGCTGGAGACCTGGTCGATGATGCGCCCGCTCGCCGACTGGCTCACCGAGCACGTGCCCGACCCGGGGCACCAGGAGCGCGGTCGCAGCTAGGGCGGACCCGCCCTCCCGCACGAGCCGCTGCTCGCGGACGAGCGACACGCGGCAGCCCTGTACGAGGAGGCTGTCGAGCGCTCGGCGCCGCGCTACGCGCTGGGACAGCGGGCCGACGTAGGCTTCATCCGTGCTCGTCAAGGCCTGCCTCAACGGCTCCCGGGCGCGCGGGGACCATCCTGCGCTCCCGCTGTCCGCCGCCGAGCTGGCGGCCGACGCCCGCCGCGCGGTGGACGCGGGCGCCGCGGCGCTGCACGTTCACCCACGGGGTCCGGACGGGAGGCAGACGCTCGACCCCGGCGCCTGCGACGCGACTGTCCTGGCCATCCGGAGGGCCTGCCCCGGTGTCCCTGTCGGGCTCAGCACCGGCGTGTGGATCGAGGCAGACGAGGCCCGGCGCATCGGGCTGATCGAGCGCTGGACCGAGCGGCCCAACTTCGTCTCGGTCAACTTCTCGGAGCCGGGGGCCACCCGACTCTGTGAGCTCTGCCTCCGGCTCGGGATCGGCATCGAGGCCGGCGTCTGGACGACCGCCGACGCCACGGCCCTGGCCGACAGCGGGCACGCCCGTCATATCGTCCGGGTGCTGATCGAGCCCCAGGACAGGGAGCCCGCGCCGGCGGAGGCAACCGCCGCCAGGATCACGGGCGTCCTCGACCACGCCGGCATCGATGCGCCCCGCGTCTATCACGGCCACGGGCGGGCTACCTGGCGTGTCATCGAAAGCGCGCTGGACGACGGCTGGGACGTGCGCGTCGGCCTGGAGGACACCCTGGAGCGGCCGGACGGCACCCCCACGTCAGGAAACGCCGAGCTGGTAGCGATGGTGGTGCGCATGGCCGGCGACCGGGGCCTGCGGCCGGCCCGGCCACACATCTGATTCCGACGACCGGGCGGCGCACAGCGCCGCGGCTCTCTGCCCGGTCGCGTTCACCGAGCGTTGCCGATGAGCGGGCGGTGAGCCGGTGCCTGCCAGCCGTTCCCTGCAGCCTGGCATGGCGGAACTGGTGGACGGCGCCGACCTGGCGGAGAATGCCGAGCCGCTGGGCCTCTCCGAGGAAAGGCCATCAGGCGCCACGGCAGCAATCGTGTCCACCAGGAAGATGGAGGGCACCGCCGGCCGCCAGCCGATCAAGCCGCCGCCCGGGATCGTGGCGGCTGGGAATCCGGCCAGGAGCGCGCCGGCGAGCGCGAAGACGAGGGAGCGGCGTTACCAGCCCAGGGCGGCCTCGTGGTCGCCGCGGCGCTCGAACCGGAAGCGGGGCTTGGTGGCGGCGGCTGGGTTCGAACCAGCGACAGCACGATTATGAGTCGTGTGCTCTACCACTGAGCTACGCCGCCCAGGAGGGCGGTCAGCGCGCGGCGCGCGTCCTCGCCTTGGTCCTGCGCTTCTTGGCGCGGTGCTTCGCCTGCGCCACGCGCTTTCGCTTGTTCAATCGGGGCCCCTTGCGCGAACACGTGGACGGCACCGGCGGCGCCGGCGCCTGGAACGATCCGGACAGATTGTATCGAGCCCGCCGGCGGGCCAGTCAGGCGGTGCGCCGCGGGCGCGCGACGGCGCGACCCGCGGCTCCGGGGGGATGGGCAGGCGTCGCCTGCCTGGCCACCTGGCTCAGCTCCGCTGGGCGACGCCCGTGCGTCGGAGCCGGTGACCGAGTGCCTCGCCCGTCCAGCGGGCGATGTCGGAGATGCCGACGGTGGGCCGGAGCGGCAGCTCCCTGAAGAGGCAGTCGTTGAAGCACATGGCCTGGAGGGCGAGCAGCTGGCGGACGTCGGCCAGCGCGCTCGAGGGCGGCGCGCCCTCGGCGATGGCCGCCCGGCTCTCCAGCTCCGACACCTCCCACAGCGTTCGCGCCTGCAGCCAGGCCTGCTCGCGGACGAAGTGGATGTAGCGCGTCGCCGATTCCTCCAGGGTCCGGGGAAAGAGGGTGTGCATCAGGCCCGGCAGGCCCCGCACGAAGTCCCTCTTCATGGCGTCGACGGCGACTCGATGGAGGATGCGGTTGAGGGCGAAGAAGACCTCACGCTCCTCGCTGTCGGGCCCGGGGAACTCCGGGTAGCCCATCCGGCAGAGCGTGTCCAGGACGGCCTGCGGGAGGTCGCAGGTGATGTGGGCGCTGATGCCCATGAGGGCGAAGACCATGGGGTGGGTGCGCCGGTCGCGGAAGCGCCGAAGCAGCGGCGTCCACGCCACCTGGACCGGGTCCTCGACCACGCTCTCGCAGAGGGCGTTCCGGTAGTAGCCGTAGAAGCTGATGTCGAGCCGCTTCAGGAACTCCGCGGCCCGAACCGGCAGCCGGCCGCCGGCCAGCTGTCGCTGCACGCCCTTGGTGACCGCGATGTAGAACCTGGTGAACCAGTAGATCCCGTTCTGCGAGTCGCGATAGCAGGCCTCGATCCGCTCCTGCTCCGCGATGACGCCCAGGACGTCGCGGATCTGGTCGTCGGGCCGCAGCGCGGCGATCCTGGCCCAGAGCACGGCATCGACGCCGGCCGGTCTGAGCTCCGATCGGATGTGCTGGACCGCCACTGTCACTCCTCCACTGCTCCGAGAGGCGCGCAACGATGCCGGTCGTGCGCCCCGGCATCGCTGCGCGTCCCTGCACCCCCGGTTAGAGTGCCCGGACGGCCGCGGCGTTGCCATCCGTCACCTGGCTGATATTGTGGATGCGGCTTCGATCTCGGGAGGGGGACCATGGGATGAAGCACATGCTTCAGCCTTCGCCGGCACAATCGACCTATGTCGGGCGCGACCCGGAGCTCGCGTCACTGGACCAGGAGCTGGGCAGGCTGCGGGTTGGCTCGGGCTGGCTGCTGATCGTGGAGGGGGAGGCCGGCATCGGGAAGACCAGGCTCCTCGCCGAGGTGAGAGCACGCGCCGGCGCCAACGGGTTCACGGTGCTGGGCTCGACCGGCTACGAGCTGGGCCAGGACCATCCCTTCGGAGCCGTCGCCGAGGCCCTGGACCTGCGCAGCTCGTCCTCGGACCCCCACCGGGCCGACGTGGCGCAGCTGCTGCGGCGGACGCCCGGCGAGAGCGGCCACCTGGAGTACCGCCTGCTCGACGACATCGTGTCCCTGCTGGAGCGCCTCACGATCCAGCGCCCGGTGCTGGTCACCATGGACGACCTCCAGTGGGTCGACTCACCGTCGCTGGTCTCGCTGGCGCACGTGGCGCGGCACCTGCCGCAGATGCGCCTGGGCGTGCTCTGCGCGGTCCGGCCCGAGCCGCGCCGGCTCCAGGTCGAGCAGTTCCTCCGCTCGGTGGCCGCGAGCGCGCGCTGCCTGTCGCTGGGCCCGCTCTCCCGGGAGGCGGTCGTGTCGCTGCTGACGGAGCTCGTGGGCGGCGAGCCGGGCGCCAGGCTCCTGGACCACGTGCTCGGCGCCGCCGGCAACCCGCTCCTCGTGAAGGAGCTGGCCACCGCGCTGAGCCGGGAGGGTTCGCTGGAGCTCAGGGACGGGACGGTCGAGCTCAGCGGGCCGCCCCTCCCCTCCTCGTTCAGCGACCTGGTCATGCGGCGCCTCGAATCGCTGCCCAGGCAGACGTGGGAGCTGCTCCGCATCGCGTCGGTCCTGGGACTGGAGTTCTCGCCGGCGGACCTGGCCGAGCTGGCCGGCCGGACGCCCGGCGACCTCGCCGCCGCCCTCGAGCCGGCGCTGCGGTCTCATCTGGTCCAGGACACCGGCGACCGCCTCGCCTTCCGTCACCAGCTGGTCCGGGACGCCGTCTACACGCAGATGCCCCGGAGCATCCGGTCGGCGCTCCACAACCACGCCGGACACCTCCTCGCCACCCGCGGCGCGGACGCCATCCGGGTGGCCTCGCACCTGGGCCTCGGCGCCGAGGACGGCCGCGCCGAGGCGATCGACTGGCTCCGGCGCGCCGCCGAGGAGGCCAGCTCTCGCAGCCCCCGGGTGGCGGTCGAGCTGCTGGACCGCGCCATCGAGCTGTCCGGGTCGGGCCAGCCGGCCCGGGAGGAGATGCTGGCCGAGCGCGCGGTCGCGCTGGTCTGGGCGGGCCGGGCGGACGAGGCGCTCAGGGCCGCCCGCGAGATGCTGGCCGCGAGCATCGGCGCTCCGCTGGAGGGACGGCTCCGGTTCGGGCTGGCCCAGGCGCTCCTGGTCCAGGGCCGGTGGCGCGAGGCCGCCGAGGAGCTCGAGATCCTGGCCGACAGGCCGGGCTGGGACAGGGCGGAGTCGGCTCGCCTGCTGGGCGACGCCGCCCTGGCCCGCGCCCACTGCGGCGCCCTGCGGCCGGCGGTGACCCTGGCGGAGGAGGCGATGCGAACCGGGAGGCAGCTCGGCGACGAGCTGACGCAGTCGATCGCCCTGTCCTCGCTGGCGGTGGTGGCCCACTTCGAGGCCAGGCACCAGGACTCGGTGGACGCGTCGCGCGAGGCGATGGCGCTGGCGGCCGCGAGCGGCAGCCCCGAGGCGCAGATCCGGCCGACCGCGGTGTGGCTGGGCCTCGGGCTCGTGGACACCGACCAGTTCGACGAGGCGCTGGCCGTGCTCCAGCAGGGCCGCCGCCGCTCGGAGGAGACGGGCGCCTACTGGCAGCTGCCGCTGTACGACGACGGCATCGGCACGCTCCACTTCTACGCCGGCCGCTGGGACGACGCGGTCGCCGAGATCGAGACCTGCATGGCCCTGGCGGAGGAGACCGGGACGCTCTGGTGGCTGGTGCCGGCCAGCTGCATGCTGGCCTACATGGCCATCCACCGCGACCAGGACGACCTGGCCGACGGGCTGCTGGCCACCGCCAGGCGACAGGCGCGCTCCCGGGACTTCGGCTCGAACCGGCTGCTGTGGGTGAGCGCGCTGCGCCAGGAGGCGATGGGAGACCTGGCGGGCGCCATGGCGACCCTGGAGGAGGCCTGGCAGGCCACGGCAACGGCTGGCTTCCTGCCCCACCACCTCATGATCGGCCCCGACCTCGTGCGCACCGCGCTGGCGGTGGGCGCGCGGGACCGGGCTCGCGAGGTGGCTAGGCGCACCTCGCAGGTGGCCGAGCGGACCGGAGTCGGCAGCGCCGTGGCGGCCGGGCTGCGCTGCAGGGGCCTGGTGGACGACAGCCCCGAGCAGCTCCTGGAGGCGGTGCGGATGCTGCGGCAGGGCCCGCGCCGGGTGGACCTGGCCTTCGCGTGCGAGGACGCCGGCGCGCACCTGGCGGAGAGGGAGCGCCTGGCCGAGGCCGTGCCCCTGCTCGACGAGGCGCTGGGCGAGTACCGGCGGATCGGCGCCCGGCGCGACGCGGCCCGGATCATGAGCACGCTGCGGGCGTACGGCGTCAGGCGGCCGCGCGCGGAGCCGCGCCAGGGACCCGACAGCGGCTGGGAGTCGCTCACCGCGACCGAGGAGCGCGTCATGGAGCTGGCCAGCCAGGGGCTGACGAACCCCGAGATCGGGAGCCGGCTGTTCATCTCCAAGCGGACCGTCGCCACGCACCTGTCGCACATCTTCGGCAAGCTGGGCATCTCCTCCCGGGTCGAGCTGGCCGCAGCGGCGCAGCGGCGTCGCCGCGTCTGACGCGCGCGCGAACCGCCCGCAGGCCCTTCTGGAGCGCATTCAGGGCCAGCCCTGAAACTGTCGCCACGACGGCCGGCACGATGCCCTCCGGACTCCTCGAGCTGATAACCTGTCGCGCCGTGACACAGGCCTCGCCCGAATCACAGAGGGAGCAGCTGTCGCCCGACGGACGGTGGCGCTGGGACGGCACGCAGTGGGTGCCGGCGCAGGGCGCGCCGCAGTGGGTGCCGCCGCAGGGCGCGCCGCCCATCCCGGGCGGCCCGCAGGGCACGACACCCGCGCCCGGGCCGGCAGCGGGATTCGCGACGCCGGGCGCGACGGGGGGCATCGCCCACCAGTTCACGGGGAACGCGCTCTGGTCGATCGTCTTCGGCGTGGCGTCGGTGGCGGTTCCTTTCTTCACGCCGATCTACTTCCCGATCCTGCCCATCTTCGGACTCTGGCGCGGGGTGCTGGCGGTCCGGACCGGCCGGCTGGTGGGGGGCGGGATCGGCCTGGTGATCAACGCCATCGGCTGCATCGTCAGCCTGCTGGCCAGCGGCCTGCTGGACAGCGCGCTCCGCTGACCGACACGGAGGCTCGGCCCCGCCGGGCTTCCGGACCTACTCCGCGCCCGCGTCCCTGAAGCGGATGATGCGGCGCCGGTCGCGCTTGTCGGGGCGGCCGGCGGTCCGGGGCATGCTGGCGCCCAGCAGGCGGCGCTGCTCCGCCTGCTCCTCGCGCCGGGCCCGGCTGGCCGCGCTCTCCTCGTACAGCGTCTGGGCGGCGGTCGCCGGCCCCCGGTGCTCGGACAGCGCCAGGACCCGGACCTCCATCAGGTCGGCGCCGCGGCGGATCTCCAGCCGGTCGCCGAGCTTGACGGGACGCGCCGCCTTGACGCGCTCGCCGTTGACGTGGACCCGGCCACCATCGACGGCCTCCGTGG
>WNGQ01005105.1_pt1 | contig 14629 bp, 14 predicted proteins | sample 5407661 | NCBI WGS metagenome assembly WNGQ01 (sample SAMN13153382, study PRJNA577476) | soil metagenome | isolation source: 60 cm soil or saprolite under Garry oak tree replicate 2 | place: USA:California | collected 2016-06-15 | reverse complement strand
GCCGGAAGGCGGCGATATCATTCTCTGCGGGCCGGCTCATCTCTCGATCTTGAAGTCGGGTCCGGCAATTACCATCGCGCTCGATTACGGCCAGGTGCATTTACAGCTTGGCGCCGCCGTGCAGGTCACCATCTATACTCCGCTGTTGATCGTCACTCCCGTGGTCATCGGGGATCGGGGGCGCGATCTGACTGTCGGGTTGGATCAGAAAGGGGAGCTATGCGTCATGGCGCTTTCCGGCGCTATGCGCATCGAAGAGCAATTCACGGGAGCGAGCTTGATTGTTCCGCAGGGTGGGGACGTTCAAATTGAGGCCGGCGAACTCCGCACACTGCGCAATGGCTCGCGAACCTGCTCCTGCGAGCTTCTGGTCTCCCAGAATAATACGCAAAGGCAAATAGAATTGAGCGTACCCACGCATCCGTCTCCGAGCAGCCCAAGCGTTCCGCGGGCGCCTCAGCCGATCAATCCGCCGGCTTATCGGATCGATATGCCGCCGTTAACCTTCGATGCGTCCTCGCCGGCTCCTCCTCCGCTCCCGAGTCCGGAAGCCATGCTGATCATCCGCGAATCGGTGGCGGACCCCACGATATCTTTTCGGGGTGCTGTAAGCCCCGCTTTGCCACCGCCGCCGGGAGACGTTTCTAGTTCAGGCTCGCGATCGCACCACTCGAGGCTTCGCTTTTTCGCGAAGCTCTTGGGAATATTTCATCACCATAGGGCCTCGGAGCAGAGCGCGGCAGCGCGGCCCTGACGTGCTTTGGGTGTGTTCCGCGCAGCCTCTTGCTGCAGGGAGCGGATTTCTTGACATCCAGAACGCCGGCGTGGTAGTTTCCGCCCGCTTCTCAGAGGTTAACTACGAATCCCGTCTGGCGACGGGCTTTCGATGTCTGCGCCTTCCAGCTCTGCTCGGACTCTAGCTACTCCGCTTTCTTATCCCCTTGTGCGCAGGGCCTCCCCTCATTCCAAACTCCGTGCAATGGCCAGATGGCTCGCGCTGATCGCCATAACGCAGCAAATCTCATGCGGTGGAGGAGCGGGCCAAAACAGCAACGTCGATCCTGCCCGGGCCGTTACTGTGAGCATCTCGCCGGGATCAGCACAGATAGCGCCTGGCGCAAGCGTTCAGTTCACTGTCATTGTGCAGAATGCCTCGAATCCGGCGGTTAGCTGGCAGGTGAACGGGGTCCCCGGCGGCAATTCTTCCGTCGGCATCATCACGCCTTCCGGCGCGGCCACGGCCTCCTATACGGCCCCTGCAAACGTTTCGGGCGCGCTTACGGTCACGATCGCGGCCGTATTGCAGGCTGACGCGACAAAATCTGGTTCAGCCACCGTCACGATTAATCCGTCGCCCCGTGCACAGATAAGTATTTCTCCAGCAAACTCCAGTGTCGTAGCGGGAGCTTCGCGGCAATTCAGTGCCGTTGTCCAAAACGGACCCCAGGCGGTGATTTGGGAAGTCGACGGCATCCAGGCGGGAAACGCAACCTTTGGCACGATTTCATCTTCGGGCTATTACACCGCCCCAGCGACAATTCCCACCCCTTTTGTGGTGACCATCACTGCCCGGCTCGAAACCGATCGATCTATATTTGGGAGCGCGAGCCTAACGATCGTTGCGCCTGCCCCGAGTCTGAGCATTTCTCCGACCACGGCCAACGTGCCCACCGGTCAAACGCTACAATTTTCCGCCAGCGTGCAGAACTCGAGGGCGGGGGTAATTTGGCAATTCAGTCGAACGTTTTGAGCGGCGTTTACTCCTGGAGGAATGACAACAGCCTGACGGGGCAAAACGGGCAGGAAACCACGCTCACGCCATCAACCGTAAGTCCCACCACATTCGGAAAATTGTTCGGCTGTGCCGTAGACGGGCCGATATTTGCGCAGCCGCTTTACGTTTCTAATGTGCAGACTCCATCGCAAGGAACTCACAACGTCGTCTACGTGGCCAGCGAAAACGATAGCGTCTATGCTTTCGATGCGGACAATCTCTGCCACAAGTTGTGGCAAGTAAGCTTTCTTGACTCAACTATGGGAGTAACCACGGTTCCAGCGACGGATATTCCCGGCCAGACGGATATCGTGCCGGAAATCGGCATCACGGGAACGCCTGTCATCGACCCGAACACCGCCACGCTTTATGTCGTCTCCAAAACCAAAGTCACTGCTAACGGGCTTGTCGTGTACAAACAGGAGCTACACGCGCTCGATCTGACCACAGGATGGGTAGGCGGCATAGCGGGCGCGGAAAAATTCCGCGGCCCCGCAATCATTAAGGCTACCGTAAGCGGCACCGGGGACGGCTCTCTTGCAGGCGAAATCTCGTTCGATCCCCTGAAAGAAAATCAACGCTCGGCACTGCTGCTCGCCGGCGGCAAGATTTATGTCGCCTTTGATTCTTACGCCGATACAGACCCCTTTCACGGTTGGCTCTTCGCCTTCAATGCCGGAGACCTAAAAACTCCGCCAGCTGCTTTCCTCAGCACGCCCAATGGCTCTAACGGCGGAATTGGGGAGAGCGGCGCCGCGCCTTCTTCCGATGCGACCGGAAATATCTTTGTCGTCACTTCGGACGGCAAGCCATTTGACCCCACTTCCGGCGGCGACTACCCGGAAACACTGCTTAAGCTGCAAATCAATTCGACCTCGTCCGCCTTCACAATCGCCGATACCTTCACGCCGGGGAACGAAGCGAATTTAAACTTTACGCAGAAGTATTTTGGTTCCACCGGAGTTCTGCTGCTGCCCGATTCGGTAGGAAGTGCAGTGCCACTTGCTATTGCCGGAAATGAAGCGGGAAATCTTTACTTACTCGATCGCGACCATTTGGGCGCCTTTACTCTGGGAGGCCCTGACAGCGTCGTGCAGACGCTCTGCTTCGGTGCGTCACTAACAGGAACACCTGCATACTGGGATAGCAACAATACGCCCACAGTCTACGTGGCAGCCTCCGACGACAATCTCAAAGCCTTTCCGCTTGCGGCGGGCACATTTAGCTCGCCTTCGTGTTCTTCTGGATCGGCGGTTCCCACCTCACATTCGGCTGACACATTCCCCCTTTTCGGCGCGTCCGCGGTAATAAGTTCAAATGGCCCCGCTGGCGGGATTATCTGGGCTTTGGATACGAGCGGATACGCCACATCTGCACCGGCGGTGTTACACGCCTACGACGCCACAAATCTTGGGACCGAGCTGTATGCAAGTCCCTCGAGCGGCAGCGGAGCAGCGGGAATTGCGGTGAAATTTGCCGTACCCACAGTCGCAAACGGTAAGGTGTACGTCGGTACGCAGAACGAGCTCTCCGTATTCGGCCAGCTTCCCTAAACACGGCGCAACGCAAGCCTCGGGCCGCTACATGCCTTCGTAATTCGGCCCGCCGCCGCCCTCGGGCGGCACCCAATCGATGATTTGATAAGGATCGGCGATGTCGCAGGTCTTGCAGTGTACGCAGTTTGAGAAATTGATCTTCAGCCGCCGGCCGCCCTTTTCTTCCACCATTTCGTAGACGGCCGCCGGGCAAAAATATTGGCAAGGGCTGCCGTATTCGAAAATGCAGCGATGGACGCAGATGTTGGTATCGAGAACGTGCAAGTGGCAGGGCTGATCCTCTTCGTGGCGCGTACCGGAATGATAGACGTCGGTCAGGCGGTCAAACGTGAGCGCGCCGTCGCCCTGAAACCGAGGGGGAGCCGGGCCCGCGCCGTCGAGCTCGTGATATTGCTCGTGACCCGCCGGCATCCGCATGGGGTCGACCAGCCCGCGTCCGCCCGTCACATATTGCACAGCCGTGTGCGCCAGGCCGCGCCAGAGGCCGTGCTGGAATGACTGATGAAAATTACGCACGCTGCGCAACTCGCGCGCGATCCAGCTTTCCTCTATTTTGCGGCGAAAGGCGGAGAGCTTTTCGGCGGAAGTATCGCCCGTACGCAATGCTTCCAGAATCGTTTCCGCCGCCAGCATGCCGCTCTTGATGGCCATGTGAATTCCCTTCAGGCGCTGTGAATTCATCAGGCTCGCGGAATCGCCGATGATCAGGCAGCCATCCAGATAAGTACGCGGGATGGAATACCACCCGCCTACCGGGACCGTCTTGGCGCCGTAACGCACCAGCTTGCCGCCGGCGAGAATCCGCCGCACGAAGGGATGCGTCTTGAATTTCTGAAAGGCTTCGTGCGGATCGAATCGCGGATTGTGGTATTCGAGCCCGGTTACCAGTCCCAGCGAAACGCGCTCATCTCGCATGCCGTAGATCCAGCCGCCGCCGTACATGCTGGAGTCGAGCGGCCACCCCAGCGTATGCGCCACCCATCCTGCGTGGACGCGTCCCGCCGGCACTTCCCAAAGCTCCTTTATCCCGATGCTATAGACCTGCGGATTGAACCCGCCGAGATTCTTGTCGGCCACGAGCTTCTTGGTCAAAGATCCGCGCGGACCCTCCGCCAGCACGGTGATCTTGGCGCGGAGTTCATAACCCGGCGTGAAGTTGTCTTTGGGCTTTCCATCTTTGTCCCGGCCTTTGTCCTCCGTAATTACGCCAGCGACGCCTTCGCCCTCGTAAATCAGCTGCGCGCCGGCGAATTGCGTGAAGATGTTGATGCCCGCCTGCTCCGCGAGTCCACCAAGCCACTTCGCCAGCTTGCTCAGCGAGACGATGTAATTGCCGTGATTTCGTAAAGGCGGTGGGGTGATCGGGAGTTTCCAGGCGCGACTCGCGGTCAGAAAATAGGCTGCATCGTCGGTGACAGGCGTATCCAGCGGCGCAATTTTTGCAAAGTCGGGAACAAGCTCCGCCAGAGCGCGGGGATCGAGCACGGCCCCGGAAAGCTGGTGCGCGCCAATTTCGCGTCCTTTTTCCAGAACGTAGATGCCTTCGGCGGAAAGCTCGGGTTTGGCGCCCGATTCATTGTGCTGCCGGATTAGTCGCGCAAGGTGCAGGGCGCAAGCAAGGCCGGCGGGCCCGGCGCCGACGATCAGCACGTCCGCGTCCAGCCGCTCGCGTTCGGGGCTCACTCCGCAATTCTAGCAAGAAAGCTTACCCTGGAATTGAGCCAGCCTGGGCTCGATCTCAAACCGTCAGCGGAGTCGTTGGAACTCTTCCAGCGAAATTCCGAGCTGGCGGATGATTTTGAAAAAGAGGGGTGGCCCGATTTCGTGGCCTCCGTGAAGAGGAATCGTGACCGCGCGACCATCCGGATGATTCCAGCGTCGATGGCTGCCGGACTGGCGGGTCTGGGAAAAGCCTAGCATGCGCGCAACGGTTTGGAATTCCAGCGCCGTCGCGCTAGGCATGCACGATTTCGGTAGTGTCGGCGGGCAGCGCGAAGCCTTTTTCTTTGTATTCGTCAGCGATCATACGAAAAACCCCGGCCAGTTCGCGGAGAGCCCCTTCACGCGTGGTCATGAGCGCATAGCACCCGGGGAGCGACGGTATTTCAGCTACCCAGGAGCCATCGTCCTGCCGATATAACACGATCTTGTAATCACCGATATCCATTGTCTGCTGCTGAGTTTAGCACGGGAAACGACAAAGCCATCACCAGTTGGGCGAGAGTTATTTCTTTGCAAGCGCTTCGCTGAGGGCGGGGATGAGCTCGAAAATATCGCCGACAATGCCGTAATCGGCCACTTCAAATATGGGCGCGTTTTGGTCCTTGTTGATCGCCACGATGGTCCGCGAGCCCTTCATCCCGACCACGTGCTGGATTGCGCCGCTGATGCCCAGCGCCAGATAAAGCTTCGGCGCTACGGTCTGGCCCGAGCTGCCGATTTGGCGGTCCATCGGCAGCCAGCCTTCATCGCAAATGGGGCGCGAGGCTGCCAATTCTCCGCCCATCAGCTCAGCCAATTTCTTCGCCATTGGAATATTCTCGGGCGCCTTGATCCCGCGGCCTATGGCCACCAGGATCGGCGCTTGTGTCAAATCAACGGCCTGTTTTGCCTCGCGGAAAAGCTCGAGCGGCGTGGTGCGGATCTGCTCCGCCTTCAGCTCGATGCTGATCGTCGTGATGGGAGCGGCGGCCGCGCCGCGAGCGATCTGATCCCCGCGAAAAGCTCCCGCCTGGAAGGACACAAACCACGGCGGAGCGCCGGTGAACGAAACGTCGGCGGCAGTTTTGCCCTGGAACATCTGGCGGATAAATACGACGCTCTCCTTCTCTGCCCGATAGCCGACGCAATCAGCAATCATTCCTTTGCCCAGCGAGGCGGCCAGTTTGGGCGCGTAGTCACGCACCTGATAGGTGTGGGGAAGAAGGACGAGATCGGGTTGCGATTGCGCAATCGCTTGCCGCAGTGCGAGTGTGAACCCATCCGGGGTGTATCGCTCGAGCAGATCGTGTTCGAGCAGCAGGATTTCGGCAAGTTGGTGCGCCGCCAATTCCTCAGCAAGCCTGCGAACTCCCTTGCCAAGCACTGCGGCAGTGAGGTGACTCCCCGTCCGCGCGGCGGCGATTTGCTGCGCCGCAACCAAGATTTCCGAGCTGACCGGATTCCATTTGCCCTCGCGCTGCTCGGTGATGACCAGAATTTTCATGTTCGTGACTGCATCAGAGAACGCGCGCCTCGTGGCGCAGTTTCTCGATCAGCTTTGCTGCGGCCTCCTTGGGGCTGCCGTCGATGAACTCGGTTTTCTTCGCCTTCTGCGGCACGTAAATGCGCTCGACACGCTGCGTGGGCTGGTGTGCTATGCCCAGCGATTCGCGCGTGACCACGGCGATTTCTTTCTTCTTTGCCGCCATGATTCCCTTCAGAGAAGCGTAGCGGACTTTATTGATGCCCGACTGAATCGTGAGCACGGCCGGCAATGGCAGTTCGACCCATTGAAACCACCCAGCCTCCAACTCCCGCTTGAGCTTGAGCCGCTGCCCCTGCACTTCAATCTGCATGATGATCGTGGCGTGAGGCAAACCGAGCAGTTCCGCCAGCAGCACGCCCGTCTGGCCAAAGCCTTGATCGTCGCTCTGCAAGCCTGTCAAAATTAGGTCGAAATTTTCCTTCTTCAGTGCTGCGGCGATGGATTTCGCGGAGCCCAGCGGATCCAGCAGAAAAAATTTGTCGTCGGCGATGTGAATTCCGCGCTCCGCGCCTTTCGCCAGCGCTTCCTTGATCACTTGCTTGGCCCGTTCCGGCCCCATGGAGAGCGCCACCACCTCGCCTCCCTGCTTTTCTTTGAGCCGCAGCCCTTCTTCCAGCGCGAAGCTATCGGGCTCATTCATTTCGAAGCCGATATCGGTTTCGCGGATCCAAGTGCCGCTTTCGGCTATGCGCAGCGGCGCATCTTTAGCCGGAACTTGCTTGATGCAAACGGCGATTTTCATTTCTGCCTCAGGTCGAGGAGATTGCCGCGATGGGCCGGCGCCAAACCGCCTGCGGCACAAAAAGTCGGCGCTTATTGCCAGCGCTTGAAAATGAGCGCGGCGTTGGTGCCGCCAAACCCAAAGGAATTAGACAAGGCGTATTCAAAATTAGCCGCTCGCGAATGGTTCGGCACGTAGTCGAGATCACATGCCGGATCGGGATGCGCGTAATTAATGGTGGGCGGCAGTTTCTGGTCGCGCAGAGCAAGCGCGCTGATTCCCGCTTCCAACCCCCCGGCGCCGCCGAGCAAGTGTCCCGTCATGGACTTGGTCGAGCTTACCGCGAGCTTCCTCGCGTGTTCGCCGAAGACGCGCTTAAGCGCGAGCGTTTCGATGGCGTCGCCCAGCGGCGTGGAGGTGCCATGTGCGTTGATGTATCCGACCTGCGCCGCTTCGATTCCGGCATCGCGAAGCGCTGCCCGCATGACGCGGTACGCCCCGTTGCCATCCTCTGCGGGCTGCGTGATGTGGTTGGCATCGCCGGACATGCCGTAGCCAACAAGCTCTGCCACGACGGGAGCATTGCGTTTTTGTGCATGATCGAGGGATTCGATAATCAGAATGCCTGCGCCTTCACCGACGACAAAGCCGTCGCGCTCGGCGTCAAATGGGCGGCTGGCGCATGCGGGCTGCTCGTTGCGCGTGGAAAGCGCCTTCATGGCCGCGAATCCGCCGACACCCATCGGCGTGATCGCCGCCTCGGTGCCGCCGCAGATCATCACCTCCGCATCGCCCCGCTCGATGATGCGAAAGGAATCGCCTACGGCGTGTGCGGATGCGGAACATGCCGTAGCGGTCGCCGAATTCGGCCCCCGAGCGCCGTAACGAATTGAAATCACGCCTGAAGCGAGATTAATGATGGCGGCAGGAATGAAAAATGGTGAGATGCGGCCCGGCCCACCCTCGATCAGCTTGAAGTGTTCGCGCTCAATGATGTCGAACCCGCCGATGCCGGAGGCTATGTAGACGCCCACCGAGTCGGCGATGGATGGCGTGATCTCCAGTCTGGCCATGCGCAAGGCAAAATCGGCGGCCGCCACGGCGATCTGGATGAAGCGGCCCATCTTTTTCAGCTCTTTTTTGGCGATCCAGTTCAGCGGGTTGAAATCGCGGATTTCAGCGGCAATACGGCAGTCGAATAAGGAGGCATCGAATTGCGTGATCGGACCGACGCCACTGGCCCCGGCCAAAAGTTTTTCCCACACTTGGTCGGTCCCGATGCCCAGGGCACAAACCAGACCGACACCCGTTACCACTACCCGGCGCCTCAAGTACGATTCTCCTTGAAGGGATTCTGGTGAGGGGGATTATTTCTTCGCCTGGGCATGCTTGTCGATGTAAGCGACGGCATCCTTGACTGTGGCGATTTTCTCGGCGTCCTCGTCGGGAATTTCGATGCCAAAAGCCTCCTCAAAGGCCATTACCAGTTCGACGGTATCGAGCGAATCGGCGCCCAGATCGTCCACAAAAGAGGCCGTCGGCGTGACTTCCGCTTCATCCACGCCTAGCTGCTCCACAATGATCTGCTTGACGCGTTCTTCTACGCTGGCCATTCTGTTTGCCTCCGCTGTCCGCCAAGCCGGTCCGCGCGTTCTCTGTTTCAGCGCTTGAGCGTCCGCCCATTCTATTCGGCGCTCTGAACCAGGTCAACCGCTCCCCGCACTGATAGTGACTCAGTTTGTGTCCGAAAGGGCTCTGGTGGCACAGGCACTCCTGCCTGTGCGCATCCACCTGCTTAATCGAAGTACAGAGCCAGGAGTGGCTGGGCCACAGTCAAAAATGAGTTACTACCACGCATTCAGTTCATGCGCATGCCGCCGTTCACGTCGAGTACATGCCCGGTGATATATCCTGCTTCATCGCTTGCCAGAAAAACGACTGCCGCCGCGACCTCCGCGTCCCTGCCCATTCGCCCCAGCGGAATCCGCGCCACCATTTCCTGCTTTGCCTTCTCGGGCAGCGGGTCGGTCATCGGAGAGACAATGAATCCGGGTGCGACCGCATTGACGGTGATATTGCGCGAGGCCACTTCCGTGGCGATGGCCCGCGTCAGTCCGATCAGGCCGGCCTTGGCCGCGATGTAATTCGCTTGGCCGGCATTGCCGGATTGAGCCACCACTGAGGTTACGTTGATGATGCGGCCCGAACGCTGCCGCAACATCACCGCCAGCGCCTGCTGAATGCAGAAATACGCGCCTGTCAGGTTCGTTCGCAGAACCGCTTCCCAATCCTCCGCCTTCATGCGCACCGCCAGGCCATCCCGGGTGATGGCGGCGTTATTCACCAGAATATCCAGCCGGCCGAAGCGTTCGATGGCCTGATGAAAACCGGCCTTGACTTCCTGCGCGTCGCCAACGTCCATCTGAACCGCAAATGCTGCGCCCTGGGCCGCGCCGATTTCTTCCGCCAGCCTTTGCAGCTTTTCCGCATTGCGCGCCGCAATCACCACGCGCGCCCCGGCGCACGAGAGCGCCAGGGCGATCGCCCGGCCGATCCCTTGCGATGCGCCGGTCACCAGCGCCGTGCGATCCTTCAAGCTGAACATGACGGTAGACGGCCGCGCACTCAGGAGGCGCCGGCTTCGGCCTCTTGGCCTCTTATCTGCGCCAGGCGATCGAGCGCGATTTGAAGCGACTTTACGTCTTCGACGTTCAGAGAATGCACGGAGCGGTCGATCTGCCGCAGCAGCCCGCTGAGCACGCGTCCCGGACCGACTTCCACAAACGTTGTGGCGCCCTGCTCGATCAATTCGCGGATCGACTCTTCCCAGCGCACGGGCAGGGTCACCTGCCGAATCAGCGCTTCTCGCGCTTCCGCCCCGCTGGTGATGGTGCCCGCGTCCACATTGGTGACCAGCCGAATCTTCAAAGAGGAAAGCTCGGTGGCGCGCAGATCCTTTTCCAGACGTTCTTGCGCCGGGCGCATAAGTTCGCTGTGAAATGGCGCTGACACCGGCAGCATCACCGCGCGTTTCGCACCCGCTGCCGACGCTTGCTCCACGGCGCTCTTCACGGCGGCGGCATCGCCCGATATAACCGTCTGTTCCGGCGAATTCAAGTTGGCAGGCATCACTTTTCCGTCTGCAGCTTTGCGGCAGATCTCAGTCACTTGCCCCGGGGGCATACCCAGGATTGCGGCCATCGCGCCCGCACCCCGAGGAACGGCTTCTTGCATATACTGCCCGCGTTTTCGTACCAGGCGGACGGCATCTGCAAACTGCAGCGCGCCGGCAGCGACCAGCGCCGAATATTCTCCCAAGCTATGGCCGGCAACATAGTCGGGAACCACGCCCTTTTCTTCCAGCACGCCGTAAGCAGCCACCGATGCGGTGAGAATGGCAGGCTGCGTATTCTCAGTGAGCTTCAGTTCCTCCTCGGGCCCGGAGAAGCAAAGTTGCGACAGCGAGAACCCCAGCGCCCGGTCAGCCTCATCGAAGACTCGGCGGGCCACCGGAAATGAATCCGCGAGTTCCCGGCCCATGCCGGCATATTGTGATCCCTGACCCGGAAAAAGAAATACAACTCCGCCCATTTGGATTCCCAGACTCCTTCAGACTGGTGGATTATGCCCCAACCGCAATTGGCAGAGAGGAAAGCTCTCGCTCGATCCGTTCGTTCAGTCGCACATGCGTCATTTCGGCGGCTACCCGCACCGCATTCTTTATGGCATTGGCGTTCGACCGGCCATGCCCGATGATGGCGATGCCGCGCACGCCCAGCAGCGGCGCTCCGCCATATTCGGAATAATCAATGTTGCGCCGAAATTCTTGGTAAGCGCTCCGCGAAAGCACGTAACCCACCTGCGAGGCGATGGTGCTCTTGAGCGCCTTTTTAAGCACCGCGGCGATGTGTTGGGCCACTCCCTCGCTGATTTTCAAGGCCACATTGCCGATAAAGCCGTCGCACACGATGACGTCCACGCTGCCGGAAAAGACGTCGCGTCCTTCGATATTGCCGATGAAATTGAGCGGCAACTCTTTGAGCCGGTTGTAGGCCTCTTTTGTGAGCTCATTGCCCTTGGATTCTTCCTCGCCTATGGAGAGCAGAGCCACCTTCGGCCGTCGCGTACTGAAGATGGCGCGGTAATAAATCTCCCCCATGACGGCAAACTGCACCAGGTGGCCCACCTTCGAATCTACATTCGCGCCGGCGTCGATCAAGACTGTCACGCCTCCCCGGCTGGTCGGAAAAGGAGCGGCCAGCGCCGGCCTTTGGACGGAAGGAAGCGTGCCGAGGACGAAACGCGCCACGGTCATGAGCGCGCCGGTATTCCCCGCACTGACCAGCGCATCCGCCTGACCCGATCTCACCAATCGCGCCGCTATGTGCGCGGAGCTGTCCTTTTTGCGGCGAAAGGCTTGCGCAGGTGAATCGCTCATGGCGATCACCTCGCTTGCCGCTATGACTTCGATCGAGAGGCCTCGCACGCTGTGCCGGGCCAGTTCGCGCTTGACCTCTGCGGGTATGCCTACCAGCAGAACTCGAACACCGAATTCACGGGCCGCCAGCACCGAGCCCTCCACCTCGGGGCGCGGAGCAAGGTCGCCACCCATAGCATCCACAGCGATGGTAATCATCTGCGAGCCGCCTCTGGCGTCGTATCAGTACCGCAGATCAGCCCGGATAGACAAAGTGCGCTCGTGAAGGCCGCCATTCAGGCGGAAGTATCCATCACTTCCCGGCCCTTGTAATAGCCGCAATGCGGGCAAGCTCGATGGGGCTGCTTCATCTCATGGCAATGCGGGCATTCGGTGAACGCTGGTGCCACCAGATGATCATGCGCCCGCCGGTTGCTCGTGCGTCTTTTCGAATGTCGCCGTTTTGGATTGGGCATGCAAACTCCTCGCTCGGATCGCGCTGTATTGCGCGGGATTCTATGGCGTTTTGATCGTTATGGCTATTGCTTTTTGAACCAGTCCTGCTTCAGGCTCGCTAACGGCGCCATTCGCGGATCACCCGGGTGGCTCTCGCAGCGGCACTCGTCGCTATTGAGGTTGGCGCCGCAATGCGGGCAGAGGCCCTTGCAGTCGCTGCGGCAGATGATCTTCATGGGTATGGCCAGCAACACCTGCTCGGCGAGCACATCCGTCAGGAAGAGCCCGTCGCCCTCGAAGAAGGCGATCTCGGTGTCGTCCAGTCTCAGGCGAACCTCTTCCTCCCTGGATATGGATTGCATGGGCCGGTAATAGAGATCGAAGTCGCGGCTCACCTCCTCGATTACCGGCTCCAAGCAGCGCGCACAGGCAATCTCCACGCGAGTATGCAGTTCGCCGGAAATACGGATTTGGCTGTCCACCATTTCCGCGGTTGCCCGAACTTCGAGCGGATCGGTCTGGCGAAAGTCGCGCGTATGATAATCGACCGCGCCCGGCGCGTAACTCTGGTGCAGACGCAGCTTATGCAGCGCCAGTTCTTTGACATCGAGGAACATACAGGAAACCTTCGTGAGCGAAAAGTCATTATACGGTGCACCCGAGCGATGTCAAGAAAACAGCCCAGCGTGTTGTCAACGCGTGCCCAACAAGGCGATGCTCAAATCGACGCGGTCATCCCCAAACTACCAATCCGGGCGGGAAGCCATTTTCCGAAAACCCGACTTAGCAGGACTTGGCTCCTTGTATATTGGTTGGGAGCATCATTTTGGTGCGGAAACGCGTGGACCTGGGAGTTCTTTCACCATAATAAGACTCACACTCAACTTTGCGTTGAAAGTTGCCGTTTGCCCGGGCGTTAAGTCGAATCTTCCGACAATCCGGCGAGAAGGCGGTGGCCGTGACCAAAACATCGTAAATAAACCGGATGGCAGCTCCGCTGAAAATGAACCATTGGCATCTGTCGTGAGCGTCAGGTCCTGCTTGATTCCTACGTTGGTCGTCAATCCGACGGTCGCTCGGAAATCTACACGGCTGCCTTCGTGTGGAATCGTCCCTTACCGGACTCCCGGTGTCGTGACGTTGTGAATTGCTCCTTCCGCATGCGCTACCGTCCCCGTCAGCATCAAGGTATGACCAAGAATGCGAAGGAATCCGCTATCTGAACGTTCCAAGCGACGAGACAAGAATGCGCTACCCAGCTCTATCCCTCCCATCACCGCGGTGTAACGGAGCGGCGTCGGATAGCGTCCGAGAAGTTCTTGACTGCCCCGTGGGAACGGCTGCTCAACAAAATGATCATGAGAGTTCCGCACTGTGGTAATGCCGTCCACGAGGTTCGCCGCCGAGTAAGCCCCTACTTCGGTCCAGAAGGCTCTGCGACTATAGTGCTGCTTGCCCAAGTGACCTTCTAGTTGGGGCGGATGCTGTGCGTGAGCGGAGGTAAGGAGTATAAAGAGCAGGAGCACTGCGGTTAACAGTGAGCGCATGTTCGTTAGCTCTTAGTTGATATACGGTCTGATTTGCGGGAAACCTACGGTACGGAGGGGATCAATCTAACAGTAGTTCTAGCCTTACTATCCTTCGTGCTTGTCCGACCCGGAAACAACAACTGGAGAGCTAGTAGGCCACATTCCGAAAACCCGTTACCGCCGCGCGGTTGCCAGCAAGCTATCAGGTGGATGCCGGCATACCCACGAGTTCACGGTGCTGCCGCAGCAGAAAATGATCGGTCATGCCGGCGATATAGTCGCAGACCACGCGATGGCGCGGCTCCCGCGCCGCCAATTCCGAATAATATTTCGGCAGGGACTCCGGATGCGCCAGATAGTAGCGGAAGAGTTGTTCGAGCGCCTCCACGGAACGGTCGCGCTCCTCGACGATTGCCGGATGATCGTAAAGCCGCCGGTAGAGAAAGGTTTTGAGCGCTTTATTGTTTTTCGCCACTTGCGGGCTGAATCCGGCCAGGCGGTGCGGCCACCGGCGAATATCGTCAGTATTCCTTGCGCCTGTGGTTGAAACCAGCCTGCGCGTTTGCTCGATCAAATCGGTCGCCAGATAATCTAAAAGCCTCTTGATCGTCTCGCCGATCTTGAGCTTTGTACGTCCGCCGGGATGGCCGCGGTCCACCTCATCGTAGATGCCGGTAAGGAAAGGCAGTTCTTCTCTGAGCATGTCGATTTGCAGCAGGCGCGCCTCAAAGCCGTCGTCCAGATCGGCGGAGTTGTAGGCGATCTCGTCCACTGCATTCATCAATTGAGCCTCTATGGGAGGCCGCAAATCCAATTCGTATTCGGCAAGTTCGGGAAAATCCGCCGGCGAATAGTCGCGCGAGTGTTTGACGATGCCTTCGCGAACATCAAAAGTGAGATTCAACCCGGGAAAATCGAGATAGCGCTGC
>WNGQ01020200.1_pt1 | contig 14630 bp, 11 predicted proteins | sample 5407661 | NCBI WGS metagenome assembly WNGQ01 (sample SAMN13153382, study PRJNA577476) | soil metagenome | isolation source: 60 cm soil or saprolite under Garry oak tree replicate 2 | place: USA:California | collected 2016-06-15 | reverse complement strand
GTTCGGGTGAGACGGGCCACCAGGGCCTCGACATCGGGGGCCTCCTCGCGAGGCTCGGGTTCGAGGGTGTCGGAGCCCGGATCCAGGGCCCCCACCAGCGATCCCAGCTCCGCGATGACGTCGGCGCCGATCCGTTCGATCTCGGCGAGCGTCTCCGCGGCCAGGGCCACGTCCGTCGTGGCGACCATCCGGGCTCCGCCCGCCTGCACCACCATCACGGTGACGCCGTGGCCCACCACGTCGTGCATGTCCCTGGCCACTCGGGTCCGTTCCTCGGCCACGGCGAGCCGGACCCGCTCCTGCCTGGTTCGTCGCAGGACCTCGGCCTGCTCCTCGAGCTGACGGTTGAGCCGGCGACCCGCCTGCATCGAGTACCCCGCGATCACGGCGAACGTCGAGAACGCTCCGATGTCGATGAGGCAGATGCAGAGGTTCTGGATCGGCAGCAGCACCCAGGCGAACATCCCCATCGCCACCGCCACCGGGGTCCAGCTTGCGCTCTTGTACGCGGCCACCGAGTACACCGCGACGAGCAGGGCCCGGTCCGCCGATCCGGGGGTGTTCGTCGTCGCCATGATCCACAGGAACTCATCGATCGCGGCGACGGCCAGCACCGTGAGCGGCGCGGCCCGCCGGAACAGGAGCGACAGCACGATGACCGGCCCCAGCACGTGGGGGACCCATCCCTGCAGGGTCGGGTCCCCCGGATCGGTCCGAGCGAACTCGAGGATCATCAGCCCGCCAAGGACCGCCACGATCAGCACGTCGGCCACCCTGGGAACGGCGAGCCAGGTTCGAACCCTGTGGACGAGCGAGGCGCGCCCGTCCTCCGGTTCCGGAGCCGCAGAGAGTGCCTCGGCGACGTCCGGGGAGACCGGGATGGCCGTTGGGACGTCGGCGTCCTGGTCCGCCCGTCGGAGCACACCGAGCAGCCGCCGCATCTCCACGAGCGTCCGCCGGCCGGTCCGTTCGATCGAACCGATCGACTCGTGCGCCAGGCTGGGCTCGTGGGCGAGCTCCCGCCGGGCAGAGGCGGCCTGGCCGATCATCCGTTCGACGCCCCGAACCACCAGCCCGTGAAGCTCTCCGGCGATGCGGGTCCGTTCCTGAGCCACGGCCTGGCCCGACAGGAGCTCCCGTTCGCGTTCCACCTCCGCCAGGCTCTGCTCGAGCTCCGCGGTGAGCCTCCTCCTGCGGCGCTGGGCCCAGCCGGCGAAGGCGGCGAAGCCGAACAGCGGCAGTAGGTAGATGGCGTCGTCGAAGATGGTTCGATCCTTCGCCGGCAGCCGGAACTCGATCGAGTAGATGTAGCCGAGCTGGCCGAGCGTGGCGGCCATCGTGACGAGGCCGCTGTTCTGTTCGCCGACCGAGAACAGCAGCACATTGGCGACGAGCAAGAAGCCGATGCCGAGCGAGGTGAACAGCAGGAGCTGGCCCGACACCACCATGGCGGTCTCGATGAGGAGGTAGGCGAGCCAGAGCTTCCTTCGCCTGAGGGCGAGGGGGAGGGACATCCCCGCGAACAGCGGGATCGACAGCGCCGGGGCCGCCCGCAGCGGCGAGACGTCTTTCTCGAAGAAGATGATGTCGACGACCCCGACCGCCATGATGGCGAGGGCGAGCGTGAGATCCCACACCCACGGTGGGAACCGGCGGGCCCGGTCCACGAGCGACGCAAGCCGCTTCACAGTCGAAGCCTAGGCCGGGCGTCAAGACGAAATCCTCCCCCGGAGGAGTGAGCCGGCTCATCCACCAGGCGGAGCCGCCATGGCCCGCAGCGGACCGCGTAGGCTAGCGCTCGCGGTGGCCATTCGAGCTGCGGTGGTGACGATCTCCGACGGCGTCTCGGAGGGCGTTCGGGACGACGCCTCGGGCCGGGCTGTCGCCGAGGTGCTGGAGTCGAACGGGTTCGAGGTGGCGGCCCGGGAGGTCGTGCCCGACGAGCAGCCCCGGATCGAGGCGGTCCTTCGGCGGCTCCAGGACGAACAGGTGCCGCTGGTCGTGACCAGCGGCGGGACCGGCCTGGGGCCACGGGACGTCACGCCGGAGGCCACCCGGGCGGTGATCGAGCGCGAGGCCCCCGGCCTGGCCGAGCAGATGCGGGCCGCCGGCCGGGCCTCCACGCCCCTGGCCGCGCTGTCGCGGGGGGTCGTGGGCAGCCGGGGTTCGACGCTCATCGTGAACCTGCCGGGGAGCGAACGCGGCGCGGTGGAGAGCCTCCAGGCCATCCTGCCGGTGCTCCCCCACGCCGTGGACCTCCTGGCCGGCCACACGGCCCACGGCCCGGCCGATGCCGAGGCCGTACGACCGGACCACGAACACGACGAACGCCCCGAACGCCACGAACGCCACGATCACCCGAAGCCTCACGACCACCACGAGGGACACCCGGACGACGAGGAACAGCCCGGCGAACCTCCGGGAAGCATCGAGGCCCACCTAGAGGCGCGCCGCCGCGCCGGCCAGCCGACCGTCCTGGCCACGGCGGTCAGGACCGAGGGCGACCCGCCGTGCCGGGTGGGCCAGAAGATCCTCCTCGGCCCGGGCGGGGCCGTCGCCGGCACCCTGGGCTGCGCGGAGTTCGAGCACGGTGGAGGTGTTCCTGGAGCCGTTCGCGCCTCGCCCCAAGCTCGTCGTGTTCTCGGCCACACCGGTCGCGCTGCACCTGCTGCGGTGGGGGGCCGACCTCGGGTTCGACCCCGTCCTGGTCGAACCCCGGGCCGAACGGGTCACCCCCGCCCACCGCGCGACCGCCCGCGTCGAACCGGCGCTGGATCCGGGCGACCTCACCGAGGAGACGGCCGCCGTCCACACCGACCACGACGCGCCGTTCGTTGCGGAGACCGTCACCGCCCTGCTGCGCTCCCCGGCCGGGTTCGTCGGGGTGATGGGCAGCCGCCGCCACGTGGGCCCGCACCTCGAGGAGCTGAAGGCACGGGGCTTCACCGACGAGGACCTCCACCGGATCCGAACCCCCGTCGGCGTGGACATCGGAGCTCGAACCGCCGAGGAGATCGCCCTGTCGATCCTGGCGGGCGTGGTGGCCGCCCGCCGAGGCGCCGAACCCCGCTGGCTCGACCGCGACCGCCGCTGAGGTCAGCGACCCGACTGGACCCTACTGACACTGCCGAGCTGCTCGACTAATTTCGCCGCTCGATATCAACTGCGGGGGGATTCTCGTTCCAGGGCGTGAAGTCAACGCGGAACGTCTGAAAGAAGTCGCTACGCCCTACCACCGAGATCTTCAACTCCTGGACGACCAGCACCCTGGTACAGAAGAGCCTCCCGTCGTAGCGCGCGGCGACCGCGCATACCCGTTGCTCCACGCTTCCGCCGACCCCGGTGGTTGTAGGCACCGGGGCAGGCTTGAGCGTGTTCCATCCGATCTTCTGCGCAGCCAGAATCGAAGCAGGGACCGTCGTGTCGTCCGCTCCGGAGTCGACGATGGCCGGAACGAAGAGCTGGCGCCCGTTCGGAAGCCGAAGATGGACATCCACGATGGGCCTGTAGACGGTTCCGAACAGCCTACCTGGGACCCTGGCCATTGCGGACTAGAGCAGGAAGGACACGCTCGGATCCTCGGGCACATGGAAGAGGAGAGGCTGGTCGATGCCCCTCGCACCCGCGACCTTCAGCACGTCCTCAGCGTCATCGCCAACAGCCAGGATCTCGGTCCGTGTTGCAACAACCCACTTGCCGGGGTGCTTCATCATCTCGTCCCAGAGCTCGGAATCGACCGAGAACGCTTCCTCGTCAGCGTGGTTTGGGTCTAGCATCGATTCACCCCCTCCTTCGGGCTCGAATTACATACGTGTGCTTCTACCTGCACAAATGCAAGAGTACGACGCTTCGCATCAACGCGGGGACAGGCTCACCCTGACAGGACGAGCACGACCCTACCCATAGAACGGCCGAATCGCAGGAACTACCCCGTGAATCGCGGCTTCTCTGGTCATGAGCGATCTCTGCTCAAACTCGGACCGGGAAGCCGGCGCCTCCGGCTCCATGAGTAGACTCGCCCTCGGTGACCGAGGCGGCGTTCTTCGACCTGGACAAGACCCTCCTGCCCGGGGCCAGCCTGTACCCGCTGGCCCGGGAGGCGTACCGGCAGCGCTACTTCACCCTGGCCGACATCGCCCGCATCGCCGCGGACCAGATCCGGTACCGGGCCACCGGGACCGAGTCCGGAAGCTCCATGGAGCGGGGGCGCGCCAAGACCCTCCAGGTGATCGCGGGGCGGCCCGTCGAGGAGATCATCGAGTTCGGCCGGGGGGTGGCCCGCGAGGAGCTCCTGCCCCGCCTGTATCCGCAGGCCGTCCAGCTCATGCAGAACCACAAGCGGGCCGAACGCGAGGTCTACATCGCCTCGTCCTCCCCCGAGGACTACCTGGCGATCCTGGCCGAGGAGCTCGGCATCGACGGGGTGATCGGGACCCGGGCCGAGGTGGTGGACGGCCGGTACACCGGGGCGCTGGCCGGTCCCATGGTGCACGGCCCTGAGAAGGCGGCCCGGGTGGAGAAGCTCGCCGCCGAACGAGGGATCGACCTGACGAGGTCGTTCGCCTACTCCGACAGCGTGAACGACCTGCCGATGCTCGAGCTGGTGGGCAACCCCGTGGCCATGAACCCCGACCGCCACCTGGCCTCGGTGGCCAGGAAGCGCGGCTGGCAGGTGGCGGACTTCCGGGTGGCCCGGCGGCGAACGCTCATCGCCTCGGCCGCCGGGGTGGGGGCGGCGGCCTCGGCGGCGGCCGGCTACGCCGGAGGCTACTGGGTGGGCCGCCGCCGAGGCCGCCGCCCGTTCATCTCGCTCTGACCCGGGCCCTCGGTCCACGCCTGATCGAAGTACCTTCGTCTCGGCGCTCAAATTCGCTCGGTCTGCCTTGACTATCTGGCGCTGTTCGGGAGAGAGTTACGCGCCAAGACGCCTCCACGACTGTGCTGGCGACACTGGAGCAAGCGAACGAGGTGCCCGGAAGGGGGGGATGTAAGGAGCGGTGAACCCGTTTGGGCTGGGCAACCGCCGTGGACGCGCCGTGGCCGATCTGGACCATCTGGAGGCCGGGGGGCGGGCCAAGGCGATCATCCAAGTCATAGAGGGGAGAACGAAGGATGCGAACTCGTTTCTTGGCAGTACTCGCGGTAGGCGCTGTCCTTGCCGTCGTGGGCGGACTCGCCCCCGCGGCCAGCGCAAGCACGCTCAAGCCGGCGGCGCACGCCACCGGGAAGGGTGGGGCCTGGCACAGCGACCTGACGATCCTGAAGAACCAGATCGGGTCGCCCGGGGCCTACTCGATCCTGTCCCAGGACTTCACCGACCCAGGGTATGACATCTACGACAGCTACCTGGCGGACGACTTCAACGTGCCGGGCACCCTCACCAAGGGCTGGAAGGTCCAGGGCATGCGGGCAGTCGGCATCTGCTTCAGCGGGGCCGGACCGTGTGATAGCGAGAGCGTGGCCTTCTACAAGGACGCCGCTGGCCTGCCTGGTGTCCAGACCGGGACCACGCAGACCGGCGCCGGATCCCTCACCGGATCGGGCACCTACACGCTGGTGTTCGCGACCGCCCAGAAGCTCCTCAAGGGGGCCACGTACTGGTCCAGCATGTGGTGCACCATGGCCTTCTCGGCCGGCGGGGAGTGGGGATGGTCCGACACCACCGTTCTCAGCGGAACGGCCGCGGTGTGGGAGAACCCGGGTGGCGGGTTCGGCGTCTGCCCGACCTGGGCCGACATGGACACCTGCGTCGGCATCACCGGGGAGCCCGACCTCCAGTACGCGCTGGCCGGAGCTGCCCTGTAGGGAACGAGCCGATCGCGCACGCCGCGCGAGTCGACCCGGAAGCACTACTGGAAGGGGGCGGGTTCACCCGCCCCCTTCCACCTTCGGAGGAACCAGGTCATGAGCCTTCCGAGCATCGCCCCCCTCGTTGCGGCGTTCCTCCTGCTCGCCGGGCCGAGCGCTCGGCCCGTGCAGCGCGACCTGTGTCTTTCCTGCCAGTTCGGAAGCTCACCAGTGCTGCGGCTCATCAACTCCTATCGGGGCCTGTCGCAGAGCTATCTGAAGTTCGACATCCGTCACCCTTCGCGCGGAGGTCTGAGGAGAGCGACGCTCAGGCTGTTCGTCCTGGATCCGTCGGTCGATGGGATGGAGGTTCACAACGTCCCAGACACGTCCTGGACCGAGGACACGATCGTGTGGTCGAACCGGCCCGCGCCCGATCCGGAGTTCGTCGCCTTCTCCGCCCCACGGGCCGGCTGGATCAGTGTCGACGTGACCTCGATCCTTCCTCCCGGGGGCGGAGTCGTCTCCATCGCGATCACGGGGGCCGTCGACACGGCGCTTGACAGTGCGGAGTTCTCGGCGAAGGAGGGCCCACATCCGCCGAAGCTGCTGGCCGTGTGGTCGGGCCACGCCTAGCGAGAACGGTCGCTTTCGGTCAGACGCTCACCGGCTAGATCCCGCCGCACCCGTGGACGGCGTCCGTCCCGAGGGCGGCGGCGACCGTTCGGGCTTGAGCCGGATCGATCCTGCCGGTCGCGGTGCTCAGGGCTCCCCTCCAGTTCTGTCCGTTCCGAAAGAGGTTCCAGGTGTCGCCCTCACAGTGCGCCAGGAACTGCCGTTTTGACGGAGCAGGTCGAAGGCCTGTGACGGCCGAAGGAGTTGCGACCCCGTCGGAGGAGGAGTCGTTGGGGCCGGTTTCCCACCCCCGGTGCACGCGGCCAGCCCAGTCAGGATCGCCGAGGCGGCCAGCAGCGTCACGAGGCCCTTTCGCACGTCGGTTGGCTCTCTTTCTGATCGGACTGGCGTTCGACCCGGCCACACCGGCCGAGTCCCTCACAGTATCCCCGTCGGGCCGCTCGATGACCGGGCGAGCCATCCAGGTGAGCCGACGAGCTCAGGGGTAGGCTGGGTCTCCATGACGAGCCGGTTCACCGAACTGATCGTGGACGCCCACGACCTCCGTGGTCTGGCGGGGTTCTGGTGCGAGGTGCTCGGCTACCGGATCCTCGAGGAGACCGACTCGACCATCGAGATCGGGGACCACGAGCTCACGCCCGAGGAGGCTCGAACCGGGCCGTGACGCCCACGATCGTGTTCGTGCCGGTGCCGGAGCGGAAGTCGGTGAAGAACCGGGTCCACATCGACGTCAACCCCATCGACCGGACCCAGGCCGAGGAGGTCGAACGCCTTGAAGCCCTGGGCGCCAGGCGGGTCGACGTCGGCCAGGGCGACGTGGGCTGGGTGGTCATGGCGGATCCGGAGGGCAATGAGTTCTGCGTCCTCCGAAGCCTGCGGGCTTGAGGCCGGCGGGCTAGCGGCGGCGGCGCGAACGGGGCGGGCCGGGCCGCCGGGCGGGCCGCTTCTTGCGGGGGCGGGGCGGGGCCTGGGTGGGATCGGGCAGGTCCACCTGGGCCTGGGCGATGGCCATGGCGATCTCCTTGGCCACGGCGTCCTGCTTGGGCCCGGCCCCGAGCATGAGCTGGAACAGCACCCGCTGCTCGAGCTGGGGGATGGTGTCCACCACGGCGCGGCGTTCGTTCCCCCGGATGCTCCAGGTGGCGGCGATCCGGCCGGAGGGCAGCATGTCCACCCGGAGCGGGGCGTCGCCGACGCGCCCCTGCCATACGGTCCTGCCGATCTGTTCGTCCACGCACACTCCAGCGAGTTCGGGGGGCGTGCGGCCACGCGGGAGCCTCACGCGGGTTCCGAGGGCCGGGAGCGAACCCGACGGCCCCCGGGCGAACCGCCAGGGTAGCATGCCCGGACCATGACTCCCCCCGGCGACGACGCGCCCTCGAGGCCGCCCCGGATGGACCTGCCGTTCCAGCCCCCCATCGCCCCCATGGAGGCGAAGGCCGTGCCGGCGCTCCCCGAGGGGCCGGGCTGGCAGTTCGAACCGAAGTGGGACGGTTTCCGGTCCATCGCCTTCCGGGACGGCGGCGGCGTGTACCTCTCCAGCCGCCAGCAGCTCCCCTTCTCCCGGTACTTCCCGGAGGTGGCCGCGGCGGTGGCCACCCTCCCCTCGGCCCGGATCGTCCTGGACGGCGAGATCGTCGTGTTCACCCCCGACGGGCTGGGCCTGGACTTCGACGTCCTGCAGCTCCGGCTGCACCCGGCGGCGTCACGGGTGGCCAGGCTCTCTCGGGAGACGCCGGCCTCGTTCATCGCGTTCGACCTCCTGGCCCTGGACGAGGAGGACCTCCGCCCGCGGCCGTTCGCGCAGCGCCGGGCCGATCTCGAGACGGTGATGGAGGGATGCGGGCCTCCGCTGTTCCTGAGCCCCTGCACGGACGACCGGGAGGTGGCCGAACAGTGGCTCGACCGGTTCGTCGTGGCCGGCCTGGACGGCGTGGTGGCCAAGCGGCTCGACGCGCCGTACCGATCGGGCGAGCGGGAGATGCGCAAGGTCAAGCGGATCCGGACGGCGGACTGCGTGGTGATCGGGTTCCGGTGGGCCAAGGACCACCAGGGCGAGTGGGTGGGTTCGCTGCTGCTGGGGCTGTACGGGCCCGACGGCGAGCTCCACCAGGTCGGGTTCACCTCCGGCTTCACCCAGGCCGAACGGCGCCGCCTGCTGGACACCTTGGAGCCCGTGCGGGCTGGGAGGTCCGAGTCGACCAGGTCACCGGGCACCGCATCCGCCACGGCGCCAGGTTCGTCCGGTGGCGCCCCGACAAGGCCCCCCGGAGCTGCACGTTCGACCAGCTCGAACAGCCCGTCACGTCGGATCTCGAACGCCTCCTGGGGGGCGGCTCGGGGTAGTCGGGGTTCAGCCGTCCATGCCGTGCCTGTACATGGCCCCGGGCTGGACCACCCAGGACCAGAGCGCGTCCGTCCCGACGTTCCCCGCCCGGTCCTGCCCGTAGACCGCGAACACGTGCGGGCCGTATCCGATCCCCGTCACCAGGGTCCCCGACGCGCACGGCGAGTAGGTCGGGCCGCCGTCCAGCGAGCAGGTGAACCGGACCTGCTCTTCGTCGGCGGTGAAGGTGAACGTCGCCTCGAGCGAGGAGGTCACCGGGTCGGGGCCTCCGGTGATGGTGGTCGTCGGAGCCAGCGTGTCCACGGTCCAGCCGAAGCCCCTGGTGCCGGAGGCGTTGCCCGCCGGGTCCAGCGAGAACGCCGAGAACGTGTGGGACCCGTCGGCGAGGTTCGTCTCGACCGTGGTGGACGCGCACTCCCGGTCGGGTTCTCCATCCAGCGAGCACCGGAACCGGTTGCCGTCCCCGCTCGACAGTTGGAAGGTCGCGGCGGTGGCGTTGGTGACCCTCGCGGCGTCGGTGGTCATGGTGAGCTTGGGCGGCCTCAGGTCGATCAGCCAGAAGAAGTCGTGGGCCGACTGGTTCCCCGCCACGTCGGTCGAGGTGAACGCGGCGACGTGCAGGCCGGCCGAGAGGCCCGAGAAGTCGAAGGCCCCGTTCGGGCAGTCCACGGGGTCCCCCCCGTCGAGCTGGCACGTGATCGGGCCCACCACCTCCTCGTCCGGCAGGATCTGGAAGCGGCCGGACGTCTGGTTGGTCGGGTCGTCCGGCTTCCCCGCGAAGGTCAGGGTGGGTCCGGTCTGGTCGACCTCGAACGTCCACTGGGCCGGCGGGTCGGAAGTGTCGCCGGTGTTCGGGTCCACGGCCCGGACCTGGAACTGCCAGAACCCTTCGGCCAGCGGCCCGTAGGTGGTGTCGGTGGGATCGCAGGCGCCCCATGCGGCCGTGGCCGCCCACTCGGCCAGCCGGCATTCGAACGTCGCTCCGGGCACCGAGCTGGAGAACCGGAACACCGGGTTGCCGTCCTGCCCCTGGAGCGGCGGACCGGACCGGATCGTGATGTCCGGGGTCGCCGCGACCACGGTGAAGGCCCGGCTGGCCTTCGAAGCGGTGATGATGCCTCCGCCGGATCCCTTCACATTGAACACGTAGCTCCCCGGAACCAGCCCCCCCACCAGCGAGGACTGCATGGGGCAGGACCTCCATGCCCCATTCCTCCCGTTCACGTCCAGCCGGCACAGGTAGGTGGCCGTTCGGGACGGCGAGAAGTACTGGAACCGGTACGAACCCGGCCCCACGTCGCCCTGGGGGCCGGTCGCGATGGTGGTCCAGTCGCCGGAGGGAGCCATGAGCTTGGCCAGGTCGGCGGCCAGCGTGGCCTGGATCTCCGCCATCGACGGGTCGTCCGCGAGGTTCGTCATCTCGTAGGGATCGGCCTGGAGGTCGTACAGCTCGCGCTCGCCGGTCACGTACTCGACATACTTGTAGTGGCCGTCCGTCACGCCCTTCCACGAGGGGTCGTTCGGCTCCTCCGCCACCAGGGAGTCCGAATAGCAGGGATAGGTCACCCCCTGGCACTGTTCGATCAGGGCGGCATCGCGAACGCTCGTGGCCTGGCCGGTGAGCAGCGGGACCAGCGACCGGCCGTCGGCGTGCCACTCGATCCCGGCCAGGTCGGCGATGGTCGGCGCGATGTCGACGTTCTCCACCAGGGCGTCGGAGACGAACGGCGCCGGGGCCATGGCCGGATACCGGATGACGAACGGCACGTGGACGGACTCCTCGTAGGGGTCGGTCTTCCCTCTCCGGCGGTGCTCGCCGTAGAGGTAGCCGTTGTCCGAGAGGTAGAACACGATGGTGTCCTGGGCCCGATCGCCCAAGGAGTCCAGGATCGTGCCCATGGCGGGGTCGAGGCACTCCACGGACTGGGTCATGGCGGTGAAGGCCTGGTCGATGGTCCCCTTCTCGCCGTCGCTGAGCGGGCCCCGCTGGATGTAGGCCGGCTTGCCATCGGTCTGGGTGTCCTCGTCGTAGGACGGCGGCCGGTACGGGTCGACCGGGTTCGACGCGCACCGGGGGTCGTCCGCCGGGAGGTGCGGGCTGATGGGCGTGTACATCTCGAAGAACGGCTGGTCGGCCGGCGTGCTCTGGATGAAGTCCGCGGCGAACTGGCCCAGGATGTCGGTGGCGTAGCCCCGTTCGTGGACCAGCGTGCCGTTCTCGTTGAGGTAGGGATCCACGTAGGGGTCGGGGTTGAGGGCGAAGCTCGTGCAGATCCAGTTGTCCCATCCGGGGTGGGGACCGCAGGTGTCGCCGTTCAGGTACTTCCCGGTCAGGCTGGTTCGGTAGCCCGCGTCCTGCAGGGCCTCGGCGATGGTGGGGCGGTTCAGCGGGACCATGTTCGAATCCACGCCCGTGTGGTGCTCGTACAGGCCGGTCAGGATCTCCGAGCGGGAGGGGCAGCACAGCGCGCTGACGTCGTAGCCCTTGGTGAAGTCCGCCCCCTGTTCGACCAGGTCCGCGTAGACGTTCGGCATCAGGGTGTCGTTGAACGTCGAACCGGTCTGGTCGTCGCTCACCAGCACCAGCACGTTGGGACGCTCGCCGAAGTGGGGGCGGGCCACCGCGGTCGTGGGGCCGCCCAGCGAGGTCGCGATCCAGGCGACGGCGAGCGCCGCCCTTCCCACCAGACGAGAGGTCCGCCTCCGGTTCACCGTGCCAAACCCGTGCGATTCCTACAGCATCCGGGACCGAACGCACAAGCAGAGCCCTCGGAACGATACGAAGGGACGGTTTCGACACCCGGCCTATCCGGGCCGACCGCTCGGTTTCCCCGTCGCAGATCGAAGTTTCGGCCGGCGGTGGCGAAGCGCGGGCCCCGGCTCGTAGACTCGGGCCCTCTCAGGTCAGTCAAGCGCCCTCGATCGGAAAGGAGCAACACGTGGGTTCGTCACGCGCGAGACAACTGCTTCGCCGCATGGCCGTCGCCGCCGGCAGCATCGGGCTGGTCGCGGCCATGTCGGGGCCGGCCCTGGCCACCGGCCGGGTCCCCATGATCCAGGTCAGCCAGGACCCGTACACGAACACGAACGCCTTCCACCAGGTCGAGCTCGAGCCCGACACGTACTCGTTCGGGTCCACCACCATCGCCGCCCATCAGACCTCCCGGTTCACCGACGGCGGGTCCGACGACATCGGGTGGGCCACCACCACCGACAACGGGGCTCACTGGACCCACGGGTTCCTGCCGGACACCACGCAGTACTCCACCCCCCCGGGGCCGTGGGCCCGCATCAGCGACCCCTCGGTGGTCTACGACGCCATGCACTCGGTCTGGATGATCACCGGCCTGGCCATCGACGCCAGCGTCACCGGCAAGGCCGTTCTGGTCAGCCGGTCCCTCGACGGCGGACTCACCTGGGGCAACCCGGTCACGGTCTCCCAGGGCGGGGGCTCATCGTTCTACGACAAGGAGTGGATCACCTGCGACAACTGGTCGGCCAGCCCCAACTACGGGAACTGCTACGTCGAATGGGACGACGCCGGCCTCGGCAACATCCTGCACATGAGCCGGTCGACCAACGGCGGCACGACCTGGACCGCGTCGTCGGTCCCCAGCGCCTCGGTCATCGGCGGCCAGCCCGTGGCCCAGCCGAACGGCACCGTGGTCGTCCCCATCTCCGACGCCTTCGGCAGCACGGCCGAGACGTTCGTCTCCACCAACGGCGGCACGAGCTACACCGGGCCCTACACGATCTCGAGCTTCCAGATCCACGGGGCCTCCGGGATGCGCGACGGCAGCGGGCTGGTCTCGGCCGAGGTCGACGCGAACGGCACGGTGTACGTGGCCTGGAACGACTGCCGGTTCCGCAGCGGCTGCCCGGCCGACGACATCGTGTTCAGCACCTCCACCGACGGCAAGACGTGGAGCGCGGTCAAGCGGATCCCCATCGCCGGGACCACCAGCCCCGTGGAGTTCTTCCTCCCGGGCATGGGCGTGGACCACGCCACGGGCGGGACCTCCGCCCACCTGGGGGTCACGTTCTACTTCCTCTCCAACTCGAGCTGCAGCCCCTCCACGTGCAAGCTGAACGCCGGGTTCATCTCCTCGGCCAACGGCGGGTCCACGTGGGGCTCGCCGGTGAAGCTGTTCGGCCCGATCTCCGAGCTGGGCCTGGCCAACGCCGGCGGCTACTTCGTCGGGGACTACATCTCGACGTCGTTCGGATCGAACGGCAAGGCCTACCCGGTGATCTCGTGGGCCACCGGCACCTCGTGCCAGCTCGGCAACATCACCTCCTGCCACGAGCACATGGTGGCGCCGGTGAACGGCCTGGCCCCGGCGGGCGGCTCCCGTCCGTCGCTCGGCGGCCCCGTGTTCGCCGGCGGACATGCCCTGGCGGCGAGAGGCCGAACCGCGTTCTGACGGTTCGCGGTCGGGTCCGGAGAGGGGCGGGGTCCCACGGGGCCCCGCCCCTCGCTTTTTCCGGGATTCGATGGTCCGCGCTGCCGCCTTGCCCGTAGACTCTGTGCCTTCGTTCGGAACCGGATCTGCGACTGTGAGGGAGGGGGGACCGTGGCTCCATCGCGCATCCTGTCGGTGGCTCGGCGTGCTGCCGTGGTTGCCGGGGTCATCGGACTGGTCCTGTCGGCGGCCTCGACGGCGCTGGCGCTCGTGCCCGTGAACCAGATCAGCACCGACCCGTACACGAACACCACCAGCTACCACCAGACGCAGGTCGAGCCCGACAGCTACTCGTTCGGCTCCACCATCGTGGCCACGTTCCAGTCGGGCCGGTTCAGCAACGGGGGGTCGTCGAACCTGGGGTGGGCCACCTCCACCGACAACGGCGCCACGTGGACCCACGGGTTCCTGCCCGGGACCACGGTGTACGCGACGCCGGCGGGCCCGTGGGCCCGCATCAGCGACCCCGCCGTGGCCTACGATCCCAAGCACGCCGTGTGGGTGATCGAGGGCCTGGTCCTGGACAACAGCCTGAACGGGGCCGGCGTGGTGGCCAGCCGATCCCTGGACGGGGGCCTCACCTGGCAGAGCCCGGTGAACGTCTCCACCACCTTCCCCTCCTACGACAAGAGCTGGATCGCCTGCGACACCACCTCGACCAGCGCCTTCTACGGCAACTGCTACGTCGAGGTGGACGACCCGTCCAGCGGGGGTCTCCTGCACCTGTTCCGTTCGACCAACGGCGGGACCTCGTGGACGGCCTCGTCGGCGCCGGGCTCCCTGGTCCTGGGCGGCCAGCCCCTGGTGCAGCCGAACGGCACCGTGGTGGTCCCCCTGCAGGGCGGCAGCGGCATCGCGTCGTTCGTCTCCACCAACGGGGGCTCCAGCTACACGGGGCCCCACAACATCAGCACCCTGTCGTTCCACACCCCCGCGGGCGGCGTGCGCAACGGGCTGGGCATGCCCTCGGCCGAGGTGGACGGGGCGGGCACGGTCTACACGTCGTGGTCCGACTGCCGGTTCCGCACCGGCTGCCCGGCGAACGACATCGTCTTCAGCACGTCGTCGGACGGCGTCACGTGGAGCGCGGTCCAGCGGATCCCGGCCGTGGCCACGTCCAGCGCGGCCGACCTGTTCATCCCGGGGTTCGGCGTGGACCACTCCACCTCGGGGACGTCGGCCCACCTGGGGGTGGGCTTCTTCTTCTATCCGAACGGCTCCTGCTCCACCAGCACGTGCAAGCTGGACGTGGGGTTCATCTCCTCGACGAACGCCGGCACCACGTGGAGCTCGCCCAAGGTCCTGCTGGGGCCGATCTCGCTGACCGGCCTGCCCAGCACCACGTTGGGCTACATGACGGGCGACTACATGTCGACCTCGTTCGGGTCGAACGGGCG
>WNGQ01004054.1_pt1 | contig 14631 bp, 12 predicted proteins | sample 5407661 | NCBI WGS metagenome assembly WNGQ01 (sample SAMN13153382, study PRJNA577476) | soil metagenome | isolation source: 60 cm soil or saprolite under Garry oak tree replicate 2 | place: USA:California | collected 2016-06-15 | reverse complement strand
TGCTTCTCGACGACGGAGCGGTGTTCCAGCTCGACAGCGACTACGTGGTTGGCCGGGAGCCTGGCCTGGACTCCTCGGTCGCGGCGGGCAACGCCAGGCCGCTGCGGGTGTCGGACGACACCGGCATCGTGTCCCGGGTGCATGCCAGGATTCAGCTGGACGGCTGGCTGGTGCTGGTGACGGACCTGGGATCGGCGAACGGGACCCGGGTGGCGCTGCCTGGCCAGCCGGCCGCCGATCAGCAGCTCGTGCCGCAGGTCCCCATCGTGCTTGCCACCGGCAGCAAGGTCGACCTGGGCGGCCGCGGGTTCCGTTACGAGTCCCATCGCGGCAGATGACCGTGTACGCACCGGGTTCGGCCAGGCCGGGCGGAGAGGCGCGCGATGCCTGATTTCGACGTCCAGCTGCTGCTGGCCGACCTCGCGCTGATCATTATCCTGGCGCGGCTGCTCGGGATGGCCGCCAAGCGGATCGGGCAGCCGCCGGTGCTCGGCGAGATCGTCGCGGGCATCCTGCTCGGACCGACGATCTGGGGCACGAAGATCACGGCGACGCTGTTCCCGCCCACGCTGATCCCGCCGCTCACCGCGCTCGCCGACATCGGCCTGGTCCTGTTCATGTTCGTGGTCGGCTACGAAGTCGACCTGGGGCTGGTCAAGGGGCGCGGGCGGGTGGCGGCGAGCGTGGCCATCGGCTCGATCGTGCTCCCGCTGCTGCTCGGCTCGGGTCTCGGGGTGTGGCTAGCACACCGGTATCACGTGCCCAACCCGACCACGTTCGTGCTGTTCTTCGGCACCGCCATGTCGATTACGGCCTTCCCCGTGCTCGCGCGCATCCTGTCGGACCGGGGCCTGCACCGGACCAGGGTCGGCGGCCTGGCGCTCGCGGCCGCCTCGGTGGACGACGTGCTGGCCTGGGCTCTGCTGGCCGTGGTGATCGCGGTCGCCGGCGCGAGCGCCGGCCACAACCAGTTCAGGTTGCTCCTCGCGCCGGTCTATGCCGCCGTGATGATCTGGCTGGTCCGGCCGGCCTTGCGCAGGCTCGCCGAGGTGTACCAGCGGCAGGGTCGGCTCACGCCCAACGTGCTGGCCGCGGTCCTTGCCCTGGTGCTGCTGTCCAGTTACGCGACCGACTGGATGGGCGTGAAGTTCATCTTCGGCGCCTTTGTCTTCGGCATCGTGATGCCCAGGGACGTCCCCGCGCTGCGAGAGGCCATCCTGGAACGGCTCGAACAGGTCAGCGTCCTCGTCCTGCTGCCGGTGTTCTTCGTCATCGCCGGGCTGAACGTCAACCTGCGCGGGATCGGCCTGTCCGGCCTGGTCGACCTCGTGCTGATCATGCTGGTCGCGGTCGCGGGCAAGTTCGGCGGCGCTTACTACGGCGCCCGCCTGACCGGGGTCAGGCGCCGCCAGTCCGGCGCGCTCGCCGCGCTGATGAACACCCGCGGCCTGACCGAGATCGTGATCCTGACCGTCGGCCTCCAGCTCGGCATCCTGAACAAGCCCCTGTTCACGCTGATGGTGGTGATGGCCGTCGTCACCACCGGCATGGCCGGGCCGCTGCTGAAGGTCATTTACCCGGACCGGATCATGGAGCGCGACATCGCCGAGGCCGACCGGGCCGCGCTCGGCAAGGTGGCGGCGCACCGGATACTCGTGCTGATCGAGGACCCGGCGACGGCCGGCCCGCTGATCGAGCTCGGAGCGCGGCTCGCGGCGTGCAGGCCGAACAGCGAGCTCGTGTTCTCGCACCTCGTCGCGCACCGCCCGGCCGGCAGGCTGGAAGTCGGTACTGGCCTGGGCGGGGAACTGCTGCAGATGACCCAGACGATGGCCACGCTCAAGGACCTCGCCGCGGAGACCGGGCCCGACGGGGTCACGGCGACGGTGCAGTCCAGGTTCAGCGCCGATGTCAGGGCGGAGCTGCCCGGCTACGTGGCGGCCGCGGAGCCCGACACGGTCGTGCTCCGCCCGGGCAGCGCCGATGGCGCGGCGCTCAGCCGGGACGGCGCGGCGCAGCTTGTCTACGCGTTGCGACCGCTGCCGCCCGCGCCCACGGCGGCGGTCGCCCGCTGGGTGCGCAGCCCCGACGGGGACGCCGCCGTGCAGGTCGCCGCTCAGATGGCCGTGGCCGGCGGGCTCGACCTCGTACTCACGCCACCCGGCCGGGCGTGCGCCTCGCTGGCGGCCGGCCTGACCAAGCGCGGGCTTGCCGCCAGGGCAGGAAAGCAGCCGGCGGGCGCCATCGTGGTCGCCCCGGCCACCGGCTTGGTAGCGGGCGACCCGGACGGGTCGGCTGACCGTGACACCGACGTGCTCCTCGCCGACGCGCACCTCGCCGTCACGGCAGGCACCAACGAGGCAAGCGACGACATGGACCACTGGGTCCAGGCCATGTCTGACACCAGCACCAGCACCGACAGCACCAGCACCGACAGCAGCCGGCGGGAGAGCAGCCGGCGGGAGAGCAGCCGGCAGGAGAGCAGACAGCCGTGAACATTCCTGATGCACGCCTCGCAGCCGACCGGGCCGGAATCGCCGACTACCGCTTCGTCAGGTCTCTTGGCGCGGGTAACCACGGTGTCTTCTATCTCGCCTACCGCCCGGAGCGGCTGCACATCGACGCCGAGTTCGTGGCGGTGAAGGTGCTCTCCGGGTCGAACAGCCAGGACACCTTCCGCCGGGCGACCAGAGAACTCGCCGCGTTCGCCGCCGTCAGGTCGCCGTACCTGGTGACGCTGTATGACGCCGGGCAGCAGGGCGACGACCTGTACTACTCCATGGAGTACCTGCCGGCCGGGTCGCTGGCCGACGCGATCGGGTCGCTGCCCCCCGGCCAGGTGCTCGCCGCGGTCGCCGACGCGGCCCGGGCCGCGGACGCCTTGCACGAGGCCGGCATCGCGCACAACGACATCAAGCCGGGCAACATCATGCTCCACGACGGCCACGCGAAGCTGAGCGACCTCGGCCTCAGCCAGCTTCTGACGCCCGGCCTCACGATCACCGGCATCGGCTCGACCGGCTCGGTCGAGTACCTCGACCCGGCCGTGATCCGTGGCGAGATGCCGGGTCGCGCGACGGACATCTTCGCGCTCGGCGCCACCTTGCACCGCGCGCTGACCGGGCGTGGCCTGTACGGCGAACTGCCCACCAACAACACCATGCTGGCCATGCGCCGGGTGCTGTCGCACGCCCCGGAGGTCTCGCCGAACCTGCCGCCCGAGGTGCGGGAAGTGATCGCGAACGCGATCAACCCGAACCCGGCCGCGCGGCCGGCCACCGCCGCGGCGTTCGCGGCGCGGATCGACGCCATGTCGCAAGACGTCCTCTGACCGCTCCGGTCGATGGTCGCGCCCGGGCCGCGGGAACCGCGTTGGGCTTGATCAGCAGGGACACCGCCGGGATCCAGAGCGCGGCGAAGACGAGGCTGCCCGCGATGTCGGTCGGATGATGCTCGCCGCGGTACATGCGGGAGATCGCGACCAGGACCGGAAAGGCGATGGCCGGGATCAGGAACAGCCACCGCCACCAGCCCCGGGCGTGCCCGATGACCAGGACTGCCAGCCCGATGTAGAGGCAGCAGGTCGCCGCCTCGTGTCCGGACGGGTAGGAGGACGTGGGCAGGTTGTGGTCGAGGTGCGGGACGGCCGGCCGCGGGCGCCTGACGATGGCCGCCGCGGTGAGGAACGTCGCGAGCTCGCCGAGCAGGAGGGTCGCGACGTACACGGCCGGCCGCCAGCGCCGGGTGATGCCGACGAAGACGAGGCAGATGACCGCCGCCCCGGCGATGATGCTCACCGTGCCGCCGAGCGTGCTGAAAACCAGGCTCCAGCGGTTCAGTGTCGGCGTACGGTGTGCCGCGAGCCAGCGCGGGATGGTCCGGTCGCCGAGGTCGTTGCCGTTGCCCTCCTTGACGACGAGCTCGCCGAGCCCGACGATCACGCCGAGGATCAGAACCCACGCGACGAGGAGCCGCCCGGCGACCCGGGACCGCCAGCCCGGCGGCCCGCTCCAGTCACGTTCCGGCTGAGCCAGTTCCAGATCGCCCGCGGCCTCCGGCTCGAGTCCCTCGGCGACCGGATGGGTGACCGGCCGCCCGGCGGCGCGCCTGCTCACCTCGAACGCGACCGTGGTCACGCCCAGCCACGCGACGCCGATCGCCCAGCCGCCGAGCACGTCGGACAGGTAGTGCACGCCGAGCAGGATCCGGCTGATCCCGATCAGGGCCACGAGCACCGCGATCACGACGGTGAACACGGTGCGCAGCCGGCCGCGGGCGGCCGGGATGAAGACCACGAAGATGGCGCCGTAGCAGACCAGGGAGCCGAGCGCGTGCCCGCTCGGAAAGCTGTTCCCTGGAGCGTGCGCCACCGGATGCGCCAAAACGGGCCTGAGCCGGCCGACCAGGGACTTCAGCACCGGGTCGAGGACAAGCGCGCCTGCGCCGGTGACCACCAGGTAGGTCGCCAGCTTCCACTGCCGCCTGAGCAGCAGCAGGATGGCGCCGGCCGCGACGACCGCCGAAAGCGCGATGGTGCCGCCCAGCAGGCTGACGTCCTTGACGATGGTGACAAGCGCGTGCTGCCCGGCGATCAGGTTGTTGATGTCGGACGCTGTGCCGTGATCCACACTCTCCAGCGGCCGCCAGCGCAGGCGCACCAGAAGTAGCACGACCGCGAAGGCAAGCGCGGCAACGGTGACGCCGACCATGGGAGTGAGGCGCCGTCCCCGGAAATAGCGTATGTGCGTCGACATGCGGGCCAAGCTGCCCAGTCGGCGCATGTTCATACGGCGATGGGCGCGGGGCGCGGAATGTCCGGCCGCCGCCAGGGAAGCTTGCGGGGCGCGTCCGGCCTGCCGGACTTGCCTTCGGAGGCGGAGTGACACAGGAGGGGCCGCGGATGCCGACTATCGCGGTCGTTGCGCACGCCAGGAAGAGCTTCGGCGGCGGCCTGCCCGAACTGCGGGAGGTGCTGGCCCGGGAAGGATTCGGCCAGCCGCTCTGGTACGAGGTGAACAAGAGCCGCAAGGCACCTAAGCGCGTGCGCCGCGCGCTGACGGCCGGGGCCGACCTCATCTTTGTCTGGGGAGGCGACGGGATGGTGCAGCGCTGCATCGACTCACTGGCCGGGACCGAGGCCGTGCTCGCGATCCTGCCGGCTGGAACCGCGAACCTGCTCGCGGCGAACCTGAACGTTCCGGCTGACCTCACCGAGGCCGTGCGGGTCGGGCTGCATGGGGGGCGCCGCAGGATCGACACCGGCTCGCTGAACGGCGAGCACTTCGCCGTGATGGCCGGCGCGGGACTCGACGCACGGATGATCAAGGAAGCCGACCGGCGGATGAAGGACAAGATCGGGCGCCTGGCCTACGTCTATACCGGCGCCCGGAATCTCAGCGGGCGGGGCATGCGTGCCGTGATCAAGGTGGATGGCCGGCCATTCTTCAAGGGCAGCTTGTCCTGCGTTCTGGTCGCGAACGTCGGCAAGGTCCTTGGCGGCATCGAGATCTTCGACGATGCCAGGCCGGATGACGGGATGCTCGAGCTCGGCCTGGTCACCGCGAGCAACCCGGCGCAGTGGGCGAGGACGCTCGGGCGGGTCGTGGCCGGCCAGCCGCAGAAGTCACCGTTCGTGCACGTCACCCGTGGTCAGCGGATCCGGGTCCAGTTCAATCGGAAGTTCGGGTGCGAGCTGGACGGCGGTGCCCGCAAGGCCGTCAAGAGGATGAGGATCAGGGTCCATCCCGGCGCGATCAGGATCAGCGTGCCCGCGGATCGCTACGATCTGGCTGATGACTGAACCGGCGGTTTCTCCTGGGCGTGCAGGCAGGCGCCGAGGTGCGGTTAACGCTGGCCCTTCAGCTTGCGCCAGCCTCCGGCCCGGTTGTTGGCGATGATCTGCCTGAGCATGGCGGTCAGGGCCGGCTCGTTGATGGCCTCGCCCCGCTTGAATGCCACCGTGCGGGCGGTCTTGTTGCCGTGGCCAGACGTGATGATCCCCTCCGGGTCGGGGACGATGCCGCCGTCGTAGAGGAACACGTTGACGTGGTCCTTCGCCGCGAGCAGCGCGCAGATGTTGCCCTGAAGCATGAAGTACGGCTGAACATTCCGCTTGATCGTCTCGGCGACCTCAGGGTCGGCGGCGTGCACCAGCTCCCTGACCTGGCGGCAGATGGCCTGCTGCCAGTCGGGCAGCGCCTCGATGAAGGCGTCAACGCGCGGGTCAGCCTGGTCGGTCATGGCCCACCACGATAGCCGCCGGCCCCGCCCCCACGCGTTCGCAGCACGCGATCTGCCGCACGTGGGCATTTTGAGGCACTTGCGCAAAGTACTACTGCCAGCGCGTCAATGTGTGATGTGACTCATTCGCCGTGATTCGGCTGAGCTAGGCATAATACGCCGCTATGCTGCCCTGTGGTCACGCAGTCAGGCTCGGTGAGAGGCGCGGTTGGCCGAGTAGCCGGGCGCAGAGCCGGCGTTAGGGAGCTCTTGAGGGCAGGCACCACACACGGCAAGCAGGCGAAGATCAGGAATACCGGCCGGCACGCGGCGCACGCACATCGGCGGCACGCCCGGCCGGCACAACTCAACACGGTGGTCAAGCGGGCGGCGATGGTAGTCCCCGCGGTCGCGGTGGTAAGTGCCGCCGTGGCCACCGTTCAGGCTCACGGCCAGGCGTCAGCGGCCCCCAGCGACGCGGCGGGGCGCGTCACGGCCGGCCGGGTGAGCACCGGGCACGCCGGGCCGCACGCAGGCTCGGCCGCCGGGCGCTCCGTGCGGCCCGTGTCATCGAACACGGCGTCATCGAACACGGCGTCATCGAACACGGCGTCACCGAGCACGGCGTCACCGAGCACGGCGTCACCGAACATCGCCGCGGCGCTCCGTGCGGCCAAATCGCGCAGCGCCGTCACGAGGTCCCGCGCCGCCCGGGCCGGGCCCCGGACCGGGCCGTCGCGGCCCTCGGCGGGCAGCAAGCCGGGCAGCCTGCATTGTTCAGGGTCGTCGGTGATGCTGCCGGAGAACTACGCGGCCATTGTCGGCTTCCTGACGACGCATGGTTACACCGGGTTCGCGGCGGCAGGCATCGCGGGAAACATGTACCAGGAGTCCAAGGGCAATCCCGAGTCGGTGGGCACGGGCGGTGGCGGCCTGATCGGCTGGACGCCGCTTCCACCGGGGTTCGTCACCGGCAACCCCGCGGCTGACCTGCGGACCCAGCTTGCCGCCGTGCTGACGTACAACCAGCAGTGGTCGCAGTACATCCCCGCGCTGAACGCCGCGACGAGCGCCACGCAGGCCGCGGACATTTACATGACCTACTTTGAGCGGCCAGGCCTGCCGGTGGTCGCCAACCGCGAAGGAGCGGCAGCCGCGGTCGCCAGCGCCTGCGGGTTCTGACCCGGGACGGCCGTGCAGCCGGGAGAGCGGTGCAACCGGGAAAGCGGTGCGAGCCGCGGGCCGACGCGCAGAGCTTGATTTAATCGAATATCTGTTCGATAGTGGTTCCATGGGAGCCGTCGGCCTAGCCACGCAGACTGGACCGGCCACGCAGACTGGACCAGCCACGCCCGATCCGGCCATCCGACCCGTCCTGGCCGGGGTAGACGGCGTGGCTGGGGTGGCCGGCGCGGTCGGCCTGGCCGGGGTAGACGGCGTGGCTGGGCGGTTCGCCGAGGATACCGTCCGCTCGGGCAGTGACATCGGCGCGGGCAGCGGCGTTCTCGCCGACGCCGGTCTGCTCCCGGTGCTGCCCGCGCTGCGTGACCTCCTGCCGGATGGCGCGCTCCGGCGCGGGTCTGTGGTGTCGGCGGGTCCCTGGAGCCTGCTCTGCCTGGCCCTGGCCGCGGGGCCGGTGTCCTCGGGGGCGTGGTGCGCGGCCGTGGGGATACCGGAGTTCGGGGTGGTCGCGGCGGCCGATGCCGGGCTTGACCCGGCCAGGCTGCTGCTGGCATCCGACCCGGGAGCCGCCTGGCCGCAGGTGGTCGCCTCGCTTCTCGATGGCTGCGACCTGGTCCTGCTGCGCCCGCCCGACCGGCCCGCGGCCCAGGCCAGGCGGAAGATCGAGGCGGCGGTACGCCGCCACGGTGCCGTGCTGCTGGTCGCGGGGGACTGGGAGGGGGCGCAGGTCAGGCTGCGCATCGCCGCTCAGGAGTGGGCCGGGATCGGGTCGGGACACGGGCGGCTGCTCGGTCGCCGCGTCCAGGTGGTGGCGGACGGACGCGGCGGCTGGTCACGAACGCGGGCGCGCTGGCTGTGGCTGCCAGCCCCGGACGGCACGGTGAGCCCCGCGGCCGACCCGGCCGCGGGTTACCCCGGGCAGGCGAGCACAGGATGAGGGGCGGGGTTGACCGCAACCGGCGGGTACTTGCCGTGCGCTGCCCGGCCTGGCACCCGCTCAGCCTGCTGGCACGCCAGACCGACCGGTCGGCGGGTCCTCCGGCGCGGGCATTCGAGCAGGTGGTCGACGCCGTGCAGCAGTTCTGCCCGCGGATCGAGGTGCTGCGACCCGGCCTGTGCGCGTTCGCGTCCCGCGGGCCCGCCAAGTACTTCGGCGGGGAGGAGGAGCTGGGAAGGGAGGTCACCGAGGCCGTGACCGGGCTGGGCTTCGACTGCGGCGCGGGCATCGCCGACGGGATGTTCGCCGCGCTGCTGGCTTCCAGGGACGCGCTGCTGGCTTCCGGGGACGGGCTGCTGGCCGCCGGGGACGGGCTGCTGGCTTCCGGGGACGGCGCGCGGCCGGTCAGGATCGTGCCGCCGGGAGGGACGCCTGCCTTCCTCGCCCCGCGGGCGGTCACCGTACTCGGCGCGCCCGACCTGGCCGATCTGCTGGTCAGGCTCGGAATCCGGACGCTGGGCGAGTTCGCCGCGGTGCCTGCCGCCGAGGCGGGCAACAGGTTCGGGGCTCAGGGCCTGCTCGCGCACCGGCTCGCGCGCGGGCTTGATCCCCGTCCGCTCGCCGCCCGCCCGTCCTCGGCAGACCTGGCGGTCCAGGTCGAGTTCGATCCTCCCGCCGAGCGGTTCGAGCGGGTCGTGTTCGCCGCCAAGTCGCTGGCCGGCCGGCTGCACGCCCAGCTTGCCGCGAGCGGGCTGGCCTGCGTCCGGGTCCAGGTCCGGGTGGTCGGCGAGAACGGGGAGGAGAGCATCAGGCTGTGGCGGCACGATGGGCTGCTGTCCGAGCTTGCCGTGGCCGAGCGGGTGCGCTGGCAGCTCGACGGCTGGCAGGCCGGCCGGGTCGCCAGCGAGGCGGCCGGCCCGGCCTCCCGGTCTCCCGGCCGGACCGACCTGACCGGCCGGGAGGCCGGCGGGATCAGCCTGCTGCGGCTGGTGCCCGATCAGCTAGTGCGGGATCAGGGCCGTCAGCTCGGCCTGTGGGGCGATGCCGTGGTCAGCGACCGGGTGGCTCGGGCGGCCGTCCGGGTTCAGGCGATGCTCGGGCACGACGCGGTGCGCCAGCCGGTCCTGGCGGGCGGCCGCAGCCCGTCCGACCAGGTGGTGCTCGTGCCCTTTAACGATACGGAGCCGTCTCGTAATGGGGAGGGCCGGAACGAGGGAAGGCCCGCCGGGTTCAGGCCGGCTGACCGGCCCTGGCCGGCCAGCATCCCGCCGCCGGCCCCGGCCACCGTCTACCCGGTCCCGTGCCCGGCCACGCTCACGGACGGCTCGGGATCGCTGGTGGGTGTCACCGGACGCGGGCAGCTTTCCGGCGTGCCCGACCGGCTGTCGGTCGCCGGCGGCCCGCCGGTCGCCGTTACCGCCTGGACCGGTCCATGGCCGGTCACCGAGCGCTGGTGGGATCCCGAGCACGCGTGCCGGAAGGCCAGGTTCCAGCTGGTCACCGCGGACGGCGCCGCCTGGCTCGCCGTGGTGCAGGACGGCCACTGGCTGATCGAGGCCAGCTACGACTGACCGACCACCAGGGCGCTCGGATCCTGCCCCGGTGGGACGACCGCCACGGCGAGCCTGCGGGCGCCGGGACGCCATGACGCCACCTGCACCTTGGTCAGGAAGCTCAGCTCCGCGACCAGGCTGTCATCACCGGCCGGCCAGCCGAAGCCGGTCAGCGCATCGCTGCTCGCCCAGGTGCCGGGAACGACCCTCAGGCGGCCGCCCGGCACGGTCGCCACCTCGAGTTGCGTGGCTACCGCGCCGCCGTCTCCGCCATTGCCGAAGCTCAGCTCGAGCGCCAGCAAGCGTCCGTCCGGGCTGAACGCTCCCCGCGCCGCCGAGCTAGCCTGTGACAGCGCGATCTCGGTCCGGCGGCCGGTCGCCAGGTCCAGCACGTGCACCAGGCGCGGCGCCGCGCACCCGGAGGTCCAGGCGATCTGGTCGGCGCTCGCCGCGATTACCCCGCTGAACCTCCGGCTGACCGTGCCGAGCGCCGGGTTCCACAGGTCGTAGATCGGTGCCGGGCCGGCCTGGACGGCCCGCACCAGCAGCAGCCCGCGCTCGGTCGCCGCGTCGATCAGGTAGCCGGCCGGCAGCCTGACCGGCGCTCCGAGCGGCGCGCCGCCGACGCTCACCTCCTGCGCGAACCCGGCGGCACGGGCCGGATCGGCGCCGGGCGGGAAGCTGGTCAGCCAGAGCTCGCCAGGCTCGGCGGCCGTCACGACCTGGTCCGCTACCCCGACGGCGGTCACCGACCGCGCTCGGTCGGCGAGGAAGTAGACCGGCAGCGGGCGCGCGGCGCAGCCCGCGCAGCCCGGGCCCGCGGCGGCCGTCGGCTGGACCGCCCATCCGCCCTGGACCCTGGTGAACACGTAGGCCGACCTCGTCGCGGGCAGCCCGCCGATCGGCTCCAGCCGGCCCGTGGCCGGCCAGAGCCAGGCCGGCCGGTATCCGCCTACGGGCAGCCGCAGGTGGGCGGCCCACGCGGCGGTCGGCCCCGCGATCCCGTTCGGCCCCGCTGGCCGGACCGCACGGAAAGTCCCGGCCGGCGGCGCAGGGCCGGCGGACGCCCGGCGTGTCCCGGCGGCCGCGCCGGAGCGATGCGTACCCGGCGCCGCACCGCCGGGCAGGTGCTGTACGACCACGACGGCCAGCACGGCTACGACGATCGCGCCGATCGCCAGGCGCCGTGGCCACGGTCCCCGGCGGGGTTCGTGGCCACGGCTGATGATGTCGTCCATGACCCGCACCACCAAGCGCACGCCAGTGTCTGCACATCACGATACGTTGACTGTCATGGTCGCCGAAATCGCCCGCGATCGCCAGCCGCCCGCCGGTGACCTGAGGCAGCCTGGCAACCTGCCGCACGCCGGCAACCTGCCGAGGCTCGACGGCCTGCCGGACTTCGTCGCGACGCTCGCGGCCGACGACGAGCCGGGACTGGCCGTCGGCGTCTACGCCGGCGGCGAGCGGGTCGCGACCGCGGCCGCGGGCTGCGCCCTGCCCGAGCACGGCTTGCCGGTCACCGAGCACACCGCGTTCGACATCGCCTCGGTTAGCAAGCACGTGACCGCGGCCTGCGTGCTGCTGGTGGCCAGGGACCGAGGTCGTCGAGGTCACGGCCGCCTCGACCTGGACGCCGATGTTCGCGCCAGCCTGCCCGAACTGCGGCTGGCGCAGCCGGTCACGCTCCGGCAGTGCCTGACGCACACGGCCGGCCTGCGCGACTACTTCGCGCTGTGCGAGATCTTCGGGATCGGCGCGGCGGGCATCACCGAAGACAGGTTCACTGACCTCGTCGCGGGGCAGGCCGACCTCGACTTCCCCGCCGGGTCTGCGTTCTCCTACTCCAACACCGGCTACGCGCTGACCGCCGCGCTGGTGCGCCGGGTCACCGGCTCGGGGCTGGCTCGGTTCGCGGCCGAGCGCGTCTTCGGCCCGCTCGGCATGACCGCGACGCACTTCCGCGACGACGTGTCGCTGCTCGTGCCGGGCCTGGCCGGCGGCTATGTCGTCGCACCGGCGCGTCAGCCCGGTCGCCTCGGAACGAACTTCCGCCGGTACGACGTGACCGAGGAGGTGGTCGGCGACGGCGCGGTCGTCACCACCGTGGCCGACCTCGCCGCCTGGCACGCCTTCATGGCCACCGGCGCCGTGCTCGGCACCGACATTCGCGACGGGCTGCTCGCCAGGCAGGTGCTCACCGACGGCACGCAGATCGGCTACGCGCTCGGCCTCGAGTCGATCGACGTCGGCGGGAACGCGGCCTGGTGGCACTCGGGCTCGTGGGCCGGCTACCGGGCCGCGGTGATCTACCTGCCCGCGCTCGGGGCCGGCGTGAGCGTGCTCGCCAACCGAGACGACCGGTACGCCTCCCACGTCGCGCTCGCCGTGGCCACCGCCCTGACCGGCGGCGGCGACCCGCGGACCGCCTACCTGGCGCTGACCGGAGATCCGGCGCCCGCCGAGCGTGCGAGCCGCGAAGCGGAGGGCGTAGCGGGCCTGTGGCACGAACCCGGCCAGGATGTCTTTGTCGAGTTGGAGGTCGCGCCGCCCCCGTCCGACCCGAGCCAGATCGCGCTGCGCGACCACGGCGGCCGCCGGTTCGTGCTGTGCGCCGACGGAAGCTGGCACGGCATCGGGCCCGCCGCCGGGAGCAGCTACACGGTGCGGGACGGCGCGCTGATCGCGAACTGGGGCCTGTCGGACCGCCCGGAAGGCCGGTACCAGCGAGCCGAGCCCAAGCCGCCGGGCTCGCTGCCGCCGGGCTCGCTGCCGCCGGCTCCGGCCGGGATTTTCTTCAACGAAGAGGTGCGCGCGCATGCCGAGATCAGGGCCGGTGAGTCCGGCGCGGCCGAGATCGTGATCGGGCTGGCGGCGCCGCGGCCGCTGATCCCGGCCGGGGACGGTGCCTGGCGCGGTTCCGCCGCGGGCCGGGCGGGCGACGGCGCGGTCACCGTCCGGCTCGCCGACGACGGCTCCTCGTTGCTGGTCAGCGCGCCGGGAGCGCGCCGCGTGAGGTTCGACCGGGTGCCCGGTGCTCGCGCCGGCCTGCCCGTCATGCGCGGCCTTCGCGGCGCCAGGTAGCAGGCTGCGGGCTCGGTTGCCGACGTACACCAGGGACCAGGTGCTCGCGATGGCGCCCGATGCCGCCGCGGCCAGGGCCGGGCTCGGCCAGGCAAGCCCCGGCCGGTGGTCGGGCTGCGGCCACGACGAGCGTGCCGTCTGGGGCGAGTGCCGGGGCAGCGGGAAGGGGCCGTACCTGACCCAGGCCGCGCTGGACGGCGGCGCGACGAAGTGCACGTGCCCGAGCCGGAAGTTCCCCTGCAAGCACGCGGTCGGCCTGCTGCTCCGCCACGCGGACGGCGCCGTACCGGCCGGCCGGCCGCCGGAGTGGGTAGTCCAGTGGCTGGCGGGTCGCGCGGCCAGGGCCGCGCGGCCCGCGCGGCAAGACCGGCCAGAGCGGGACGGACCGGCCGGCACGCAGGCGGTCGCCCGCCGGGCGGCCAGCCGGGACGCCAAGGTCGACGCGGGCGTGGACGAGATGCGCCGCTGGCTCGCTGACCTGGCCCGGGGCGGCCTCGGCGCGGCCCAGTACCAGCCGTGGGCGTGGTGGGATCAGCAGGCCAGGCGGATGATCGATGCACAGGCCCGCGGCCTGGCCGGCCAGATCCGCCGCATGGCGGCGATCGCCGCCACCGCGGGCCAGCGCGCCGACTGGCCGGAACGGCTCACCGACCAGATCGGCTCGGCGCACCTGCTCTGCGAAGCGTGGCGGCGCAGGGACACGCTGCCCGCGCCGACCGGCCAGGCGCTGCGGGTCAGGCTGGGCTACACCGTCGCCGCCGAGGACGTCACCGGGTCCGGCGAACGGGTCAGCGACACCTGGGCGGTGCTCGGTCACCGTCTCGGCGAGGACCAGGGGCTGCGCAGCCTGCAGCAGTGGCTCTACGGCGAGCGCACCGGCCAGGTCGTCACCTACCTCGCGTTCGCCGCGGGAACGCAGCAACTCGCGCCCGGCCTGCCGCCGGGCCGCCGGACCGCCGCCACCCTCGCCCTGTACCCCGGCACGCGGCCGGCCCGGGTACTGGTCGTCGACCGGGAGGCACGCAGCGAGCCGCTCGGGCCGCTGCCCGCCGAGCCGGACTGGGATGCCGCGCTGAACCGGGCCGCCGACATCCTGTCGGCCGACCCGTGGGCCGACGTGATCCCGCTGGCCGTCCGCGGCGTCACGGTGCTGCCGGCCGAGCCGTGGCTGCTGCGGGACGCCTCCGGCCGGGCGATGCCGGTGGCGGCCGGGCCGCGAGTCCGCTGGGCGCTGCTCGCGCTCTCGCGCGGACGGCCGGCGGACGTGGCGGGCGAGTGGGACGGCTTCGCGTTCACGCCGCAGGCGGCCGCTCCCGCCGGCGAGCCCGCCCGGCTGCTTGGCTGGTCTCCGGGCGGGTGGCAGGCGCGAGCGGGAGAGACACCGTGAGCTGGGCTGGCCTGGTCGACGCGGCGGTGCTTGGCACGGGGCGCGCCCCCCGGGTAGCCGGGCACTGGGCGCCGCTCGCCGGGACCGGCCTGGACGACACCGACGACCAGACGAGGCTGCTGCACCATGCGGCGGCGCTGTCCCGCGCCAGGCGGGCCGGGTTCCGCCCGCCCCTCTGCTCTGAGCGGCCCGCCCCGGCACCGGCCGCGCCGGACGGCAGGCCGCCGGTCGGCCCCGCCGCGCAGCGGCGACTGGGCGACCTGCTCGCC
>WNGQ01007357.1_pt1 | contig 14633 bp, 13 predicted proteins | sample 5407661 | NCBI WGS metagenome assembly WNGQ01 (sample SAMN13153382, study PRJNA577476) | soil metagenome | isolation source: 60 cm soil or saprolite under Garry oak tree replicate 2 | place: USA:California | collected 2016-06-15 | reverse complement strand
AACGCCAAGTCATTGAACTACGCTATGGCTTGTACGATGGGCACTGTCATACTCTTGAGGAGCTAAGCTCTCACTTTAAGCTGACTCGCGAACGCATCCGCCAGATCGAAGTCAAAGCACTCCGCGCACTACGCCAACCTATCCAGGTACATCTGTTACGTGACTACGCATAAAAGATGCATCTATAGGAGAAGAGGAGACAACAAGCCCGGCAAAGACGGCCGTCTTTGCCGGGCTTGTTGTCTCCTCTTCTCCTGTAAAGATTGAGAGATGGTACCTTTAGCTCTACTTCTTGACGATTGCTTACCAGGCACATACCACGTCCATCAGAACTCTGGCAGGAGCACTCTGCTTCACATTACTCGTTCTTTCGTTCCTATGGGTAAGCATCAATTCGTATGCCGCGCCCGCCCAATCGACAGTTGGCAATACAGCCACTCCACCACTGATGAGCAATAAAGGCTTGCCGACGCTTACAGTCACGCCAACAGCTACCGCCCAACCATCTCCGACAGCTACAAAGACGCCACGTCCGACACCTACTCCCACAGCCACGCCAACAGCTACGCCCACATCACAACCGACTGCCACTCCCACATCACAACCGACCGCCACTCCCACATCACAGCCAACAAGCACTCCTACATCACAACAGACTGCTACGCCTATAGCGGGTACCACACCTACACCTACTACAAGTGTCGCTGCTACCCCGACTACAAATCCTGGCCCTACAGCAACGCATACTGTACCAACTCTATCAACCTCTACCGCGCAAACACCTATTATTGTCACATCGGGAAATAACGGCCCAACAAACAATGGAGGAAGTAATAGTAGTACTAATGGCTCAGCATCAAAGGCACAAGGCCATTTCACCTTACCACCTCTTCCGCTCATCATCGGTGCTGTGCTCCTTCTCGGTCTAGCTGGTGTCGGCTTGTTCGGTGTCACACTACTACGCAGGGATATCTCTCCGCTCCCGGCGGGCAAGCTGCGCCTGCCCCCCAGTGGCGCGAAACCCTGGAAACGCATTCGTACAGACGAGCTCGATGACGACATCAGTCTGAACGGTAGTCTGCCCTTAAATGGTGCACCAAATCTACCTCCTCTAGCTTCTGCTATGAACAATAGATCAACGTCCAATAACTTTGCTCCCATACCCGCCTTTTCAGAGGGTGGCATATATTGGCAACCGTCAATGCACTCTGTACAAACAGAACCGTTCCCTACTCAGGACAATAGGCGCCTTTCTCCTCCAACTTCGCTTCCATACACGCCTTTCCCGCCCACAGAAGCTATACAGAACATGGGCATGACCAGCCCACCTTCCACCCCACAACCTCCTTTTATTGAACAGCCACCACCGACCTCCGTACCATCTCATCATCTACGGAGATAGGTTAAGCTGAATACCCCACCACATCCGAGCCACCTGGATCGGTGCTAAAGAAATTGAAATACATCGGTCGCTCGGCTACTATCGTGCCGTTCACCGCCTGCACCGCTATCGAAACCGAATAGCCAGCTTGTGATACCGCCTTCACAATGGGAGCAGCCATGGCGTTGATATCCAGCGTCATGCGCGTTTGTGGCCCAACCGTTACTACCTTCTCGGTGGTGATGGTATCGGCAAAGTACAGTCGTACTACCACATCCTGGCTGGTCGTATTGGGATTCTGTAGCGTCAGGAACTCCGAAAAATCGGGACCGGTATAGCCTTCGGCGAAGCTATAGGAAGACTTCGCAGGCCCAGGCTGACCAACGACATCCGTTCCACCGGGCAGCGTTCCGCCGAAACGGAAGTACTCCTGTCGCTGCGCCACAATCGGAATATCTGAAGTTATCTCAGCCGATACCTCTGCTGTCGCCGACGTAAAGCTGGCTGAGAGGCGGTTCATATCCACGAAGTACTGCGACTGCGGTGAGATAGTCAGCGTCATCGGATTGGTCGCTCCATTAGCGTATTCCAGATTGACCGTCACATTGGCCGTGGTGCTACCATCGAAGTTCGCCAACGAGAGATATTCATGGAAATTCGCACCGGTGTAGCCTTCGGCAAACAGCCAATCTTTCGCAGGAGCCTGTGTACCTACGACACAGAACGCACCGGTCACCGACCCACTAATATTGGAGCGTGACGTACTGAAGTAGGTCGGTCGCTCCACCGCTACCGGCTGATCCGAGTGAACATACAACGCTGCCGTTTGATTAATGCCCAACTGAGCCGGTGATGTTGTACCACGCTGTCCCGCAGGTACGACTATCGTCTGTGTCCCCAATTGCGTCCCACCGGCATAGTAATTCAGCGTCACATTGGCATCTTTACCACCCGGCGGGTTCAATATAGTGATAAAGCTGGAATAGTTACGCTGCGACTCCACATCAGCAAAGTAGAAATCTTGCGCTAACTTGGTCGCTCCCAGTGCATCCGTCCCGCTTTTGATCCCATTGAAGTTGAAGTACATCGGGCGTTCCGCCACAACCCCCACGCCATTCAACGAGGTCACAATCATCGACACTGAACGCCCTACTCCATTGGCCGGAGTATGCAGATCATCGTTGACGCCAATGGTGACGCGGCTCTGCGCTGGAACCATATGCGTAAAGGTCTGAGATGTATTGCCCGTAAACAGATACTTCACCTGCACTTGGGCCGTCTGTTTGGTATCAGGATTTTCAAGCGTTAAAAACTCGCTGAAGCTGCCGCCCACATAACCCTCGGCAAAGTACCACATCGTATTCGTCGCTGTCGTGCGTGTCTGCGCCCCCAAACTCAATGTGACCAGGTTCTGTGTCAGACTTAAGGCGCTGAACGAACCTAGCCCTGTTGCCAGATCATACATGCTAGCATCAGGGTATGTACCGCTATTGCCAACATAATCGTTATTATTCGCACCACCTGCTACCGGCACGACATCATGGAACGAGCTTGCATACGATGTCCCTGCCACGGCATGGCTAATTGCATACAGGCTGGGATTGAGGAAACCCAGATTGTAGCCATTGGCATTGAGCGCGGATTCATTTGCCAGTGCCATCATCGCCGCCCATACTGGAGCCGCTGCGGAGGTGCCCCCGATCACCTGCCAGCCACTTCCTGCACAACCGCCTACACTGCAATACACATCATAGCCCGTTTGTGGATCGGCATCCATAGCTACATCCGGCACCTCACGATATCCTGTGGAATACGCATTGGCCACACCCGGCCCTTGCTGCCACGAAGGCATTAGCCATACCTGGCTCACACCACCACCACTCGCCCCATTTTTGATTGTCCGGTCATTCCAGACCTGCTCTGACTGATACGTATTATCTGCATTAAGGTACAATGTTGTGCCACCCACGCCTGTGACATAGGGCTGCGAAGCCGGATCATCAACGGCAGGTGTGCTATTCGCCCCTGTCTGTGGGTTGTAGCAGGCCGTTGCTCCCAGATCGCCGCTTGCCGCCAGAATCGTCTGTCCCTGGACAGCAGCCGCCTGGAAAAAGATATTCTCCTGCTGTATCTCGTTCGCCACTCCTGCACCCTCTTCACAAAAAACCCAACTCGTACTCACTACCGACGTCCTATCGCTGATGATACGGGCCCACGCATCGTTATAAGCAGTCAGCGAACTGCTCGAAGCCTCGTACACACGCAGTGCCGCCAAGCGTGGTGCCAATCCCAGCACCATCTCCATATCTAGTTCAACTTCAACAGCATTGGCTCCCGCGGCACCATTATAGCCATCAATCGCTATGGTCTGTATCTGGGTATTCTTGCCACCAAAACACGAAGTATATATCGCAATATCGTTCGGCGAAAAACCATCCAACTCCAGCAACCCCACCGTCTGTCCCTCACCCAGCACGCCACTCCCATACAGCTTATTAAAATCGTAGGCTGTAGCAATCTGCGAAGGCACATACGCCGTTGGCAACGTCGTCGGCCCCGCCTGTGGACAGGTAATGGCAGCAGGTGACGTCGTCAGATTGAGCTTTGCCTGCCCGTGCAACAATGGCATACGCCCATATTGCACCACATTGTCTAATCCCACTACCGACGCCACCAGTGGAGCTATCGAACTGGGCAGAGATAGCAGGCTGGCGTTGGCAAAGAAACGCCTGCCATCCCCTGCCTGATAATTATTCATCTGCGTCGCAAACGCCTGCTCAGCCTGCCCTACCGTCCCCTGGGCATCAATCACCAGATGATTTGCATAGGTGGCGGTTATCCTGAATCCTTGCGACTGCAAATAAGCTATGACTGTCGCCTCATCCGCAGGCAAGGGAGCATACAGTGCCGCAAATGTATTGGCGTTCAGATAGTGATGATACAGCGGAGATCCTGGAGTTGTCACTTCCTTCAAATAAGCTGTCAGATCAGCCTGGTTGCGCAAGTTCAGTCCCACGGCAATCGACACCGGCTGACTAGCCGCTGACGCCGAGAGTACATGGCTACTACTTGTATAGCGACCAATATTGCTTGGCAACGGCACGCGCCCTGGCGAGGAACTGGCATGAGTAAACGCAGAGAGATAGGCCCACAGCCCCGTCCCAATCATCAGTACGCCCACCACTGGTACTAAAATAACCGGATAAATCGTCCGAAACTTCATACGAAAACCTTTTCCAACCTACAAACAAACCTACAAACAGAACACAATACGACATAGAAATTGCTCTCCTTATTTTGAACGCTATCTAGCAGACTTTCAGGGGATATTTGCTAAGAGATTGGGCTTGTACGCACAAATCCAACATAGAACTCAGAAAGGCAAACAGCAAAAATTTAATTCTTAACCATGAGGAAGGCTATAGCAAAGCCGCTGATCAGCCCATGATACAAGCGTCGCGTTAATTTAATATAGATCGCTAAATCACAACCCAATCTTAACCAGATCATAACCTCTTTGCTCTTCCCAAGTTCACCCATTCTCTCCACAATGTGGACAGCTATCTATATGCTTTTTATTGATGAACTGGCATGCATTAACGTTCATTTCGGGACAGAGTTCACTTATTAGGAGGATTTCATGAGTCACCTGAAGCATATCAGGGTGATAGCACCCCTCACGGTATTTCTGGTCATCCTGACAGTCATGGCCACTGTAGGTGGCCGCCTGGTTCGTGCCAGCACGACCATCACGCCACTTGTTACTGTCTCCAGCCCAAGCCTCTATGCTACCTGTACGATCGGCGGCCCCGGTACCAATTATGTGAATGCTGAGGTTGAGCCCTACGTCGCCGTCAACCCGGCCAATACTTCGAACATTATCGGTGTCTGGCAGCAAGACCGCTGGTCGAACGGTGGTGCGCATGGCCTGGTTGCTGGCGTCTCCACGGATGGTGGGAGCACTTGGACCAAGGTCTCGTTGCCTTTCAGCCAATGTGCAGGGGGGCTCGATTACCAGCGGGCGTCTGATCCCTGGGTCTCGTTCGGGCCGGATGGCACTGCCTACGCAGTCTCCATCTCCTTCGATGGCACCGACAATAAGAACGCTGTCGGAGCGGCGACATCCACTGACGGCGGCCAGACCTGGGACCACCTGCAGACAATCGTCAGCTATACGAGCAACGGCGGCCAGTTCTTCACCGACAAGGAGTCGGTAACCGCCGATCCGGTCAAAGCTGGGACCGCGTATACAGTTTGGGACACTCTGGTCGCGCCAACCGATCGCCCCGACGACAACCCGCACACGAGTGCCTTCACTGGAGACGCGTATTTCTCGCAGACCACCAACGGTGGCCGGACTTGGAGCACTCCCAAGGTCATCGTCCACACCAAGCAAAATACCCAGACGATCGGTAACCAGATCGTGGTCGACCCGCGCAACGGGACGCTCTATGACTTCTTCGATCTGATCCTGCACCCCACTGGCAAGGCGTTCAATGTTGCCTTTGTGAAATCGACCGACGGGGGCAGCACCTGGACACAACCGCAAATCATCTCCAAACTTGGCACGGTCTTTGTGACCGACCCCAACACCGGCCAGGCGATCCGAACGGGTGACATCATTCCTGAGCCCGCGATCGATCCCAAGACTGGGCAGCTCTACGTCGTCTGGCAGGACGCTCGCTTCAACGGCGGCCACTTCGATGAGGTCGCTTTGTCCACCTCCACCGACGGAGGCAACCACTGGCGCGCTCCGATCCGCGTCAACACGCCGCATGGGCGGCCAGCCTTCACGCCTTCTATCAACGTCAATGCAAGTGGGACCGTTGGCGTCACCTACTACGACTTCCGCAACCTCACCACGCAAACCACAACACTGCCGACTGACTACTGGTTTACCAGTTCGACGGATGGAGGGGGAACTTTCGGCAACGAGACGCACCTCGCTGGTTCCTTCGACATGCTCACGGCTCCCTTTGCGAGCGGTTTCTTCGTGGGGGACTACGAGGGGCTGGCCACCAGTGGTAACACTAACACCTTCGTGTCGCTCTTCGTCCAAGCGAATTCGGGAAATACAGCTAATCGGACAGATGTGTTCACCACCTCTGTAACCCCTTAGCCGCACCTGAATACTTCGCGTATCACAGCCGCGCCCAACAAGGTATGGACGCGGCTACTACTGTACCGAAGAAGTTATGCAGTTCCTGCATCTGCTCCTGTGCAAGATTCCACGCAAGCTGCTGATGATGTGGGATGGTTCGTCATTTTGAACGCTATCCTACACGTTTTCAGGGGATTCCTTCCGAGTTACTCATAATCACAGCTTCAAAGGCTAGAATGGAGGTCCATAATTGGGATGACGCTGTGAGTACAGCATACACCTGCTGCGAGCTAGCGGCCCGCAAGCAATTCGTCTTATTGATTAAGCTCAAGAAGGGGGAACAAGCTATATGACGAAACTCCGTAAAGCAACTATTTCAACCGTGATCACCTTGATTGTAATGCTGAGCAGTATGTTGGTCCCAGCGACCTTAACGTTGGCCGCCAAGCTTAATACTCATCAGAACAGCTCTACCGCGACTGCAGCCAGCCTGAGCCCCACACTCTCGGTCTCAAGCCAGCTCGACCTGCGACGCTACGCCGCTTCTGGCGACCGTGCCTACGAGCTCGGCACCGAAGACGGCCGCTACCCAGCCATGGGCTTTCACACTCGTGGCGAGATGGGCGGCATCTGGACCCCTCCGATCAAACTACTCGACGGCATCTGGTTCGGCATCAACGGCCAATGGATCGGGCCAGCAACGCGCTTCACCTCGGGCTTTGGCTACGTGCAGATGGCACTGCCGACGACTGGCGGCGTACAGATCAGCCGCACCGACTTCGTCCCCGACGGGCGACGGGCTGTCGAGTTCGGGCTTACGCTCACCTCGTCTAACTCCGCGTCGTTCGAGCTCAATGTCGACGCCCATTCCGAGCTTATGAGCGCGTACCCATGGGGCTTCACGACACCCAACCAACTGCAGTTCAACCTTCCCGACACCGCGGCATTCAACAGCAACCAGCTCGTCTTCCAGGAAGTCGGGACACCACCGGTCGCCAACGCCACGGCCCATAGTTGGGCGGCTGTCGTCGGTACGACCAGCCTCACCCCAGCCTCTGGAACGACCGGCAGTGCGTTTCGCGGCCCGCAGGACCCGCCAGTGATCTGCCCGGCATCTCCGGGACCTGACCAGTTCCGCTGCGACGACACGGCCTATGGCAAGGGGATGGGAGGTGAACTGACCTACACGCTCAAGCTGCACGCCAAAACTAGCCAGACGGTCTGGTTCACGGTGGCTGGTTCGGATCAGGGACTCTCCGCAGCCCAGACCGAGTACCAGGCAGCGAGCGCGAACCCGGCCAGCGAACTCCAGGCCAAGGTCGCCGCACGCCTCGCTCTGGACAGCCAGACTCAGGTGTCGCTACCAGGCGATCCGACCCTCGCTGCCTCAGTTACCTGGAGTAAGCAAGACCTCGCCGACCTCACACAGCAGGCCGATAACGTGAACGTCCGCCCGACCGAGCAGGGTACTGTGTACCCCGCGCCAGTTGGATCTCTGTCGAGTATCCGCTTTGAGGGTGCCGGCTTCCCAGACTACCCCTGGATGTTCGCCACCGACCAGGAGTACACGATGTTCGCCCTGCTCGCTGCCGGGCAGTTCACTACCGCCGAGGACGGGCTCCGCTCGCTCGCCGAGGTGAGCGACATCGCCAACAACAAATCCGGCAAGGTCGTGCATGAGACCGTCACCGACGGATCGGTGTACTTCGGGTTGAACGACGAGCCCGGTGACCTCGACGAGACCGCCAAGTTCCCGGACGCGGTGGCGATGGTGTGGCGCTGGACGGGCGACTCGAGCTTCCGCGACGAGCTGTACGGGTTCACCGTGCGCAACTTGCAGTACCTGGTCAACCTGACCAGTTCCGACGACGACCTGTGGCCGGACGGCTCTGGCAACGTGGAGTCCAACGTGCTGGGTGCCGATGCGGTTGACGTCGCCGTCTACACGATCCGCGGCCTGCTCGACCTCGCCGACATGGCGGCGAGCAAGCATGACTCGGCGACGGAGCACTGGGCCCTGAACCACGCCGCGGCAATGGAGCGCGCCTTCCAGGGTGCCTGGTGGCTGCCAAACATCCCGCAGTACGCCGACTCGCTCAACGACCCCAGCAATCAGCCGCTTATGGAGCGCTGGTGGACAGGCGTGACCCCGATGGAGGCTGAACTGTACTCAGGTGGGGTGCAGCAGCCGGGGCTCGCGCCCTCGGCAGACGCGCTCCCGGCTCTCGCGCTGCGCGAGACCTCCTGCTACTCCGGGCAGTATGGCATGTACGTTGAGGGGGCCCCGGGATGCGATCCCGGCACCTACACAATGACGAAGGCGCAGGTGGCGTACACCCTCAACACCGGTGTGATGGCTGTAGCACTTGGCAACTACGGCCTGCTCGGTCCCAGCGACCAGCAGCGCTACACCGACGACCTGGCGCAACTCCAGATCGGCTCGGTCGAAGAGCAGCCGGGCGCGATGCCGGAGATCGGCCCGTCGCCAGACTTCACTGCCAACATCAATCAGCCGTTCAACGAGCGCTCGTCGCTCAATCAGGCTTGGGGAACCTATGGGGTGCTGTGGCCCGTCGTACACCAGCAACTCGGGGTTGACCCCCAGCTTGGTGATGGGCTACTCGAAGTGCTTCCAAACGTCCCATCGGGCCAGTCAACTGTGTCGGGAACCGCCATCCGAGTCGGCACAGGTACGATTGATGTTACAGCCACGCACAGCGGCAACACCTGGACGACCACATTGACATCCCAGCTCACCTGTAATCTGCATGTCGGCGTGACCCTACCAGCCGGTACCACCGTCCAAAGCGTAACGCTCAACGGCACGCCCACAATCTACAGCGTGCGCGACACCAATTCGGGACGCCAGGTCTTCGTCTCAACCTCCTGCGGCTCCACCGCCCAGGTGAAGGTGGTCACAAACTGACAAGCGGGCCGATCACTTCCCCGATCGCCGAATGGCTGCTGATGCCCGAAGTAAGTATCAGCAGCCATTAGACGCAAAAAGTAATAGTTTCTCTAATGAATGTGGCATATTCGTTAGAGAAACTATTACTTTTTTGCCTTCAATAGCCTCAATACCAGTCTTCCCAACACCGGCTCATGGCCACTCTTGGTACTGGTGGCGAAGTCAAAAATGATGCTCATTCTCAGCTTGAATTCGTTCAATGGCAAGCGTGAAAATCGACTTCGCCACCAGTACCAAATCTGGACATGAGCCGAATATCTACCTTTCCAATGCCTCGCGATCCCAATGTGCCAGATTCGCTCCAGCTTCGTAGGTGCTTTGAAGAAAATCCATGAGCGTCTTTTCGGGCTCGCCTGAGTTCCGAACGTCATCATATCGTAATATGAATTCAGAAAATTCGGGACTATAAAATGCTTGACCGGGGCAAATAGAGGCTTCTTTCAGTCCAGGTGGTTCAGGTAAGGTATAGGAGTAGTAAGCCGGTGTTCTGAAATTTTCACTACCTAACCAGAATCCACTACTGATCTCTTCATGCGAAGACGCTTCTCGCATGATCCGATCTGCTCCTGGGCGTTCGGGCGTGCGCCGTCCCGAAAAACGTGTCACCGCGAGGTCAAAGCTTCCCCAGAAAAAATGGACAGGGCTGCTCTTGCCGATAAATTGGGACCTGAATGCTTTAAAGACTTTGTCCGACTGCACCAGGATGCGCCAGAAGCGGTTAGCATATTCTGGATCATAAGAGGCATGCACAAAATCTTCATCACAGCGGATGGGGTTTGTCACTTCACTTGGCAGCGTGTTGATGATCACGTTGATATTGAGGGAGCGCAAAGCTTCCATAAACTCGCGGTAAAAATCCGCGACCGAGCGTGGTATCAATGGCATGGCCTTTGAAGTGCCCTCGCTGGTTTGAATGAAGAGGTTGTGATCGATGAAGTCAAAATCGACTTCAAAGGTGCGGCTTCGATAGGGAATGGGAGACGTTGTCAGCCCACGTGCCGTGAGATAGAAGGTAACATTCCACCAGTGATTCAAAAGTGGGGTCAGCTCCATTCTGACTTTGCCAACAATCTGCGTCCACATATGAAGCGTATCATACGTATCCTTCCATTCTTCATATGGCAACGGTGGCCAGAGTTCTGCTGTTTCTCTTTCGCTTGTATTCTGTCTCGCGTCCATGTTCCTCTCCACCTGATTATCTATGATAGCTATTGCTCTTACTATGGGACAAGTAAACCCATCAATATACCACTGTGAGCACGCCAGGAAGGTGTGATACTGCTAGGACGCGCCCAGCCAGCAGTGCTTCCTGCTCCCAGGATCCTGGATAGAGGACGCCGTTTATAAAGAACGTCGGCGTTCCACGCACACCGCTGCGTATGCCGCTCTTAAGATCCTCCTCGATACGGCTAATGTACGGACGTTCTGCCATGTCACGTGCGAACTGCTGCATATCCAGGCCAACCGCCAAGGTCAAGAATCGATCAAGCAGGCTCGAGCATCACCTGATCGATGTAACACCAGACCCAGTCCTCTCCAGGCTGGAAGGACTGAATGATCGGATGGTTGGTCGCGTGGAAATGCTTGGTGGCGTGCTTGTTCTTTGAAGAGTCGCAGCAGCCCACATGTCCACACGTGAGACAGAGGCGCAGGTGTACCCAGGTATCTCCAATTTTCAAACAGTCCTCACATCCATTGGCGCTCGGTGTGACTTCTTGTATCTGATCAAGATGCGTACATCTCTTTGCCATGTTCTCTTCCTCCCTGATGCGTGCGTCCGACTTGGGCCAGCTCTCATACTTGCTCATAGAGATGCCGACGACAACTTTTTATGGTCCGAACCCTTGCACAAAGGTACGTATGACTCATCCGACATACGTATATGCATGTATACGTGTATATTAATCACTTCCCAGGGGACGCTGCTACATTACCAGACAGGTATTGACGTCCCTATCAGCTAAGGATATTATAGCATGGTATTCTCTCGCTTGGTAAGTAGGTACCTTCAAGTGCCTAAGAGAAATTAAGGAGGTGAATGAGGTGGAGACGAAGGAATACTCACCACCTACGGTGTTCGACTCGAAGTATGGTTCGCGGCAGGTGCTTGATCTTCTCTCTGAGAAGTGGACGGCACTTGTTCTGTATGCATTGGCGTTTGGTGTGAAACGGCACGGCGAAATAAAGCGTGAGATCAAGGGGATCTCCCAGAAAATGCTGACGCGAACACTACGAAATTTAGAACGTGATGGGCTTGTGAAGCGCACAGTCTACCATGTTGTACCACCTCGAGTTGAGTATGCCCTGACTCCATTAGGCGAGACATTTAGTGAGTTGCTGAAGGATATCTGCACGTGGGCTGAAACTCATTTTGCTGAAATTGAGGATGCCCGGGTAGAGTATGACCACAAGGCCAAAGCTGTTGGTTCATGAGAGGCTCTATACTACAGATCAGTAAATCAGGGGCAAAGTGGCACGTGCTCTGCTCCCTTTTTTCGGTTTCCTCCTTGTCATCTCTCTTCTGACTCGACCGGACGACCTGTGCTCGACTCGTCCCATCGCCTCGCCAGCGTGCATCCACCAAGCACAGGTCGTCATCCAACAGATGGGCCTCCAGCCATGCCGTTTCCACTAAGGGGTGCGCTTCAAAATCCATTCTCTCCTCCTCTGTGCGTGCTCTTCAGAGCTACCAGGCACGCTGTAAAAGGATGTCCGCCAGTGCTTGTGGCTGGGTCATCATGGCATCATGTTCAGCGCAAAGACCGTTCCGCCTTCCCTGCGTATTTTTTCACGAAAAGCGCCTAAACCAAACGGTGTACAATGGATAAAGCTGCTCGGAATATCCTGTTTGATGATCTCATCCTGAAACAGTTGCACCTGCTCATCAGCAAGTTCACTATAATCCATCACCACATACATCCATGCCTGTGAATATCCTTCCTGAAAGTGAACCAATCTCATGGTGAGAACAGCACACTTTGCTCAGGCACATTTTTGCGTCGATTCTGCTGACCTCTGGAGATCCCGCTCTTAGGGCAAAAAACCAGGAGTGAGATGAGCCACTCCCTCGGTGAGTACCAGCAGCACCTCAGTGGCCATCTCTTGTGCTGATGGCGCTCGTTCGTTGCGGCTCCACTCGACGGCGGGGCCGAAAATGGCCCAACTCATGACCGAAGCTGCCGTTTCCAGCCGCACCCGCGGTTTGACCCCCCCTGTTTTTGCCTGCTTGAGCCAGCCCAGGAGAATCTTGGCCAGTTCCTGTTGCACTGCCCGTTCAACCAGTGGGTCGAACTGTGTATCTGTGGGCTTACTACAATCACGGAGGAAGCCGAAGACTCCCTCGATGAGCAGGCGCAGGCTTTGCACTCCCCAACTGGGCGATGGGGGAAGTGTGCTTGCCACCGCCTGCTGAAACTGCTCACGCAGGATCGAATCCATCAGCGCATATTTGTCGGGAAAGTGAGCATAAAAGGTGGCGCGATTGACGGTCGCCCGCTGCGTGATGTCCTGGATACTGATCGAGGCAAAGCCTTTCTCCTGCAAGAGTTCCAGAAACGCTTGCTGCAAGAGCTTGCGGGTGCGCTTGACCCGTGGGTCCACGCGTTCGGCTGTGGTCACTCTAGAAAGCATCTCCTTGTGTCTCCTCTCGCGTTGGTCTGGACCGGCGAGATGACCCTGGCGGTCCCGACTTTCCCAACACTTTTCCCTCTGTGTTGTCTACCCAACAGAACCGCGATATTGTCCCTTGATTACCATGCAATCATACAGTAGTATTATAACCAGCAGCTAGTGATTAGGCAATAGCCATTTCTTACCAAACAAGTGTTGCGAAAAAGAATCGAGCCTGCTTGAGCGATTCTTGCTTCCACAGACATCACAGGTCTGTCTGAAGATACCTGGCAAAGGAAAAAAGATAATGATGCGACAACTACCTCTTGCGGTCCCCGTCAGTGAACGGGACCACAGTCAAGGACCTGCAACAGCCGCTATCACCCTCGTGCAGTATGGCGACTACGAATGCCCCTATACCCGCCAATCGACGACCGTCGTGCGAGCGCTTCAGCACCAACTTGGGGACCAGTTGCGCTTTGTCTTTCGCAACTTCCCGCTCATCGAAATTCATCCTCACGCGCTGCACGCGGCTCTGGCAGCCGAGACCGCCGCATCGCAGGGGAAGTTCTGGGAGATGCATGATTACACCTTTCACCACCAGCATACCCTTGAGGACGCGGACCTGGCCCGCTTCGCCGGGGAGGTTGGTCTCGATATGGAGCACTACGCACGTGATATGATACAACAGCGCCATCTTCCCCGCATCGAGGAAGATGTGGAAGGTGGCGAACGCAGTGGAGTGCAAGGCACCCCCACGTTCTTCATCAATGGGGTCTTGTATCACGGTTCCTGGAAACAGGATGCCTTGCTTGCTGCACTCCAAGCAGCGAGCCGAACATCGTGAAGCCCTCGAGGTGCTCAGAAATGGAGCAGAGAGGCAACTAGGTGGAGCAACACATGGAGAACACAAGCAACACACAGCAAGGGGAACGAGGGGAGGGCTGGCCAGCCCTCCCCTATGAGGCATGGAGAGACAGCTGCCAGACCCTGCATCTGTGGACACAGATCGTGGGCAAAGTCAGAATGGAATTGAGTCCCTTTCTCAACCACTGGTGGCATGTCACCTTCTCTGTCACCCCGCGAGGGCTGACCACCTCTTCCATTCCCTATCACGGTGGCACCTTTGAAGTCACGTTTGACTTCGTCGATCACAATCTCTCCATTCGGACGAGTGAGGGAACCACCAAAGCGCTGCCGCTGACCCCCCGCTCCGTCGCCGCGTTTTACCGGGAATTCATGGCCTGCTTGCACGCCCTGGGCATCGAGGTCACCATCAACACCTTGCCCAGCGAAGTGCAGCATCCCATTCGCTGTGATGAAGATGAGGTCCACGCCTCCTACGACCCCGTCTACGCCCAGCGCTTCTGGCGCATCCTGGTGCAGACCGGCGCCGTCTTGCAGCGCTACCGCTCGCCGTTTCTCGGCAAAAGCAGTCCCGTCCACTTCTTCTGGGGCAGCTTCGACCTGGCACTCACCTTTTTTTCGGGACGGCGTGCACCAGAGCGTCCAGGGGCCGATCGCATGACGCGGGAAGCCTACTCGCATGAAGTGATCAGTTGTGGGTTCTGGCC
>WNGQ01004053.1_pt1 | contig 14636 bp, 18 predicted proteins | sample 5407661 | NCBI WGS metagenome assembly WNGQ01 (sample SAMN13153382, study PRJNA577476) | soil metagenome | isolation source: 60 cm soil or saprolite under Garry oak tree replicate 2 | place: USA:California | collected 2016-06-15 | reverse complement strand
CGACATTGACGGGGACCAGACCATAGGCAAGGTTCTCAAGCCTGCCTGGAGGTCTGGTCCCCTTGTCATACTGCCCGCGCTCCTCGCTGCCCGCACACGCCCTGGCCTGGCTGGCCGATCGCCTCGCCCACCTGCACCCAGCGCGGCCGCCCGGACAAGGCGGCACCCCGCCACTGTCGCTGGAGGTCCGCTTGGACGCCGTTGCTGCAGTCATCCTGGACGGGCTGTCGTACCGGCGCGCGGGCCGGGCGGTCGGGATCTCCAAGACCGAGGTCGGCGACAGCCTGGACCTGCTGCTTGGCCCGCTGGCCGCCCTGGGGTACTGCCAGCCCGACGGGACCTTCATCACCAGCCTCGATGACCTGCGCCACTGGCTTGGGGAGATGACCGCCGCCGGCGAGGCGGTCGTGGTGGACGGGCTGGCCACCCGGGTGCAGCGACCACGTGGGTGGGCCAACCAGAAGGTCCTGTACGACGCCAAGCGCCACGCCCACACCGCCCAGGGCCTTGCCATCTCGACCATCCACGGCGACCTTTTGTGGTGCGACGGTGGCTGGCCGGGCAGCTGCCACGAGCACGAGCTCATGGCGCTGGCAGGGCTGGACCACGTGCTGGACGACGTCGAGGTCCCAAGCCTGCTGGACCGCGGGTTCCGTGGGCTGGCCAAGACGCGCGAGCACTGGCATGCCCCGGTCGGGGACCGCCGCACCATCGACCGCCTCAGCGACGCCCAGCGGGCCTACAACCGTCTGCAGGCTGGGCTGCGCGCGCTGGTCGAGCAGTCGATCGCCCATCTGGCCAACGCCTGGGCGCTGCGCCGCTGGCGTGGGCTGCTGTACCGCGTCCGGGACGTCTTCCGCGCCGCCGGCGCGCTCATCTGCCTCGGCCGCTGGCTGCACCGCGTCCCCACATGACAAGACCATCACGGACACCCTCATTGAGGAAATGGTGGCAGCAAGCGCGACGTCCAAGCGCCGCGACCTGGTCTGGGGGAGGATTCATTAGTCATGCCCGCGGAGGGATGTCTCCGACGGAAAGGACGGTGGGGGCTATGGACCCTGAGAGGAACGCCGGCGTCCTGACGGTCACCGACAGCAGGACGGGACGCACCTACGAGCTCCCCATCACAGACGGCGCCGTCCACGCGACCGAGCTTCGCCGGATCAAGACCGCGGAGGATGACTTCGGGCTGCTTTCCTACGACCCCGCCTTCCTGAACACCGCCAGCTGCCGCAGCGCGATCACCTTCATCGACGGCGACAACGGGATCCTGCGCTACCGAGGCTATCCCATCGAGGAGCTCGCCGAGCACGCATCGTTCCTGCAGGTCGCCTGGCTCCTTTTGCATGGCGAGTTGCCCGACAAGACCGCGCTGGACGAGTGGACCCAGCAGATCACCCACCACACCTTCATCCACGAAAACATCAAGAAGTTCATCGACGGGTTCCATCACGACGCCCATCCCATGGGGATCCTGGTGAGCACGGTGGGCGCGCTGTCCACCTTCTACCCGGACGCCAAGGCGATCTTCGACCAGCAACGACGCGCGGAGCAGGTCGTGCGCCTGATCGCCAAGATGCCCACGCTGGCGGCGTTCGCCTACCGCCACGCGGTGGGCCTGCCCTACGCCTACCCGGACAACGACCTGTCGTATGCGGGGAACTTCCTCAACATGATGTGGAAGACCACGGAGCTGCAATACGAGCCTGATCCTGTGCTCGAGCGCGCGCTGAACGTGCTGCTGATCCTGCATGCAGACCACGAGCAGAACTGCTCGGCCAACGTGATGCGAGCGGTGGGCAGCGCCCACGCCGATCCCTACTCGGCAGCGGCCGCCGCCGCGGCCGCACTCTACGGCCCTTTGCATGGCGGGGCCAACGAGCAGGTGCTCCGCATGCTGAACCAGATCGGCTCGGTCGAGGCGATCCCCGCCTACGTCGATCGCGTGAAGCGCGGCGAGTTCCGGTTGATGGGGTTCGGGCACCGCGTCTACAAGAACTTCGACCCCCGGGCCCAGATCATCAAGCGGGTCGCCGGGGAGGTCCTGGCGGTCACGGGGAGCAACCCGCTGCTCGATATCGCCCTTGAGCTGGAGCGGATCGCGCTGGAGGACGCGTACTTCATCGAGCACAAGCTCTACCCCAACGTGGACTTCTACTCCGGGATCATCTACCAGACGATGGGCTTCCCGGTGGAGATGTTCCCGGTGCTGTTCGCGATCGGGCGGACCCCGGGCTGGCTGGCGCAGTGGGAGGAGGGGATCCTGGATCCCGAGCAGAAGATCTCCCGGCCCCGCCAGCTCTACGTGGGCAAGGGCGAACGACACCTCGAGATCGATACGACGTCCCTGAGCGGCTGAGACCTCGGTTCCCGCCGGCGGTCGTGCCGCAGACCCTTCACCCTTCACCCGTCCTCTCCCAGCCGGTCTCGGAGGTCCTCACGGAGCAGCAAACGGGCCCGGTGCAGCCTGGAGCGGACCGCGCTCACGGTCGTGCCGGTTGCCTCGGCGATGGCCTCGGCGGACAGCCCCCGTCCGTCTTTCAGGAGCACCACCGTGCGGTAGCGAGCCGGCAGGGCTTCCAGCGATCGAACGACGGCTGCCCGCCGCTCCGCCTCCACGGCCGCCTGCTCCGGATCGAACCGGTCCACGCGGACCTCAGGCCCTGCGCCCAAGTCTGGCTCCTCCAGGGCCGTGTCCAAGGAGATGGGCGCCTTGCGCCGGCGCAGCATCCGGCATTCGTTGGTGGCCACCCGGTGCAGCCAGGTCCTGAGACTCGCCTCGGCCCGGAACCCGTCCAGGTGCTGGACAGCCTTGAGCAGGGCCGACTGGGCCACGTCTTCGGCATCCTGTGGATGGTGGCAGAGATGCCGGGCCAGCCGCCCCAAGTCCTCCCGGTAGGCCCACACGGCCTCCGGCGCCAACGCCATGGTCCCCATCTCACTCACCGGAACGCAACGATACGGGCCTTCGATGCCGCGGAGTCGGGTGGAGGCCGCGACCGACGAGAGTTTCGGGCGGACCGAACAGCATCTACCCCGTCGAGTGGCGGTCACCTCGGCGCGTCAATCAGATGAACAGGGTGATGGCGTCTTGTGCTTCAGCCAGGGCGGTGGCGGCGCCGGCGGGTTCTTCCAGCCCGTCGATGAGGTCCTCGCGCTTGAGGCCGAGCAGGTCCATGGTCATCTGGCAGGGAATCAGCCGCACGCCCATCTCGCGGGCCAGCTCCAGCAGTTCCTGGGGGCTGGCGACCTGGTGGTCGGCGGCGAGCTTGCGCATCATCGCCGGGCCCATCCCGGCGAAGTTCATCTGCGACAGCTTCAGGTGCGCGGTGCCGCCACGGTGCATCGCCGACAGCAGCTTCTGCATCCAGTTGTCACCGGTGAGGCGGACGTCGTTGCGGACCAGGGGGAACAGCCCCCAGAAGGTGAAGAAGACGATCGTCTCCATGCCCATCGCGGCTGCCGAGGTGGCCAGGATCAGCGTGGGCCAGACCTTGTCGAGGTCGCCGCCCCAGGTGAAGATCACCAGCTTGTTGGTCTTCTGCTTGGCGTGGCCTTCGGCCAGGGCCGTCTCGAGTTGCTGGGTGTCGGTCATCGGGCTCATTCCTTCCGGATGACGAAGTGGAACACGCCGCCCTCGACGGTGTGGTCGATGAGCGGGTTGCCGGTGGACTTGGACCAGGCGGTGAAGTCGGCCACCGAGCCGGGGTCGGTCGCCCACACCTCGAGCAGCTCGCCGGGCTGCAGCTTCTTGACGGCGATCGCCGTCTTGACGATCGGCAGCGGGCACGACAGGCCCTTGCAGTCCAGGGTGGTGGTGACAGGAGTGCTCATACTGGGCTCCTCTCGGTGCGTTGGCTCGGCCGGCGTCGCTCCGGGATGCGGCCCTGGGGGACGGTGTCCCAGTACAGGCGGTTGAAGGCCCACTTGGCCGCATGCCAGGCCAAGGACGGCGCCGGCGGGACGGGTGGATGCTCGTAGTCAAAGCGCAGCGCGGTCGCGCGGCCGTCGCCGGTCTCGAGAAAGCACATCACCCGCCCGCCGTAGTTGGCGTTCGGGGCGGTGCCGGTGACCAGCGAGGCGATGCGGCTCGCGACCACCGGCGCCTCGAAGTGCGCGGTCGAGCCGCTCTTGGAGATGGGCAGGTCGGTGGCGTCGCCGATGGCGAAGATGCGCTCATGGTGGCGGTGGGAGAGCGTCTGCCGGTCGGTGGGGACCCAGCCGCCGGCATCCCCCAGGCCGGAGCTCTCGATCACGGCCTGGCCGCGGTGGGGTGGGACCAGGACCAGCAGGTCATAGGTGGCCGCTTCGCCCTCCAGGGAACGGACCGTGCCGGCCGAGGGGTCGACCTCCTCGACGTTGAAGAAGGTCTCGAGGCCGATGCCCCGCTTAGTCAGGATCGGCTGGATGAGCTTGGAGGCCGACTCGATGGTGAACGCGCGGCTCAGCGGGGACAGCAGGGTCACCTGCGACTTGTCCCGCAGGCCGCGGCGGCGCAGGTACTGGTCCACCATGAGCGTGAACTCCACTGGCGCTGGTGGACACTTGTAGGGGATACCGGCCACACCGACCAGCACCCGCCCGCCACGAAAGCCCCGCAGCGCCTCGCGCAGTCGCAGCGCCCCTTGCAGCGAGTAGAACTCGTGGGCGCCCTCGACCAGCCCGGGGATCTGCTCGGGGACCAGCCGCGCCCCGGTCGCCAGGACCAGATAGTCGAATGGCAGGCTGCCCCCATGGGCGAGTTGGACCGTTCCCTTGTCCGGGTCGATATGGGTGGCTGCCTCCACGGCCAGGTCGACCTTGCGGTGCAGCAGGGTCCGCTCGTCGCGGGCCAGCCAGCGGCCGTTAGCCTTGCCGAGCGCGGCGTACAGGAAGCCCGGCTGGTAGACGTGCATGCCGGTAGGGTCGACCACGGTCACGTGCAGATTGCGGCCGGGTTGGCGGGCCAGCAGGTTGGCGGTCAGGGTGCCGCCGACTCCGCCGCCGAGCACCACCACCTGGGCGGGCATGGCGGCTCACCTGGCCTTGCGGACGCGGAACCGCGTGTAGCCCGCTGCTTCGACAACCTCGATCAGGTCGTGACGGGCCTTGGCGACCCAGGCCGGGATGTCGGTGGCCGAGCCCTGGTCGCTGGACCACACCTCCACCACCGCGCCGACCTGGCTCTGGCGGATCACGCCGATCAGCGACATCAGCGGACCCGGACAGGCCATCCCCCGCGCGTCGATCACCTGGTCGGTAGCGACTTCAGTCACTGCAATCCCTCCTCAGCTTTAGATGAACACCAGCTGGCCGTCGGCGGCGAGCATGAAGGCCGTGACGCCCTCGACGTCGTCCACCAGCGGGTCCAGGTCGGACCGGTCCAGGCCGAGCAGGTCCATCGACAGCGAGCACGCATGCACGCGCACCTCGCCGAGCTGCTTGGCCTGGTCGAGCACGGTGCTCCAGTGCTGCCCGCCACCGGAGGCCAGCAGCCGCCGCACCGCGGCGGCACCGTCGGGTCCCGCCTCAGGCGCAAGCCCGTGGTCCTTGGTGAGGTTGCCGGCCCGGAACGCATCAAGGGCCCAGTACTGCAGCAGGATGTCGACCTTGCGGCCCAGCGCCGCGGCGCCCGCTGTGAGCAGCGCCGCCGCGCTCAGCTTGTCATCGGTCCCGGACAGCAGCGCGATCGACAGGGTGCCCTCGCCATCGTCCATAGCCCGCCTCCTTCTTGTGATCCACGCACAAGGATCGTCGGCGGGAGGCTGGCGGGGCAGAGTCGAAGGTCCTGAAGGCATCCCGCGAAATACCCTACCCCCCAGGGTATAGTCACGATGGCTGGGCAAAGGCATGAATGGGACCGACACGAAGGGGAGGAGGAGACGCGCGGGGGGCTGCACGGGCGCTCGGTGCACAGGCCAAGTACGCGAACACGAGTAGGCCTAGCCACACCGCTCGTAGCGGACCTGCGGGCGCCGGCCAGCCAGACCAGCGATCCAAAGCTCAGAAATACGCTCTTCGAGAACGGCTGGAACGGCGGCCATCGTCGCTTTCTTCAGGCAACCCGCAGCACGTCGCCGAGAAGGTCACGGATCGACACCATGCCGACCAGCCTGCCGGCGTCAATCACGGGCAGGTGCCGGCACTCCAGCTCCAGCATCGCCAGCACCACCTCGTGCACGTCGGTGTCCAGCCCCACCGACACCGGCTGGGTCGTCATGTACTCGGCAACCGTCGTTACCTTGGGATCGGCTCCCCACGCGATCGCGCGTGCCAGGTCGCTCTGGGTGAAGATCCCGACCAGGTCCCGGCCGACCAGCACGGCCAGCGACCCGACCTGATTGTCGTGCATCCGCCCGGCCGCGTCCGCCAGCAGCTCGTCCCCGGCCGCCACCACTATCCCGGGACGGTAGATCGATCGCACCTGCATCGTCCTCACCTCACCGCTAGGCCGTCTCTTGGCAGGCTTCGTGCCATCAGGTCGACGCTACGGGCAAGCGGCGGCCGCGGGCAGGGGCTGCCGACCCCGCCCGTAAGTGCCGTTCGGTCTTGCCGACCTGTGGGTGTCAAGAATGTCGCCTATCGGACTAACCTGCGGCTTCGACACGGATATGGAGTCCGCGATACGGGCCCGCTCGGCCACCGCCAAGCGCCGGGTGCTTCGTCGCTGCCGCTCGACCCCGCCGGCTGCTAAGCCACCGCATCATAGGCCGACCCGCGGCAAGCTCGGCGGTGACCTGGCGAACAGCCACCCCCGCCAGATCCGCCGATCGGCCAGCCACGCCGCACGTCGGCGAAGCCAGGCTCGATCACCCCTGCAGCGACCCGACGGAGAACCACGACCGCCCTCTGAGAGGGTTTCGACGCCTCGGGCCAGCTCAAATGGGGCTTCCACGACGAGCTGGCGCTTGCCAAGAATGGGAGAGCGATCAGCTCCCGCGCGTTCCCCGTGCTTGCTGTGCCTCGGCACGATTCAACCTGCGCATCTGTGACCCGGCGACCCTCTCAGAAGCGGAGTCTGAACCGCCATAGGGGTGGTGAACTAGTGGTCTAGTCCGCCCCTCTGATATACACCCCCGGGTCGCCCGATTGTCTGGGCAGGGGACGGAACGACGAGCGGTTCATCGCGCCGTGGCGGACCTTGTTCGACCAGTTGCTTCGCCGCCTGTGGTCCGGTCGACACGCCCTGGCGGCTGCTGTACTCGTAACACCGCTATGGGCGGCTGCCCATCATCCACACCAGCACGGCCAAGAGCAGCCCAGCGCTGGCAACTACGCTGCTGACCAGCAGCGGGAGCCTCGTCGCAGGCATCGTGAGCGGCCGCCCTGCGGCAATCGCCTCGTTCAGCATCCGCCATCGCCGTCTGCTGACTGACACCACGGTGATGCCGGTCAGCACCAGTGCGAGGCTGAGCGAGGCGCCGAGCGTGGCGATGGGACCGCGCCGATCGGGCAGACCGGCCAGCCACCCCACGAGGACGCCCACCATGACCAGGTCGACGCCCGCGGCGCGCCATGCGCGGTAGGCGGTCCACCCGGCGAGTCGGTCCGGCTGCTGGTCGCCCACTGACTGGCGCATCACTCACTCATCGGGGGTTGGAGCCGGCGACCCGGCTTGCCTGATCCGGCTGCGGTGGCCGGGCAGCTCAGCGTGGCCCTGTCCGACCGGCCCAGGTCAGGAGTGCAGCGACCATGGCGACCTCCACGATCGCGATGCCCGCCAGGGCGACTCGACCACCGACTGACGCCAGTGCGAGTACTCCGCCGATCACCAGCAGGCTGACGGCCACCAGGACTGGCGGTCGCAGCGTGCCGGAGCGATCGATCAGCAGGTGGCTCAGGTTGGCCATGCCATCATCTCCGAGTTGGTGCCAGGCCAAGCCTGATCAGGACGGTTTGTTGGAGGCGCGCGTCACGGTCTGTCCGTCGATGTGGTGAGAGCGTGCAGCCGCTCCCGGGCGAGGCGGTGGACGAGCAGTGGGATGAAGTCGACGACGCGGGCGTTGGCGAACTGGTGGCCGCACTCTTGGACCAGGCGCTGGATGGTCGAGGTGGAGTGGATGCCGCGGAACTCCTCGGCGAGCGTGGCGACGACATCCGCCAAGGGCCTGGACTGGGATCGGGTTGGCGCGACATGTCAGTGGGTCCTCCCGTGCTGGTGATCTGCTGCCCTGGTGGAGGCGCGTGACCTGCCTGGCTGGTGGCATGTGCCGGGGTGGAGGGCGGGCCACCGCGGAGGGCGGCGATCGCGGCTGCGGCGGCCGCTGTGGCCGCCAGGAGCATCACGGCGGCGATGAAGCCGCGCTGCGCCAGCGCCGGCGGTAGGGACGCGGGGGTGGCGTGTCCGGCGGCCAGGTCGAAGATCAGCGCGGTGAGGGCGACGCCCAGGGAGGTGCCGACGCCTCGGGTCAGGTTGGGGATGCCGCCGGCGACGCCGGCCTGCCGGGTGCGGACACTGGTCATGATGGCGGTGTTGTTGGCCGGCGTGAACATCCCCACGCCTGCCCCGACGGCGGCCAGGGCGACGGTCAGCATCCCGGCCGAGCCGTGTATCGCTGCCATGCCGGCCAGCGCGAGCAGCGCCGTGGCGGTGATCAGCATCCCCAGCACGGTGGGGGTACGTGGGCCGAGCCGGTCGATGAGCGCGCCGGCCACTGGTGCGACCAGACCGAGCGCGGCGGGCAGGACCGCCAGCGTCAGCCCGGCCGTGGCTGTGTGTTGGTGCCGCACGCCTTCGAGGAAGAAGGGGGTGACGAACAGGACCCCGAACAGCACCAAGTAGCCCAGCAGCCCCACGCCCACCCCCGCCCCGAACGATCGGCGTGCGAACAGCGCGAGGTCCAGCATGGGTTCTGATGCGTGCCGCTCGTGGCGGACGAAGACCACGCCGGCGGCAACCGCCACCGCACCCAAGGCCACGCTGGCCGGTATGGCGAGCTCGCCGCCGGTGCCAAGCGACAGGGCCAGCAGCATGGCGCTGACCGCCGGGACGAACAGGCCGAGCCCGGTCCAGTCGAACCGTGTCCGCGGGGCGAGGTCCCGGCTGCGGGGCAGCAGCAGCCGGCCCGCGATTGTGCCGAGCAGCCCGGCGGGCACGTTGACCAGGAAGAGCAGCCGCCAGCCGCCGAGCGCGATCAGCAGCCCGCCCACGGCCGGGCCCAATGCCAGGCCGAGGGCCTGGGCGGTGCCTTGGGCGCCGATGCCGCGGCCCAGCCGCCCGGCGGGCATGGCGGTGGTGATCAGTGCGACGCTGTTGGCCTGCAGCATCGCTGCCCCGATGCCCTGCACGATGCGGCAGACCACCAGGATTGGCAGGTTCGGCGCCAGCGCGCACCCGGCCGACGCCAGGGTGAATACCCCGAACCCGTGAGGGCCACGCCGAACTCGGGCTCACCGAGCTGCCACCTCACGACCGGACCCTGGAGCAGCGGCCCATGGGCAGCCAGGAGATCCTGGCGGTCCGTCCACCCGGCACCGACCGCGGCCCGGCTCGGCGGCTTCCGGTCAGCGCGCTGGTAGGGGTGCCGCTGGTAACCACCCCACCGGGGACCTCCACCCGCGAGCTGGTCGAGCACGCCCTCAGCCGCGCTGGCATCAGCCCGCTGGTCGCGGTGGAGGTCGGCCAGCGTGAGGCGCTGCTGCCGCTGGTCCTGGCCGGCGCGGGCACCTCGTTCCTGCCCCGGCCGCTGGCCCGCCAGGCAGCCCGCCGCGGCGCGGTCGTGCTGCCACTGGACCCACCCATCGTCCGCCAGATCGGCCTGGTCCACCGCTCCGGCCCGCTGGCTGTCGGTGCCGAATACCCAGTCCACGACGTTGACCTGCGGCCTCGCATCAGTGGCGGAGGTCCGCGAGGATCCTCGTCATGGCGTTCAGACTCCTCTACTTGATCTTCTGTCAGCTCACCGGCTGGCTCGCACTGCTGGCCCGCCGGCAGGCGTCCAAGAACGCCGAGATCCTTGTGTTACGGCACGAGGTCGCGGTCTTGCGCCGACAGGTCGCCCGGCCGCGACCCTCCTGGCCGGACCGGGCCATCCTCTCGGGATTGACTCGGCTCCTGTCGGCGCAGCGTCGACGCCATCGGTTCGTGACGCCAGAGACGTTGCTGCGCTGGCACCGCGACCTGATCAGGCGCCACTGGACGAACCCCCACCGCCCGGCTGGGCGACCGTCGATCCCGCCGCAGCTACGGCAGTTGATCCTGCGGATCGCGGCGGAGAACCCGACCTGGGGCTACCGGCGCATCCACGGCGAACTCACCCGGCTTGGCTACAAGCTCGCGCCAAGCACCGTATGGCTGCTGCTCAACCAGGCAGCCATCGACCCGGCGCCGCGCCGCGCGGGCCTGACCTGGCGGCAGTTCCTGTCCGCGCAGGCCGAGGGGATCTTGGCCTGCGACTGCTTCCACGTCGACACGGTGCTGCTCAGGCGTCTGTACGTGCTGTTTGTGATCGAACTGGCCACCCGCCGGGTCCACATCCTCGGGGTGACCGCCAACCCGACCGGGGCGTGGGTGACCCAGCAGGCCCGTAACCTGCTAATGGACCTGGCAGACCGCAGCAGGCAGTGCAAGTTCTTGATTCGCGACCGTGACGCGAAGTTCACCGCTGCCTTCGATGCCGTCTTCGCCTCGGAGCGCATCCGAGTCTTGCGGACGCCACTGCGGGCGCCGCGGGCCAACGCCTACGCGGAGCGGTGGGTGGGCACGGTGCGTCGCGAGCTGCTGGACTGGACGCTGATCGTGGGCCGGCGACATCTGGAGACGGTGCTGTCGGATTACGTGATGCACTACCACCAGCACCGGCCGCATCGCTCCCTCGACCAAGGGCCACCGCTGGGAGTCATCCCACCACCTGCTCCAGCGGCCGACGTACCGGTCGTGAGGCTGGATCGCGTCGGCGGGCTGATCCACGAATATGCCCAGGTCGCATGAGTGGACGGGTTTTCGGCACCCACAGGGCCGAGGTGCTGCTCACGCCGGTGCAGGCGCCCAATGCGAACGCCCACGCGGAGCGTTGGATTCGGACGGTCCGCGCCGAATGCCTGGACTGGCTGCTGATCGTCGGGCGAGGCCACTTGGAGCAGGTCCTGCGGGTCTATGTCGAGCACTACAACGGGCATCGCCCGCACCGAGCGCTTCGATTGGAGCCGCCGGATCCATCCGCCGATCAGACCCTCATCAGCGAGCATCAGGGGATCCGGGTGCACCGACGTGACCTGCTTCGCGGTCTCATCCACGAGTACCGACGAGCTGCATGAACGCATTTGCGCACCCTACGGCCGAAGCGAACACGACGCTGAACCGGTGGAGATCTTCCAGGTGGCCCTTCACCTTCTGGGAAGCGACCCTCTGACGGCCGGGGCCGCCTGCCCGATGAGGAGGTGCGGCAGATCGAGCAGGCGCTGGATGCGGGCGGCAGGGCCAACGGCTTCGACACGGCTCTTCTCAGCAGGTGGCGTCTGTGGATGGGCTGGGTCGCTCCGCCGACGAGGAGTTCTCGCCTACGAAGCCGGGCGCCGGTATCGGACCACCACGGCGAGGGTCAGGCATCCGACACCGAAGGCGACGGAGTTCGGCACGATCAGGGCCAGGTTGGCAACTGTCACCCCGTAGGCCACCCAGAGGGCGAAGCCACCCAGCAGGACGCACCAGTAGCCGATGGAGATGTCACGAGACGACTGTTGGCGGACCATCCGGCGGATCTGTAGCAGGGGCGAAAGGGCCATGACCAGCCCCCAGGCGGCAGCGCAGACGGCCAGCGCGGTTGCGAGCATCTGTTTCCCTCCGAGCGAGCCGACGGCCGCGCTCGGCAGAGGTCGCGTTCGTCCCCGAGGGGCGAGGAGCGCTCACGCGACAGCTCGATGCTAGCGGATCGGGTGCGTGGCGACCTGATGCGGCTGGGGCGAAGGCCCGTCTCGAGGCTGGGCAGCCCGGTGTGAGGATGCCAGCAAGGTTCTGGTAAGGCCCTTCTGCCCCAATGAGGCTTCTTGTTGTCCAGGCAAGGAGCCATTGCCGTCATGGACGTGATTCCGGGTTCGTCGTTCGACACGCTGGAGACCTGTTTTCGCCTACTCACCTCTGGTCCGGCGCCGTTGACGCTCGATGGGCGCCATGTAGGTCACGGCCTACCCGCGCGTTCGATCCCCCTCGGTGAGCTGCGGGTTCTGCTCCAGCATCCGGCGGCGACCAGCGACCTCCAGCGCGCCGCGCTCGGAGAGCTAATTCATCTGGCCACCCAACAGCGCGATGGGTGGATGGTCGGCCTGGCCGGTGTGCTGCTGCCCGGGCTGTGCCAGATCGCCGCCTCGGTCGCCTCCGTCGACCACCGCGCCGCCAAGCATGTCGAAGCCGATCTATTGGAACTTGTCCGCGATGCGATCCGCCAGGGCCCCACCCGGGCCGAGCAGCTCGCCCTTGGCGTGCTCCAGCTCTCCCACCTCAGCCATCCATCCTCCCCCAGTCCATTGGGCCGCAAGGATCCGCTTGGGGCATGAACGATCGCGCGCGCCCCCAGGCGGCATCGCTCCTGCGAGACGTCGCCAGCAGCTCGGAGTTTGCGGATCTCGCCCGGCTGCTCAACGGCTTGCGCTATCTCTCGGGGTCGTCGCTGCGCGACATCTCCGGTGGGAGCCATCGCGCGGTGGCCCTGGAGGTTCGACGCCAATCCCGGTCCATGCCGACCAGCGCGCTGCATGCCAGCATGCACCGAACCCTCCAACTCCTGGACACCCGCCCACTGGTCGGTCCACAAGGCTACGCCGCCAGCCGGCGACGACTGGGCACGCTGATGTCGCAACGAGCCGTCGCCGACGACTGGATCGCACGGCTGCAAGCACGGCAACGGCAATCGCGCCGACTCGGCGACACTCAGACTCATACAGCCTTGGATGCCGAGATCCAGGTGCGCAAGGACCAGCGCCGCCGGCTGATCGACCGCGAGCGGCACGCCGAGCGGATCGTGCAGGAGCACGAGCGCCGTCTGCAAGCGCTGTACGACTGGCAACTCGACCACCTCCAGCAGCTCGTCCAAGGCCGATGGCATGCACAGGAGTTGCTGGACCGCGAGGAACGCGCCCTGGATGAAGTGGTGGCGACACCACCGCCATATCTGCTCTCGGCGCTCGGTGCCCCGCCACGAGCGGCCGAGGCCCGTGAGATCTGGCGGCAAGGTGCCCTGGCGATCCTGCGGTTCCGCAAGGACTACCACATCCAGGATCCAGCCCTGGCTCTCGGCGACCCGTCTGTGGACGCTTCCCGGCGGTTGCGCCGCGGCCAGGTCGAGGTCGTCATTGACCAGGCCCGCCAGCTCATCCACAACCCCCGCGAGCCGGTTCCCTTCGACGAACCGTTCAACCTCCCTGACCTCGGTGGCGCGTGACGACGATCTACCTGACCGCGAGCCAGGTCGCCGAGCGGGTCCAAGTCTCGGTGAGCTGGGTCTACAAGCACCTGCTCGCGCCAAGCAGATGCAGATTAACCGAAGGAGCGGCTTACCAAATACCCTCCAAGCAGGCCGCCGTTTCTTGCCTGGCAGGCGCGGACAAATCTGACATTGAGATCGACCCCGCAGTTGATCCCTTGCCTACAAGAAACGAGACTACCACGAGATCGACGAAACGCCTGTTTGCAAGATTCGGTCCGCATAATGAAAGACTTGAATTCCAGCTCGAGTGAGGGCGCTCGCCGCGAAGAACCAACCCGCGAAGCGAGAAACGTCTCATTCGCGGGCGCAGTGTGCCCTCGATGCGACCACCGGTTCCGCATCGAGACACGCGACCTGTTGCCGCCGTGGTTTCCCGATCCAAGGGAGGTGCCGACCGTACCGCTATGGCCGATCGTGGGGAGGCTACTCGGAAGAAAGCGGTCCGCCATCCTGGAGCTGGCTCGTCGGGACCAGTTGCCGATCCGAGTGCTTCGCGTTGGACGCACATATCGAGTCTCCACCCTGGAGCTGCTTCGCATGCTGGCATTCGAAAATCTTGAGAAAGATCCCGAGACTGGGCACTTGGAACAGCAGTAACAGAATGAGGGTGTCCGTGATGGTCTTGTCATGTGGGGACGCGGTGCAGCCAGCGGCCGAGACAGATGAGCGCGCCGGCGGCGCGGAAGACGTCCCGGACGCGGTACAGCAGCCCGCGCCAGCGGCGCAGCGCCCACGCGTTGGCCAGGTGGCCGATCGACTGCTCGACCAGCGCGCGCAGGCCCGCCTGCAGACGGTTGTAGGCCCGCTGGGTGTCGCTGAGGCGGTCGATGGTGCGGCGGTCCCCGACCGGCGCGTGCCAGTGCTGGCGGGTCTTGGCCAGCCCGCGGAACCCGCGGTCCAGCAGGCTTGCCACCTCCACGCCGTCCAGCACGTGGTCCAGCCCTGCCAGCGCAAGCAACTCGTGCTCGTGGCAGCTGCCCGGCCAGCCACCGTCGCACCACAGCAGGTCGCCCCAGATGGTCGAGATGGCAAGGCCCTGGGCGGTGTGGGCGTGGCGCTTGGCGTCGTACAGGACCTTCTGGTTGGCCCACCCACGTGGTCGCTGCACCCGGGTGGCCAGCCCGTCCAGGCACACCGCCTCACCGGATGCGGCCATCTCCCCAAGCCAGTGGCGCAGGTCGTCCAGGCTGGTGATGAAGGTCCCGTCGGGCTGGCACAAGCCGAGGTCGGCCAGCG
>WNGQ01009730.1_pt1 | contig 14639 bp, 16 predicted proteins | sample 5407661 | NCBI WGS metagenome assembly WNGQ01 (sample SAMN13153382, study PRJNA577476) | soil metagenome | isolation source: 60 cm soil or saprolite under Garry oak tree replicate 2 | place: USA:California | collected 2016-06-15 | reverse complement strand
GCCGCCCAGGTGGTCGATTTTGGAAAGTATCCCGACTTCAAGGGTCAATGGGTTCGCACCGGCAACCCGAACAATTGGCGGGAGGTCGCTGGCCCCGCCCCGCTCACACCCGAATATCAGAAGATATTCGAGGACATTCAGGCCGACCTGAAATCCGGCGGGCCCGGCAATTGGCCGTCGACTTTCTGCACCCCGGCCGGCATGCCGGCGATGATGAGCTTCTATGATCCAGCCGAGATCATCGTCATGCCGGAGGTCACCTACGTCCTGATCAGCCACAACGACGATTCGTATCGCCGGATTTACACCGACGGCCGCGCGTGGCCGACGGATCCCGAGGCTACTTTCGCGGGCTACTCGATCGGCAAGTGGATCGATGAGGACGGCGACGGCAAGTACGATGTGCTCGAGGTCGAGACGCGTTTCCTCAAGCTCCCGCGCGGCTACGATACCTCGGGCCTGCCGTTTCACAAGGACGGTGAGGCCGTCATCAAGGAGCGGATCTATCTCGACAAGGCCGACCGCAACACGCTCTATGACGAGATCACCGTGCTCGATCATGCGCTGACCCGGCCCTACATCAAGAAGCAGAAAGCCGTCCGCAATTCCAATCCGCGTCCGGCCTGGCATTCGGACGTTTGCTCGGAGGACAACACCTGGGTCAAGATCGGCAAAGAGCCCTATTATCTGGGCGCCGACGGCAAGCTGATGCCGTCCAAGAAAGACCAGGCGCCGCCGGATTTGCAGTATTTCAAGCAAACGCAGAAGTGACGGCCCCCATTTGCCGGGCCACCTTGCCTTGAGGTCGAAGCTCCAAGGCAGTCACCAATATCGGCCGGTGGAGCCGACCACGACGGTGATGACACCCAGCGTCAGGTTTGCTGCGACGATCAAACGGATCTGATTGAGATTGCGCGCCGCCTCCGGCAGCGCTCCGCCATCGACTGCGGCCCGAAAGCGCCGCCAGGGCGCAAAGAACAGGTGCAGATAGAGCAGCATCATGACGATGCCGATGCCCTGCATGACATGAACGAAGAGTCCGGCATTGCGAAATCCGCCAAGCTCGAAAAATACCATCGCGTATCCGCTGATCAGCAGAGCGAGGATGCTCACGCCGATCCAGGGGAGAAAGCGCTCAAACACCCGCCGCCACAGCAAGAGCCGCACCGGCGGCTCGAGCGGGCCGGCAGCGGGGCGCAGGACCGTATAGGCGAACGCCATGCCGCCGACCCAGTACAGCGCGGCTAGAACGTGCAGCCCGTGCAGCAGCAAGATCATGTCACCTCTCCCGGTATCGCGCCGTCTCATGCGGCGCTCCACAGAGTATAGTCCGAAAGCCCGGCCGGACACGTCCCCAATCCAAGGCAACGGGACATGCTCTGCTGACGAGACACGGAGCCCCATGATGGATTTGTGGTCGGGACCGATGACTGGGCAGACGGTCGCGTTCTTGCTCGCTGAGCTTGCCGTCATATTGGGCCTGATCGGCTTGGAGCTTCGGCGACACACGCGAACCGAAAGTGTCGTGCCGCGAAGGGCTCAAGGCCTGGTCCGGGATGCGGTGATCCGGACCGTCGCTCTCCTCGGACTGATGGCCGTCGTCTTCACGGTCATCGGCTCCTTGTTCGGGGCAGGGGGCGCAGCGGTGGCCTTGGCGATGGCGGCCGCGACGGCGCTTCGGTCATTCTGGCAGACCGGGCCAGCGATCCTGGCGCGATGCGGCGCGCGCTCCGTGACGGACCCAAACCTCATCGAGGCGGTGCAGGAGCTCGCCGCCAAAGCCGGCATTCCGGCGCCGCGCATCCTCGAAATCCAAGAACCGCATCCCAATGCCTTTGCGCTCGGCTCGAACCCTGCCCACGCATCGATCATCCTGACCGTGGGGCTGCGCCGCCGATTGACATATGAGGAGCTGCGCGCCGTCATGGGCCACGAGATTTCCCACATAACCAACCGCGATACGTTGAGCGCGACCCTGGGTGTGACGCTGCTGAGCGCGATTGGCAGGCTTGCGCTGCTGCTTGGCCTGATCGGGCTTGCCGCGCGGCGTCAAGGCGGCGGGGCGTTGATGTTCCTGGCAATCTGGCTGCCCTTTTCGGCGCTCGTGTTGCGCCTCGCCATGCCGCGGTCGCAAGCGTATCAAGCCGACCGGGAAGGCGCCGTGCTCTGCGGCAGCCCCGACGATCTGATCAGGGCGCTGATCAAGCTCGACGCCTCGACGCGGCGCGTCGCGAGCATCACGGCCAACGATCAGCCCGCGCTGGCCGCGCTCTTCATCGTGGACCCGCTGCCGAATCTGCGGGTCGGGCGGCTGTTTGCCGCGCACCCGCCGATCGCCAAACGGATCGAGCGCTTGGCGGCGATGATTTTGTCTCCACCTGCGGATCGCGCATCGACCAAATGACGGCGGAAGGCAGCAACCGTGACATCCTGTTCGCGCGGCGGGGCGCCGCGGGGCTCGTCACGCTCAACCGCCCGCAGGCGCTCAATGCGGTGACCTTCGACATGGTGCGCGCGCTGGCACGGCAGCTGGCGGAATGGGCAGACGATCCCGCCGTGACCCGAGTGATCGTCACCGCCGCAGGCGGGCGCGCGTTCTCGGCCGGCGGAGACTTGCGCGCCCTCTATGATCTCGGCCGCGCCGGACGCACCGAAGCCGCGTTGACCTATTGGCGGACCGAATATGCCCTCAATGCCTTGATCAAGCGCTATCGCAAGCCCTATGTGGCGCTCATCGATGGGATCGTCATGGGCGGAGGCGCCGGCATCTCGATCCATGGATCGCATCGGGTGGCGGGGGATGGCTTTGCGTTTGCCATGCCCGAGGTCGGAGTAGGCTTCATCCCGGACGTCGGGGCGACCTGGTTCCTGCCGCGCATGCCGGGAGAGCTCGGGCTTTACTGCGCGCTCACCGGGGCGCGCCTTGGACCCGCCGACGGCATGGCTTCCGGCATCGCGACCCATCGAGTCGCTTCGGAAAGGTTTTCCGACTTGATTGAAGGGCTTTGCGGCAATCTCTCGGTCGATGCCATGCTCGGCGCCTTCGCGGAGCCGGCCGGAGAGGGGCCGCTGGCGCCGCTTCGGCCGCCGATCGACCGCCTGTTCGCGGGCGACACCGTCGAAGCCATCCTGATGGCGCTTGACGCGGAAGCAAGCGGCCGCGGGAGCGGCGCCGACTTTGCGCGCGCCACCGCCGCCGCGATCCGCGAGAAGTCGCCGACCAGCCTCAAGATTGCCTTGGCGCAGCTGCGCCGCGGCCGCAGCCTTGATTTTGCCGAATGCATGCGTACCGAATTCCGCATAGTGTCGCGCCTGGTCCTCGGGCACGATCTTTATGAAGGGATTCGATCGGTGATCATCGACAAAGATCAGGCGCCACGTTGGCAGCCATCCTCGCTCGCGGCGGTCAGCGCCGCCGAGGTGGAGCGCCATTTCGAGCCGCCGGCGCAGGAGCTTGTCTTGCCATGATCGATCCGGGCGTCGAGGGCGAGGCGCGTGCGCTGGAGCCGGTGCAAGCCGGCCAAGACGAGGCTTCCGGCGAGAGGTGGGCATCGCGGCTGGTCGTGTTCTTGCGGCTGATGGCGGTCCTCGCGCTCGTCAAGGGACTCTATTATTGGGCCATCGTCTGCGGGATCGATGCGCCGACACCGGCCGGGTTCGAGTCCTATACGCTGCCCTATCAGGCGGCGACGGTGTTCTTTGCGGTGATCGACCTGGTGGCGGCGGTGGGACTGTGGCTCGCGGCGCCCTGGGGCGCGGTGGTATGGCTCACCTCGGTCATTTCCATGGCAGCCGTCGAAGCGCTGTTTCCGCAGATCTATGGTGGACGCCCGTGGGTCATCGCGGTCGAGGCGGTGCTGTTGGCGGCTTACCTGTCGCTCGCGCTCTTGTCGGCTCGCGAGCAATCGCGCTGACATCGGCGCACAAGCAGGCGAGTAATTGCCCATGGTCATCGATTTCCAGCAACATTACACGCCCCCCGAGCTGATGAAGGACCGCAACGCCGTTTCGGTGCGGCTCGACGAGAACGGCAATCCCAACTATCTCCTCAATCCGCTGCTGGCCGACCTTGCAGCCCATGTGCGGATGATGGATCGGGCCGGCATCGATGCCGGCGTGCTATCCTGCGGCGCCGGCTTCGATCAACCGGACCTTGCCATCTGCCGCCTGATCAACGATCGGATCAGGCAGGCGGTCGATGATCATCCCGGCCGTTTCATCGGGCTGGCGCATGTGCCGGCAGCCAGGCCGGCCGAGGCAGCGAGCGAAATGAAGCGATGCGCCGTCGATCTCGGCTTTCCGGGCGTCGTCATTGCTTCGGAGCTGCAAGGGCAGGCGCTCGATGCCGAGCTCCTGCGCCCGTTCTGGCGCGCGGCGGCCGATCTCGGCCTCTATGTCTTCATCCATCCGCTGCCGCAGGTCATCCGCTGGGCCCACATGGACGCGGACGATCTGGGACGCATGCTCGGCTGGCAATTTTCCCTGATGGTTGCCGCGATCCGCATGATCAACAGCGGCTTGTTGGACGAGCTCCCCACCTTGAAGGTTCAGTTTTCACACTTTGCCGCCGGCATCGGCCGCTACCTTGGTCGCATCCGGGGATTTCAGCAGCGCGAAAAATGGGGAACCGCCGCTCTCCCGCGCCATGGCCGGCGTCCGAGAATGCCGATCGATCACTACTTGGAGCATCGGTTGTTCTACGACTGCGCCGGCTGGGCCGGACCCGATCATGCGGCCGAATGGGGCGCCGAATGGGTGCGATTCGGCCTGCAGGAGGTGGCCTTGTCGCAAACCGTGTTTGCGACCGACTATCCGCAGGCGGTGCGCGAGCCGGATGAAGTTGCGGCCTATGTGGCGGCGGTACGGGCGCTGGGGCCGAACGCCCGCGCCATGGTCGAGGGGGTCGCGGCTGAACGGCTTGTCCCCGACCTATCGCAACGCCTGGGCAAACGAGCGCCCTGAGCCGGAGGCGAAATGGCACAAATCGGCTTCATCGGGCTTGGCAACATGGGTCTGCCGATGGCGCAGAACCTGATCAAGGCAGGGCACGCGGTCTGCGGCTACGATGTGAGCGCGTCCGCCCTCGAAAGGTTCGCCGCCGCCGGCGGAATTGCGGTGCGCTCGCTCGACGTTGCCTGCATGGGTGTCGATATGGTTGTCACCATGCTGCCGGCGCGCGAGCAGGTCCGGGAAGTCTACCTCGGGCAGGGCGGGGTGCTGGCTTCGGCCGCGCACAACACGCTGCTCATCGACGGCTCGACCGTCGATGTCGAAACGGCACGCGCGGTGGCGGCAGCTGCCAGCGTGAACGAGCTCGATATGATAGATGCGCCGGTTTCCGGCGGCGTGGCGGGCGCCCGGGCCGGCACGCTCACCATCATGGTCGGGGGAAGCGACAAGGCCTTCGATCGCGCCAAGCCGATGCTTGAAGCCATGGGCAAGATCATCGTGCATGCCGGCAGCTCCGGCAGCGGTCAGGCGGCCAAGATCTGCAACAATTTGATCCTCGGCGTATCGATGATCGCGGTCTCGGAAGCCTTCGTGCTGGCGGAAAAGCTCGGGCTTGATGGTTCGAGATTTCCTCCCAGTCATCCGGCCAATGCTGGTCGCTGACGAGCTACTGCCCGATGCCCGGCTTGGTGCCGACCTCGCCGGCCAACCGCGATTATCAGGCGGGGTTCACAGCCGGCATGATGCTCAAGGACCTGAAGCTGGCGCAGGATGCCGCGCGCTCGACGCGCGCGGTCGCCCCACTCGGCGCCGGAGCGACCGCAATCTATCAACGTTTCGTCGACGAGGGCGGCGGCGCCATCGATTTTTCCGGGATCATCCGTTTCCTGCGCGGCGCGTGAGACGGGGAAAAACCAGGAACGTCACCGGATACCCGGCGAATGATCGTGAACGGAGGGTTACGGCGACTGCTCAAATGGATAATTCAGTTGACCATTCACCATTGCAAATAAACGTTATTTTTATCGTGTTGTTTAAGCGGATTTTAGACCCTCGCCGCTAGGTTCACGTGAGAGCGGGGACAGGGCCTCGCCAATGCAAAACAAAATTACAGGAAGGCGTCATGATGAAAGCCGTTGCCAAGACGGTTGAGCCGGCCGACCGCGAATCGCGCTTCGAGCACATCCGTCCACTCTATCTGGAAGCCCTGACACTGGTGGAGCGGCTGCATCGGCGGCTCCTCGATGTCATCAAGGACGAATTCGATCGGCGCAGCCGCGCCGACATCAATTCCGTGCAGGCGCTCCTGCTGTACAATATCGGAGAGAAGGAGCTCACCGCCGGCGAGCTGCGGACCCGCGGCTACTACCTCGGCTCCAACGTTTCCTACAACCTCAAGAAGCTCGTCGAGATGGGATTCCTCGACCATCAGCGCTCGCGGGTCGACCGCCGGTCGGTGCGCATCAAGCTGACCAGCAAGGGCTCAGAGGTGCGCGACGTCGTCGATGCGCTCTATCAGAAGCACGTGCGCACGGTGGAGCAGGTCGGCGGCATCAGCACCGATGAGTTCTCGACCCTCAACAAATCGCTGCACCGGCTGGAACGGTTCTGGACCGATCAGATCCTCTATCGTCTGTGACCGTTGAGCACGGCGGACCTTCGCCCCGGCCTACGAGCCGGGGTTTTTTTATGGTGACGGTCATGGCGCGGGGCTTGAGCTGCGTCGGCCCGCTATGGCTTGACCTGGCTTCGTGCTACGCCGGCAATCGGGGAGTGATCCCGGCCCCGCGGGAGCACGAGGCGCCACGTGACCAGCGCGTTTCACGCCATCGATTGCGACGTTCATCCGGCGGCGCCTGCGATGCGGGAGCTGCTGCCCCATCTCGAAGAGTACTGGCGCGAGAGCGTGGTGGAGCGCGGAATTCCCTCGCTCGAAACCAACAGCTATCCGGCCCGGGCTGCGATCAGCGCAAGGCCCGAGTGGCGGGGCCGGAGCGGACAGCCGGAGGCGACGGTCGCACGGCTCGCCGAGCAGGTCTTTGGCCGCTGGCAAGCGGAACGCGCAATCTGCAACTGCCTCTATGGGGTCGCATTGCTCTTCAGCGAGGATATGGCGGCTGCTTTCGCGCGCGCGCTCAACGACTGGATGGCCAAGGAATGGCTTGATCGCGATCCGCGCCTGCGCGCCTCGATCGTGGTGCCGACGCAGAATATCGAGCTCGCGGTCGATGAGATCGAGCGTTGCGCCAAGGATCGGCGCTTCGTCCAGGTTCTCCTCTTGGCCATGCAGGAAAGCCCGCTCGGACGCCGCCATTGGTGGCCGGTCTATGCGGCGGCCGAACGCCACCGGCTGCCGATCGGCATCCATCCGGGCTCGACCTATCGTCACTCCGTCACCTCGCTCGGGTGGCCGACCTATTACATCGAGGACTATGCGAGCTACGCCCAGGCGTTCCAGTCGCAGCTGGGCAGCCTGATCTCGGAGGGAGTCTTTGCAAAGTTTCCCGATCTCAAGGTCGTGCTGATCGAGTCGGGGGTAACCTGGCTCCCAGGCTTCCTGTGGCGCCTCTCGAAATTCTGGCGCGGGGTGCGCTCGGAAGTGCCCTGGGTCGACCGGCCGCCGGCCGAAATCGTGCGGGACCACATCCGCCTCACGATCCAGCCGTTCGATGCGCCGGCCGAGCCCGGCCTGGTCGAACGGATGATCGACCATGTGGGTTGTGATGCTATACTGCTGTATGCGTCGGATTTTCCGCATTGGCAGTTTGACGGCGAGGAAGCGCTGCCGCCGGGATTGCCGGAATCGCTGCGGCGCAAGATCCTCGTCGACAACCCGCTTGCGACCTACGAGCGGCTGAAGGAGGACGCCCGATGAACATCGAGGCCAGGCAACTGGTGCGCGACCAGAAGTCCCGCAGCAAGATCATCGACGTGGATATTCACCCCAAGGCGTCGGCGGAGGACCTGCGTCCCTATCTCAGCAATCGCTGGTGGGATCATCTGCAGATCTATGGGGCGCGCACCCGGCAGGGCTTCGCCAAGGGCTTTCCCTATCCCAAGAGCCAGCCGCTGGCCTCGCGGCGCGATTCCTGGCCTCCGGGCGGCGGGCTGCCCGCCAGCGACCTCGATTTCATGCGCCAACAGCATCTCGATTTGTATGGAATCGAATACGCGATCATGAATCCGCTTTCGCCCACCGGACAAGGCGACCAGAACGATGAATTCAGCGTGGCCATGGCGTTCGCGGCCAATGAATTCCAGCTCGAAGGCTGGAACAGGCGCGATCCGCGGCTGATCGCTTCCGTCGTGGTCCCCTATGAGGACGGCGAGGCGTCGCGCGCAGAAATCCGCCGTCGGGCGGGCGATCGCCGCTTCGCCCATGTGCTGCTGCGCAGCCGCACCTGCGAGCTCATGGGCAAGAAGCGCTATTGGCCGATTTACGAGGCTGCCGCGGAGGCCGGCTTTCCGGTCGGCGTCCACGTCTTCGGCACCAGCGGGCGGCCGGCAAGCAATTCCGGCTGGCCATCGTTCTACATCGAGGACATGACCGAGCACGCCGCCTGCTGCCAGGCACAGATCACGAGCCTCATCATGGAGGGCGTGTTCGAGCGCCATCCTGGCCTCAAGATCGTCCTGATCGAAGCGGGCTTCGCCTGGCTGCCCGCGCTCGGCTGGCGCCTCGACAAGCTTTGGAAGCGCCTGCGGGACGAGGTGCCCCATCTCAGACGCGCGCCATCCGAATACATCCGGGACCACATCTGGGTCTCAACCCAGCCGATGGAGGAAACCGATGAGCCACAGCATCTGATCGATGTCATGAACTGGATCGGCTGGGACCGGTTCATGTTCGCCAGCGACTACCCGCACTGGGATTTCGACGATCCCTACGTCGCCTTGCCGCCTTCGCTCGATGAGACGCAGCGTGCCAAAATCTATGCCGGCAATGCCCGGGCGCTCTACCATTTTGCCTAGATGAGACTGATGGCCGGATACGTCGTCGCCACCATCGATGAAATCCCGCCCGGCAGGCGCAAGCTTGTCGAGGTGAGCGGCCGTGCGATCGTCGTCTATAATCTCGGCGGTGAGCTCTTCGCGCTCAATAACCGCTGCCCCCATCGCGGCGGCGGCCTGTTTGACGGCATTCAGACCTGCCTGGTGGAATCGAAGGAGCCCGGGCACTACAGCTATTCCCGCCGCGGCGAGATGGTGAAATGCCCGTGGCATGGGTGGGAATTCGACATCCGCACCGGCAAGTCCTGGTGTGATCCATCGAGGTTCCGCATCCGGCAATATCCGGTCGCGGTCCGGCCCGGGACCGAGCTTGCGGAGGGACCCTACGTGGCGGAAACTTTCCGGGTGCGGGTGGAGAGCAACTACGTCGTCGTGGAGGCCTAACGGTGCAAGACGCCATCGACATCACAGTGAAGCCGTTGTCGCGCGCCTGTGGCGCGGAGATCGGCGGGGTCGATCTCACCAAGCCGCTATCCGAGAGCACCGTACGGGCGATCAAGGACGCCTGGGGCAAGCACCTCGTGCTGGTGTTCCGCGGCCAGACCATCACCCAGGAACAGCAGCTGCGGTTTGCCGCCTATTTCGGCGAGCTTGGCGACCGCAAGCAGGCGCCCGAGCCGCTGCGCGGCCGCGCCGAAGGGATCTACCAGGACCATCGAAAGATTCTTCTGGTCACCAATATCAAGGTCGACGGGCAGCCGATCGGGGCGTTCGGCGAGGGCGAATTCTGGTTTCACATCGATTCGGGCTATACGCCGCGCCCCTACAAATACACGTTCCTGTACGCAATCGAGCTGCCGTCAACGGGCGGCAACACGCTCTTCTCCAACATGTACAAAGCCTATGAAGCGGTGCCGCCCGCCCTCAAGGCGAAGCTCATGGGCCGCAAGGCGCTCCACATTCACGAGTACAAGCGCTCCGAGAAGGCCAATCTTGCGGCCGACATCAGCGGCATTCCGCATTTCTACCATCCGGTGTTCATCACCCATCCCGACACCGGCCGCCGGACGCTGTTCGTCGACCGGCTGATGACCGCGCGGATCGACGGGCTCGAGGCGGATGAGAGCGAGGCGATCCTGGAGCAGCTCTATGAGATCGGCGAGCGGCCCGAGCTCATTTTCGAGCACGTCTGGAAGCTCGGCGATTTCCTGATGTGGGATAACCGCTGCACCATCCATGCCCGCACCGACTTCCCGAAAGGTGAGCCTCGCCTGCTTCGTCGCTGCACGGTCGAAGGCGAGCCGCTTCACGAGTAGACCGGATCGGAGACTGCCATGGCGACCGCGCCACTCCCGGTATTCGAGAAATTCATCGGCGACTTGCGCGCCATCTGGGATGCCGAGGCCGATCACCAGCGCCGCATGGAAAGGGCAAAACCGCTCCTCGAGCAGCTCGTGAAGGACCCCGGCCTGAAGGCGCATTCGGCATGCTGGCCTTCTACCGAAGGTCACAAGAACCTGCTGCTGTACGTCGATCCGGAGCACCATTTCGCCATCAATGCGGTCGTTCGCACGCCGGGGCGCGTTGGCGGCGTGCATGACCATGCCGACGCCTGGGTGCTCTATGGCGTGCTCGACGGATCGGAGAGCCTCGAGCGCTATGAGCGCATCGATGACGGCAGCCGGGCGGGCTATGCCGAGGTTCGGCTCGCCTCCGTCGCCACCGGAAGCCAAGGCAAGGTGGATCTGGTGCCCCCGCATGCCATCCACGCGGAGCAGGGCGGTCCTGCGCGCTCGGTGGCGATCATTCTGCGCAGTCAGCGCCTGGGTGAAGGTACGATCTTGCAGCGTGCCTACGATCCCAAGGCGAAAACCGTCATCGAGCGGTTCGGCCCGACTCAGGTACCCTACGAGCTGACTGCCTGACGGATGGCCCGGCCTGGAGCGCCAACCGATGCGCGTATGCCCCGATGACACGAACTGACGACGGCTCGCCGTCCGGCGCGGTGTACTTCGAGCTCACGCCGATCGGCGGGACGGTCAAGGTTGCGGCCATCGATGCCGCGACCGGCATCGAGGTGAGCGTGATCGGTCCCGCCCGTGCCTCGCAAGCCGACCTCCAGCGGCTGGCCCTGCAGAAGCTTAAGGCGCGCCTGCGGGCAAGGGGCTAGATATTGCGGCAATCCCGCTGCAGCACTCCAACGGCTTGGCGGTCGGCGCCCGATATGCTATCGGCGATCGCTCCGTGAAATCCTCCGCAGGTGCCGGGCTTGCCCGCCCGCTGCTGTTCCGCGGCAGACGATGCGGCGAGACTGCGAGATCAAGATGTCGGCTGTCGAACCGTCTGTGACGACCACCAAAGCAACCTCCCTGTTCTCGGCCCCGCTCGCCGAGACCGATCCGGAGCTTGCCGACGCCATCCGGCTCGAGCTCGGCCGGCAGCGCGATGATATCGAGTTGATCGCCTCGGAGAATTACGTCAGCCGCGCGGTGCTCGAAGCCCAGGGCTCGGTCCTCACCAACAAATATGCCGAAGGCCTGCCCGGCCGGCGCTATTACGGCGGCTGCCAATATGTCGACATTGCTGAAACCTTGGCAATTCAACGCGTTACGAAGCTTTTCGGATGTCGTTTTGCCAATGTCCAGCCGCACTCGGGCGCCTCCGCCAATGCCGCAGTCTTCCTCGCTTTGATGCAGCCAGGCGACACTTTCATGGGATTGAACCTGGCTGCCGGCGGCCACCTCACGCACGGCTCGCCGGTGAACATGTCAGGCAAATGGTTCAAGCCGGTGCCTTACGGCGTGCGGCGCGACGACCAGCGTATCGACTATGACGAGGTGCAGAAGCTGGCCCACGACCATCGGCCGAAGGTGATCATCACCGGCGGCTCGGCCTATCCGCGCACCATCGATTTCCGCCGCTTCCGGCAGATCGCCGATGAGGTCGGAGCCCACCTTATGGTCGACATGGCTCATTTCGCCGGCCTGGTCGCGGGTGGGGTGCATCCGAGCCCGTTTCCGCACGCCCATGTGGTGACCTCGACCGCCCACAAGACGCTGCGCGGCCCGCGCAGCGGCTTCATCCTTGCCGATGACGAAGAGCTCGCAAAGAAGATCAACTCGGCGGTCTTCCCAGGGCTTCAAGGCGGCCCATTGATGCATGTGATCGCCGCCAAGGCCGTGGCCTTTGGCGAGGCGCTGCTCCCCTCCTTCAAGCTTTACACGAAGAAAATCATCGAAAATGCGAGGGTTTTGGCTGAAACAATGAAATCGAACGGCTTCGATATCGTCTCGGGCGGCACCGATACGCACCTCATGCTGGTGGATTTGCGGCCAAAGCGGCTCACCGGCAAGGTGGCGGAGGCAGCGCTGGGGCGTGCCCAGATGACCTGCAACAAGAACGGAATTCCGTTCGATCCCGAGAAGCCCACGGTAACCTCGGGGATCCGGCTCGGGACGCCGGCCTGCACCACGCGTGGCTTCGGGATCGCCGAATTCCGCCAGGTGGGCGAGATGATCTCCGAGGTGCTCGGCGTGCTCTCGCAAAAAGGCGCCGACGAGGATGCGCTGATCGAGGCGGCGGTCCGCGAGCGGGTCAAGACGCTCGTGAAGCGGTTTCCGATCTATCAAGGCTAGGACACGGAGATGCGCTGTCCGAACTGCGCAAGCCTCGACACGCAAGTCAAGGATTCAAGGCCGACCGAGGACTCCTCGGTGATCCGCCGCCGCCGCGTCTGCCTGGCCTGCAATTTCCGCTTCACCACGTTCGAGCGCGTGCAACTGCGCGAGCTTCTGGTGATCAAGCGCAACGGCCGCCGCGTTCCCTTCGACCGCGACAAGCTCCTGCGCTCGGTGCAGATCGCGTTGCGCAAGCGGCCGGTCGAGCCGGAGCGCGTGGATCAAGTCGTCTCCAAGATCGTGCGCGAGCTTGAAAGCCAGGGCGAAAGCGAGATCACCTCCGAGACCATCGGCGAGATGGTGATGGAGCACCTGCGCGCCCTCGATGATGTGGCCTATGTCCGATTTGCTTCGGTTTACCGGAATTTTCGTGAAGCCAAGGATTTCGAGAGCGTGCTCGACGAATTGTCCGGCGACGACGACGGGAAGCCGCCCGCTGCTGCGCGGAAATGAGCGTCGGTGTGGCGCCGGCGAGCCATGATCGGGATGACGACATCCCGTTCATGGAGCTCGCATTTGCGCTTGGCCGCCGCGGGTTGGGGCGCACCTGGCCCAATCCTTCGGTCGGGGCGGTGCTGGTGCGTCGCGACGGCAGCGGCCCCGTCATCGTCGGCCGCGGCTGGACGCAGCCCCGCGGCCGGCCCCACGCCGAGACCCAGGCGCTTGATCGCGCCGGCGAGGCCGCGCGCGGGACAACGCTTTATGTGACCCTCGAACCTTGCTCCCATCACGGCAGCACCGCGCCTTGCGCCGACGCTGTCATTGGGGCCGGCGTCAAGGAGGTCGTCTCAGCGCTGGAGGACCCCAATCCGCTGGTTGCAGGCGAGGGGCACCGCCGAATGGCGGCAGCCGGAATACTTGTCAGGGTCGGGCCGGGCTCCGATGAGGCACGCCGTGCCCATGCGGGACATATCCGGCGCGTGCGCGACGGCCGTCCGCACGTCATTCTCAAGCTTGCGGTCTCGGCGGACGGCAAGGCCGGGCTTGCCGGCCGGCGCCCGCTTGCGATCACCGGCGAAGCCACGCGGCAACGGGTGCATCTCATGCGGGCCACGAACGACGCGGTGCTCACCGGCATCGGAACGATCTTGGCCGACGATCCGCTGCTGACCTGCCGGTTGCCCGGGATGGCGGAGCGCTCGCCGGTTCGCGTCGTGCTCGATACGGACCTGCGGCTGGGGCTCGACCTGCGGGTCGTGGCCACCGCCCATGAAACGCCGCTTTGGGTCATCACCAGCGCAGGAGCCGCGCCGGAACGCGAGCGAGCGCTGCAAGCGCGCGGCGTCGAGGTCTTTCGTGTCCCGGCCGCCGGCGGCAAGCTCGACCTCATGGCCGCGCTCAAGGGCCTGGCCGAGCGAGGCATCACGCGACTGATGGTCGAGACCGGGCCGATCCTGGCGGCTGCCTTGCTGCGCGCCGATCTGGTCGATGAGGCCGTGCTGTTGCGCTCCGCCATGACGATCGGCCCGGCGGGGATCGATGCGCTCGAAGGCTTACCCCTCGAAGCCGTGACCCGATCCCCTAGGCTCGAACTAGTCAGCACGGAAGGGATGGGCGAGGATACAATCGAGCACTTCGCCCGCCGGTGACGGCTCGTTGTCCCCGTCATGCTCCGCGGGAGGATACTTGATTTCAAGCAAGAGAAGCGCGATGGCTCACGATCTGCGTCACGAACATAAGGGCGATCATCGCCACGACTGGCACTCGCAGTCGTACGTTGCGGATTGGATCGAGCGCGACACGACCCGCGCGAGCGCGCGCGGCCAGATCCTCGATCATATGCTCGTGGCGGCGAGCTTCGATCCGGATGCCGAGATTGCGGTGCTCGATGTCGGCACCGGCGCCGGCGCCGTCTCGCAAGCTGTCGTGAAGGCTTTCCCGCGCGCCGCGATCACGCTCCAGGATTACTCAGGCCCGATGCTCGATCGTGCCCGCGAGCGTTTCGGCGAGCGGGCCGCAAAGATGCAATACGTTCTTTGCGATTTGCGCGATCCCAAATGGGATCAAAAGGTTGGTGGGCCCTTCGACCTGGCGGTTTCCGCCATTGCGATCCACAATCTG
>WNGQ01004050.1_pt1 | contig 14641 bp, 14 predicted proteins | sample 5407661 | NCBI WGS metagenome assembly WNGQ01 (sample SAMN13153382, study PRJNA577476) | soil metagenome | isolation source: 60 cm soil or saprolite under Garry oak tree replicate 2 | place: USA:California | collected 2016-06-15 | reverse complement strand
TCCATGACCGGCGTCCATGCATTCATGCGGTCGGGCCGGTTGAGCGTGATCGTCGCGATCTTGTCGCTCACCTCGTAGAGAACATGCTGATAGGTCACCGCGAACTCCCTGTGCTTTTCTTGGCTGATGGGTTTGTGCGTTTTGCGCGCGCATGATTGTGCGCGAAGCTAGCACATCTTCGGATGTGGTCGGATTTGGAAACGTCGGAGCCGCCGCGCGGGACGCGTGCGGCCCTATTCCGCGGCTTGCGCCAACACAACCGGCGGCACGCGGGCCAGCCAGCCCTCGATGAAATGCTTCAGCCACGCGCGCTCCGTGACATCGTGCATCGCGCGGCCGGCGAAATGGTCGTGGCGCGGGCACGCACCCGGCGCTTGCAGCCGATCGTGGCCGCGCGTGGTCCAGCGCGCCATGATCGCGTAGGTCACGTCGGGGTGGAACTGGAGGCCGAAGGCATGGCCGTAGCGGATCGCCTGCACTGGAAAATCAATGCCCTCCGCCAGTAATTCGCTGCCAGCGGGGCGCTCAAAGCCCTCCCGATGCCAGTGATAGACCTGACCGGGCCAGTCCGGACAGAGTGACAGCCCGGCTGCGGTCGGACGGATCGGGTAATAGCCGATCTCGGTGCGCCCTTCCGGATGTGGCGCCACACTGGCGCCGAGCTGCTTGGCGAGCATTTGGGCGCCGAGGCAAACGCCGAGGAACGGCCGCTGCTGGCGCAGCGGGACCTCGATCCAGTCGATCTCGCGGCGAACGTAATCGTCCGGGTCGTTGGCGCTCATGGGCCCGCCGAAAATCACGGCACCGGCATGCGCGTCCAGAGTGGCTGGCAGCGGATCGCCGAAACGCGGACGGCGGATGTCGAGCGCATAGCCGAGCGCGCGCAGGACGTTGCCGACCCGGCCGGGACTCGAGCTTTCCTGATGCAGGACGATCAGGACCGGCAGCAAAAGCGCGGCCGCGGAAGCCGAGACGCAATCCCTCGGGGCGAGCTGCAGCACGGATCCGCGGACCGGCTGCAACGGCACTGGTCGCTGTTGCCTTGTCATCGGGTCGCAATCATAACTTAACGAGCGTTAATTTGGCGTGAGCACGATCACGGGCGAGCCCGCTCAGCCCAAGCAAGGGACGGGCCAATTCATCCCGTTAGCGTTGGCGCAATTGAAACCGGCCGACGGCGGCGAGAATGAACCCCCGTGGAAAAAACCGCAGCAGGAACGGCACGATCTTGATGCCGAGACCGGGCATCACGACACGTGAGCCGGCCATCAATCCGCGGTATCCTTGGCGGGCGACATCCGCGGGCGGCACGCTCAGGATCGCGGAGTCGAATCCCGGCTTGAAACCGGCGCGACCCTGGAATTCGGTGGGCACCGGGCCTGGACACAGCACGGTCACGCGCACGCCCCGCGGGGCGAGTTCCTGCCGGATCGCCTCCGTGAACGACACCACATAGGCCTTCGAGGCATAATATACGGCCATGCCCGGCCCGGGCAGGAAGCCGGCGACCGAGCCTACATTCAAGATGCCGCCGCGATGCCGGATCAGGCTGTCGGCGAAGCGCAGCGACAAATCCGTCAGCGCGCGAACATTGACGGCAATGATGCCGAGCTGCTGGGCACGATCGAGCTCGGTTGCAAGGCCGTACAGGCCGAAGCCGGCATTGTTGACGACGTACTCGACCTCGGCTCCTGCGGAGGCAATGGCGGCCGCAATCGTCTCGCACGCCTCCGGCTGTCCGAGATCGCACGGTATCACGATCGGTGGAGGCCCGCCGGCAGCGGTAATTTCCGTCGCCAACGCCGTCAGGCGATCCGCACGCCTCCCCACCAGCGCCACGCGATGACCGTTCGCCGCGAAAACGCGCGCCAGTTCCCTGCCTATTCCCGCTGAGGCCCCGGTGATCAGCGCTAAACGTTCGGTCACGATTCAAAGCTCTTGGGTCAATGGCGGGACGTCATTCGACAACGGCGGCGACGAGAGCACAGGCGCAGGGCGGGATGCAAGTCACCAGCGCGCGGCGCGCGCCCGTAAGACCCGCCCTGTGTACAAACAAAACAGCCCGCTTGTGTGACCTCGGCCGTCCGATCGCTGTGATTTGCCGCACATTAAAGTTTCGTCATCTGCGTTGCGACGCGGCAGGCGAGGAGTTTGTGTCGATATGTTTCCGCGCCCGCTGAAACCTCAACCGCCCGTTCGCCGCGCCGCGACCTTGCGTTTCAGATCGAGCCGATCGCGCGAGGACACGCCGAGCAGATCGGCCGCGCGCCAGACCACATTATCCTCGAACTCGCTGACCTGGTCATCGGCGTAGACCAGCTCCCACATCATTTCGACGATGCGCAGCCTGCCCGCCTCGTCGACCTCCCGCATGATGACGCTGGTGAAATGATAGAGATCGACGGCCTCGCCCTCGACCAGCATTGCGGAGGCGATCAATCGATCGGCGGTACCGCGATCGAGCCCGAAACTGCTCTCGATCAGGCTGTGGAGTTTGCGCTTCTCGACGTCGGTCGGTTCGCCATCGAGCGAGACCACGTGGACCAAGAGCGCGGTGGCCGCAAGGCGGTACCCGGTATCGTCGAAAGCCCGGCCCTGCTGAGCGTGAGGGGAAACCACCTCGGCAATGAATTGGCGTAGTCCATCCAGCATCGATCCCTACCGAAAAGGCCTGAGGTTGAGTGGGTGACCCGTCGCCGGGCCGGCAACAGGGCCGATATATATGTTCAAGACAGGCGCGCAATCGCCCCGAGATGAAGAACCGGCAATCTCGCAGCTGTTGCGCGAGGAAAGGGAAACGCGCGGCAGGGCCCTCCCACCGAAATCAGGGTATCTCGTATACCACCACCTTGTCGGCGATGCCGCGCAACGCGGCCTGCTTCTGGATCGGCTTGATGGCTGCCTTCTCCAGGATCATCGCGACGCCCGGCGCATCGATCACCGGGCCGGTCAAATGAATCTCCCGCGCCGTGGAGAGGCTCTGCACCCGCGCCGCGATGTTGACCGTCTGTCCGAAATAATCCTGCCGCTCGTTGAGCATGACCGCAAGGCAGGGACCTTCATGAATGCCGATCTTGACGATGAGATCGCCGGTCCCGCGCTCGGCATTGAGCTTGTCCATGGCCGCGCGCATCCGCAAACCGGCGATGAGCGCATGTTCGGGCCTGATGAACGTCGCCATGACGGCATCGCCGATGGTCTTCACCACGGCGCCCTTCTCGGAGGCAATGATGTCGAGAAGGGCGCGGAAATGCGCGCGGACCAGATCGAACGCCGTGAGATCGCCGACCCGCTCGTAGAGCGCCGTCGAGCCCTTGAGGTCGGTGAACAGGAAGGTCAGCGAGGTGATCTTGAGGCGCTGGTCGATGTTGAGGTTGTCGGCCTTGAAGACATCACGGAAGGTCTGGTTGGACAGCATCCGCTTTGCGGTCAGGAACGGCTTGCGCTTGCCGATCAGGTGATGGAGGGCATCGGCCGCGATGAAGATCGTCGGCAGCACCCGCACGCCAGCCTGATTGGCGAGCGACAGCCGCAGCGGCCCCGGACGCAATGTCATGTTCTCGACCGGCGCCGGCACCTTGTTGTACATCAGCGACAGCTGCTGAATCTCCTCGGTCGGCTCGCCCTGGACGTCGATGAATTGCGCGGCGTGCGTCACCGGCTCGAACACGATGATGAACTGTGGCGGCAATTGCAGCGACACGACCGCGTGCTCGCCGGCCGGCAATTCAAGCGCAGCGAGCGTCACCTTCTCGGTCAGCGACGCGAAGGATTCCTCGTTGAGATCGACCCCCGAGCTCCAGAAGATCTGCTTGAAATACTCCCAGAGCGGCAAGGTGTTGGGATCGTGCGCGCCGATGCGTCTGACCTTCGGGCTGACGGTGAAGGCGACCTCGACCTGTTCGTCGACCGAGGCCTCGTAGCCGCAGGCGCAGAGTCCGCACTGGTAGTCGTCGTGGCGCAGCGATTTCAGCGTATCGTGGGCATCCAGCACCCCGCCGCAACCGGGGCACAGCACATTCCAGCTGAGATCGAACAGGCCGAGCCGGGCCGAGTGGAGAAAGCCTGAAATCGCCCGCTCTTCGTCGAGCCCGATCCGCTTCGAAAAATCCAGCACGTTGATGCGGTTGAGCTCGTGATCCGCCCCCTCTTCGATGAGCTTCACGATGGCGTCGGCGACCGCCGGATCAACGGTCTGCCTAAGCACGGAAACCTGGGCTGCAATATCGCTCATGACACAACACCAGATGTAACCACCCAATGCGGAAGGCAATAGGCCTCAACGCGGTGTGATCGAAAACATCGGCGAGCGGTCGGGCTGCGTGGTGACCACGGCGACCGGCATGACCGGCGTCTTGTCGACCAGGTCGACGCGGAACGCGCCGACCAGCTTGGCCAGCGCCAGGGTCGCCTCGACCAGCGCGAAATGCGCGCCGATGCAGACCCGCGCACCGGCGCCGAACGGCAGATAGGCGAAGCGGTCGGGCGGGCCGGCCGGCGGCACGAAGCGCTGCGGGATGAAGGCGTTGGGATCGCGCCAGAGCTTTTCGTGCCGGTGCAACAGCCACGGCGCGATCAGGACGACGTCGTGCTTCCTCACTCTCAGGCCGGCGATGGTATCCGGCGCCGCGGCCGCGCGCGCGATCAGGAAGGCCGGAGGATAGAGCCGCAAGGCCTCATCGATCACCGCGCGGGTCAACTGCAGCCGTGCGAGATCGGGCTGCCCGTTCGAGGCCATGCCGCGGGCTTCCGCGGCGACCTGCTCCTGGGTCGCGGGGTCCAACGCCAGGAGATACAGCGACCAGAACAGCGCCGTGGCGGTGGTCTCGTGACCGGCCAGAATCATGGTCGCGACCTCGTCGCCGAGCTGTTGGTCGGTGAAGGCCAAGCCGGTCTCCGGGTCGCGTGCGGCCTCCATCAGATCGAACAGGTCGCTCGGTGGCGCGCCTTCCGTCTTGCCGGCGGCGCGGCGCTCGGCCATCAGCATCGCGACAAATCGTGTCCATCGCTTGCGGAAGCGCGCACGCGAGAAATCCTGAGGCGACGGCCAGGACAGCGGCAGCAAGAGATCGAGGAAGTACGGCCGCGCCAGCCGCTCGCCATATTCCATCACGAAGTCGCGCAAGGCGGCGCCATGGCGATCCATGCCGAACGAGAACATGGTGCGCCCAGCGATCTCGAGCGTCATGCGCTGCATGACCTGACGCAGATCGACCGGTTGGCCGCATTGGCCGCTCAGCTTGGCGATCGTTTCGTCCGTAACCGCGATCATATGCGGAACCAAGGTCGTGACCGCGCGCGGCGTGAAGGCCGGCGCCAGCGACCGGCGCTGGTGTTTCCAGGCGCGGCCTTCCGCGATCAGCAGACCCTCGCCCAGAACCGGGCGCAGCACCCGGAGGGCCCCCGGCGTGCGCATGTAATTCTCGTAATTATCGACCAGCACGTGCCGGATCGCCTCCGGCGCATTGAGGATGAAGCTGGAGCGACCGAAGAAGCGGCCCTGGATGACGTCATCCTCATAGGCGCGCTGGCCCCAGCTCAGAAGCGCGTTGTCGCGCATCGCGTTCATCCGCCCGATCGCGGTCATGGTATCGGGCGCGCGCGGCGGGCTCGGCGGCACCAGCGGCGCGCCGCTCAAGGGGATATCGTAGGCTTCGGCGATACTCACGTCACGGCCTCGCGGGCTAACCGGTTGTCCTGGCACAAAAGCGACTGCGTTCGCGCGAGCGTAGTCATGCCCAGACAAAGAGATGAGATCATGATCCGCAGATCATGATCTCGCCTAACAGCTAGGAAGTGAGCTCGGCCACCGCAATCCGGTTTTCCGCCGCCGGCCACGCGCGCGCCACAATCCGCTCTTCGTTGAACAGGCCTGTGACCTGGCGTCCGACCTCCGCGGCCGAAAGCCGCAGCGTGGTCACCGCATCGGTCGGAACGCCGCTCTTCACGTCCGCCGGTTCCTTGCCGTCGAGCAGCACGGCGTCGCGCGGCAGACCAAAATAGCCGCGCGGGCGCGACATCAGGACGACCGCGCCGGCACCGGCATCCGCCGGTCCCAACGGCCGGGCCGCACGAAGATTTACGATGTCGGAGGAGCGCGGAAACGGCGAGCGATAGAAATGCGTGGTCGGCCCGTCGGCCGAGGTGAGGACGATTTCGACAGGCCAGGACGGGTCGACCACGGCCGGACCCCAGCGCCCGTCAGCGCCGGTTTTCGAGATGTGAATGGCACCTTCCAGCCGCTCGCCGCTCTCGGGTGCCGTGCGATAGACCTCGACGCTGGCATTCGCCACCGGGCGATTGGTCGGCACGCCGCCTGGCGTCCCCGTCACCAGCCCGCTCAGACGGACCTGCGGCTCCTGAACAATTGCGATCCGCTCAGGCTCGCGTCCTGCGATGAATTTGAAGATCTCGCGGAACGCGCGCGGGTGAAACGCGGTCTCGCGGTGATCGACCGCGCCAAGCACGAGATTGGTCGCGCCCTTCAGCGCAGGCCCTTCCGTAGTGATTCCGGTCGGCGTCCCCGGCTTTCCGACGAAGCGGCCGTCGGCTTGCGCAAATTTGTCGAGACCGTCGCTGCGCAGGGTCAGGAACGCCACGCCTTGGGTCACTTCGTTCTCACCCTCGTTGAGGGAGCGCAGGAAGGGCCCGCGGCCATTGAATTCATTGCCGAGATTTTCGTCCCAGTCGTAGACGCCATGATTGGGGACACCGCAGAGAACCGCATGGCTGATATCGGCCGCCCCGCCGTTTTTGATGAGATTGCGGATCGCATTGCCGCCGCGCGAATTGCCGACCAGCGCCACGCGGGACGCGCCGCTCCGGCGCTTCAACTCTGCGACCGCGGCCGCGAGTTCGGCGCGCTGGTCTTCGGTGGACGACCGATTGGGCTGTGCGACCTTGTCGTCGCCTCGCGCCAGCGGATCAGTGAAGTTGATCGCCAACATCCGCTCGCGCGGCACGCCATTCGATTCCATCCGCCACAGCGTGGTGATCCACAGCGCCGCATGATCGCCATTGCCATGGACGAACAGGATCGGCGGAACTTCGGTGGGCTGCGGCTCCAATGCTGCCTGCGCAAAGGCCCCGGGGCCGAAATTCACCGCAGCCAAAGGCAGCGTACCGGCGACTTTCAGGATGCTCCGACGTGACAGGATCATTTGATCATCTCTCTATATTTTTCAGCGGTTTAGCCATATCGCGGGACGCCTTGATTCAAGCTTCGTGGCGCGGCCTTGGGCACTGGACAGGACCAGACTTTCGCGGGCATCACAGGGGACGCGGGGAATCAGACCCAGCCCAAGAACCCAGCCCCCAAGAACCCCGCCCCAAGACCCACTTCCTAGCAAGACCTACCGGACAGCCATATGAACGACCAGCCGAAACGCTCGATGTTTGCCGCCGATGGTGTCGCGGCCCCCTTGCGACACGGCGTGTTCCGGCGAATCTGGCTCGCGAGCCTGCTCTCCAATCTCGGCCTCCTGATCCAAGCCGTCGGCGCCGCCTGGGCGATGACCCAGATGACCTCCTCCGCCGACAAGGTGGCGCTGGTGCAGACCGCCCTGATGCTCCCGGTGATGCTGATCGCGATGCCGGCGGGTGCGGTCGCCGACATGTATGACCGTCGCATCGTGGCGCTGGTGTCGCTCTCGATCGCGCTCACGGGTGCTTGCGCGCTGACGGTGCTGACGTGGCTTGGCCTGGTCACGCCTGGTCTGCTGCTCGCGCTCTGCTTCGTGGTCGGCAGCGGCATGGCGCTGTTCGGGCCGGCATGGCAATCCTCGGTCAGCGAGCAGGTGCCGACGGAAACGCTTCCCGCCGCGGTGGCGCTGAACGGCATCAGCTACAACATCGCGCGCAGTTTCGGGCCCGCGATCGGCGGCATCGTGGTGGCGACCGCGGGCGCGGTGGCAGCCTTCGCGGCGAATGCGGTGCTCTATCTGCCGCTCCTGGTCGTGCTGTTTCTGTGGCGGCGCGCCAGCCAACCCTCGCGCCTGCCGCGCGAACGGCTCAACCGCGCCATGGTCTCGGGCGTGCGCTATATCGCCAACTCGCCGCCGATCCGCACCGTGCTGGCGCGCACGCTGGTGACCGGCATCATCGGCGGCTCGATCTCGGCGCTGATGCCGCTGGTCGCGCGCGACCTCTTGCACGGCGGCGCGCAGACCTATGGCATCATGCTGGGCGCATTCGGAATGGGCGCGGTGATCGGCGCGCTGAACATCGGCGCCCTGCGCACGCGGCTCAGCGGCGAAGCCGCGATCCGCGCCTGCGCGCTGTCGATGGGGGCTGCGATCGCGGCCGTCGGCATGAGCCGCGCGCCCGTGCTCACCGCCGCCGCGTTGGTGCTGGCCGGCGCGGTCTGGATGCTCGCGGTCGCCCTCTTCAATATCGGCGTGCAGCTGTCGGCGCCGCGCTGGGTCGCGGGCCGTTCGCTGGCGGCCTTTCAGGCCTCGATTGCCGGCGGCATTGCGATCGGAAGCTGGGGCTGGGGGCGTCTGACCGACGCGGCCGGCGTCGAAATTGCCTTGCTGGTGTCCGGCAGCCTGATGATGCTTTCGCCGCTGCTCGGCCTGTGGCTCGCGATGCCGCGGGTCGGGGCCCGCAACGAGGACGCCGAAGTGCTGGCCGACCCCGAGGTGCGGCTGCAGCTGACCGGCCGCAGCGGCCCGCTGGTGGTCGAGATCGAATATCGCGTCGCACAAGACGACGCCCGCGCCTTCCACAACGTCATGCAGGACGTGCAGCTGAGCCGCCAGCGCAACGGTGCCTATGGCTGGTCGGTCGCGCGCGACATTGCCGATCCCGAATTATGGACCGAGCGCTATCACTGCCCGACCTGGCTCGATTATCTGCGCCAGCGCAACCGCTCCACCCAGTCCGAGCGTGCGCTGCACCAGCAGGCGATGGACTTCCACGCCGGGCCCGACCCCGTGCGGATTCGCCGCATGCTGGAACGACCGTTCGGATCGGTGCGCTGGAAGGAAGAGACGCCGGACCGGGCGGCGAACGAGGTGCTGCCGGTGGTCGCGAGCGCCGCGGGCAGCAGCACCTAAAGGGCCGGGGTGGATTCAGAGGCCTGGAGCCCTTGGTCGTCGGCCGGACCGATGGGGCATTGGACCGCATCTCGTGGGGCGGCAAGGCGTCGTCGCATGCGCCCATCCGCATCCGTTCTTGCGACCTGCGACGTCCCGGCCGAAATATCCTCCTTGGTCCGGTGTTCGCGTATGATTGAAACCATTGTTTGGGAGGACGTCATGAAGAGAACGACACTTTTGGTTGCCACCTTAGCGCTAGCGATCGGAGCAGCCGGCGGCATGTCGCCCGCGCGGGCCGAAAAGGTCACCTTGAAGGCAGACCTCAAGGGGACGAACGAAGTTCCACCGAACACCAGCTCGGCGAGCGGAAAGGCCGAGGCCATGCTCGACACCGACACCAAGACTCTGACCTGGACGGTGACCTATGCGGACCTGACGGGACCTGCGATGGGCGCCCATTTCCACGGCCCGGGCGAGGCCGGCAAGAACGCCGGGATCGTGCTGCCGTTCAAGACCGTGCAAAGTCCGATTCAGGGGACGGCAACGTTGACCGATAACCAGATGGCCGACCTGCTGGCGGGCAAATGGTACGCCAACGTCCACACCGCGGCCAATCCCGGCGGCGAACTCCGCGGGCAGATGATGAAGTAGGAGAGAGTCGGAGCATTTTCCGGTTCAGTGGCCTCATCCTTCTCAAGGTGATGCAAAGCATCGTCCGGAGACGCATCGCTTCGCGAGGCTCCTTCGAGTCCCATGGAATAGAGCTGTTTCCCCGTGTCATTGCGAGGAGCGCTTGCGACGAAGCAATCCATCTAGCCCTGTACACAGGCATGGATTGCTTCGCTGCGCTCGCAATGACGCGTTCAAACACCTCATTTTGCTCACAGCATTTTCGGTCAGGCTCTCAGGACGAGGGGAGAGCGCCGGTTGTGACGCAGTAAGACTACGCCACCAGCGCGGCCTGCCGGATCGTGTCCTCGGCGGCTGCCCGCGCCTCGCGGATTTGCAGGAGTTCATCGAACTTGGCGAGCGGCAGCGGCGGCGAAACGAGATAGCCCTGGCCTTCTTCGACGCCGCATTTGACGAGCGCGTGGACCTGTTCGACGGTCTCGATGCCTTCGGCGATGACCGTCATCTGCAGATCCCGCGCGAGCCGCGCCAGCGTCTCGATGATGGTCGCGGCCGATCCCTCCTCGGTGATCGTATCGACGAAGAACTTGTCGATCTTGATCGTGTCGGCGCCGAGTCCCTTCATTTGGGACAGGCCGCTGTGTCCGACACCGACGTCATCCATCGCGACCTTGAAGCCGACTGCACGCAGCGCCTTGACCACGGACGCGGCCTTTTCGAGATCAGGCAGTTCATTGCGCTCGGTGATTTCGAGCACGATCTGGCGCGGCGAAACCTTGGCGCCAACCACGACACGACGCAGCGTCTCGATGAATCCGTCGCTCAGGAAATGGCGCGGCGACACGTTGATGGACATCTTGAATTGCTTGTCTGCGCGAAGACGGGAACGCAATTCCTTGAGCGCTGTTTCCAGAATCTGCCACGTCATCGGCTCGATGCGCCCGCTCGATTCGGCGAGCGGGATGAAGCTCATCGGCGGAACGATGCTGCCATCCTCGCGGATCCATCGCGCCAGGATCTCACATCCGCGAATGGCGCCCGTCCGGAGGTCGAAGGTCGGCTGGTAGAATGGCCGAAACTCGCGTCGCGCCAGGCCGCGATCGATGTCGGCGATCGGGCCCTCGACCCGCGCGGTTGTCCTGGTCAAGACCAGACCGAAGATCCCTCCCAGCCCCAGGGCCATCAGCATGATCGGCCAATAGGCCTCGCTATGCCAAGGCTGCAAAGCCTCGCGCTCGACCCGGATGGTGGCGCGGAGCGGGTAGCGGCTGGACACCTTGCCGAAGCTGATCGGCTCCGAGAATTCGGCCGGACCCTTTAGCGCGAACGCGCCAACGTCGGGGCCGTCGCTAAGCCCCAGCAATACCTCGCTGTGGGCACGCAATTCAACCGGCATGATATCGAGCAAGTAGGAGTTGATGCCGAGGATGGCGAGGAGGGAATTCGTCGCGTCGATATCCCTGAGCACGCCGAGCGCGACCCCGCCGAACTGATCGACCCGAAAAAGCAGCAGGCGATTGTCCTTGGAGCGCAGCATTTCCGGGCGCTCGACCCGCCCGTTGTCGAATTCCAGCGTCTCGGAGTAGGCCGAGCAGATGACCGAGCCATCGCGCCGGACCACGCGGATGTCCTTCACGGCCGACCGTTGGTAGACCTGCAGACGAACGGCCTGAAGCGATTCCGGATCGCAACTCAGCGGTCCTCGCTGGGCCAGCTCGTCGAGCGTGGCCGCTCCGAAATCCACGGCGAGCTCCGAGCGCCGCAAGGCAACTTCCGTCAGTTCTTCGAGTTGTCTTGTCTGTTGCCGCTCGATGACACCGCTCGCGGCGAAATGCCCGCCGGCCGAAAACGCGACCAGGCTCGCAGCAAGCATCGCCAGATGGGTAACGCTCGGCCGCCGTAGTCTCATGGGAAATACGCTCGACATGACCAACAGGTCGTCGACTGTAAGCGGGGGGCCTCTAATATCAAGTTTAGAGCGCGCGCCTCTACCGGGGTAACACCATTGACGGCGCAACACTGCGCATCATGGTTAGTGATCGGTGAATCGTCCGATCATTCTGCGGCGGCGGAGAATGACGCCGGCGAAACGACGCGCCACGCAGTGCGTCACTCGCCGTGTTCGGTCAGGATCTTGTCGCAGGCCTTGGAGAGCCGGGCGCGGTTTTGCTTGAGGCAGGCCAGCACGACCTGGTCACCGTCATTGATATGAGCCCGGCAGAAGCGCGTGACGTCGCGCGCGCAGGCATCGTGACCGTGCTGCTGCGCAGATGCGCCCTGGACCATCAAGACAAGGGGAATGACGAAAACAATGCGGGTCATCCGTTGCGTCCTCGTGCGGTCATTGCGTTCTAGAATGAGCAAATGGCCACGGCAACGGATTTGTCGAGAGCTTCGCGCAACGACGGGGCGCTGGCTTGGAAAACGACCGAAGCGACGCTGCTCATTGTGCGCCGCCTCCGTCGAACGAACTTCCGAGATCACTGCACGGCCGCCACTTTCCCGGACTTGGCGGCGAGGTCGCGATCCATCACGGCGCGGCAACCGGTGCTGAGCGCGGCGCGGTGCTTGAACATGCAGGCAGTGATCGCCGGAATGTTCGGGATGTCCGAACTGCACAGGCGGAAGGCGTCGCCGGTGCACATCTGCTGCGCCTCGGCGCTGAAGGCCAAGCTCGGGCTCGACGACAGCGCGGACACCGAGGCGGCGAAGGCCAGCACCAGGGTGGCCTGGCGAAGTGTGCGGCTGAAAGAAGCGGTCATGTTCGTCTCCCATTGGCACCGCAGCTTGCGGGCCCGTTTCGTGATGACCCGACCATGCGCCGAGGCAGACGCGGCGACTGTGATGACCATCACAAGCCGGGCCATCCGTGTGACATCTGTCACAGTTGGAAGATTCAGCGGGGATCGCTGGCAAAACCGTTTCCTGTTCGTAAGGCGTTAAGACTTCCTTCGCATTAATAACCGGGCGCGGCCCCGCGACTTGCAGCGAACTTCGGACTTGAAACGGCCGGGCGCGCCCCTGACATCGAGTTTTGCGTTTTCGGGAAAGAGCAACATGCGTCATGCGTTCGGCCTGATCCTGGCCAGTTTTGTCGCGGCGGTCGCGATCGCCGGAGTTTGGTATCTCACAGCCTCGCCTCACGCCAGCCAGGCTGCGAGCCAAGCCGCGGCTCAGGCGGCGGCCGCAAAGCCCCCTGAGCCGCCTGCCCCGGCAGGCACGAAGCTTGCCGGGCGCGACGATGTCGAGGTGACGGCCGCGCTGCCGGCCAAGCCCGCCGCGCCGCCCGCTCCGGCCGCGCAACCGCCGGCCTGCGCCAACCCCAACGCACTCGGCGTCAGCCGCGTCGTCGAGGTCGACACCTCGGGTGGACCGGGCTTCGGCTTCGAAAATTTCAAGCAGTTCGATTTTCTCACCGACAAGGAAGTCGTGCTGACCTTCGACGACGGCCCATGGCCCGCCAACACACCCGCCGTGTTGAAGGCGCTGGATGAGGAGTGCACCAAGGCGGTGTTCTTCCCGATCGGCAAGCACGCGACCTACCATCCGGAAATCCTCAAGCAGGTGCTCGCGGCCGGTCATACGGTGGGCGCGCATACCTGGTCGCACGCCAATCTCAACGGCAAGAAGATGACGGAACAGCAGGCGATCGATGAGGTCGAAAAGGGTTTTAGCGCGATCAAGATGGCGCTCGGCGCCGATCCCGCGCCGTTCTTCCGCTTTCCGCAATTGCAGCACAATCCGTCGACGGTGGCCTATCTCGGCACCCGCAACGTCGCGATCTTCTCCTGCGACGTCGATTCCTTCGATTTCCGGCGCGACAACAATCCGGAGAAGGAGATCAACACCGTGATGACCAAGCTCGACAAGCTCGGCAAGGGCATCATCCTGATGCACGATTTCCAGAAGCACACCGCCGAAGCGCTGCCGGCATTGCTGCAGCGGCTGAAGGCCGGCGGCTACAAGATCGTGCAGATGAAGGCCAAGACGACGCTGCAGACGCTTCCGGACTACGACGCGGCGCTGACCAAGGAGCTGAAGCTGCCGCCGACGCTCAGCGGGCGGCCCGTGAGCAGCGTGGTGCAGACGGTGTCGAAATAGGACTGTCATTCCGGGGCGATGCGAAGCATCGAACCCGGAATCTCGAGATTCCGGGTCTGGTGCTACGCACCATCCCGGAATGACGACATAAATCGCATGGCACGATCGCTTACCAATAGATCCCATGGCGATGCAGTTCGCCGATGATGCGCGCTTCCGTCCAGTCGTGCTGCTTGTGCCTCGGCCTCTGGGCCTTCGCAGTTTGAGATGCAACGGGCTTCGTTGCATCGGTGACCGGCGGTTGCGCGGCGGTCGCCGGCTGCTGCGTCGGGGTGGTCGTTGAAGGGGTGGTCGGCGGTGTCGCCGTGCTGGCGGCGGCCGGCCGCTCGACGTATTTCGGCGCCTCCGCGGGCGTCGCCGCTTCGGACGTCCTGGTTGTCTCGTTGGTTGGCTCAGCCGGCTTGGCCTGGTCAGTGGTCGCGGCCTGATCGGTGGTCGAGGCCAGCGACAGGCTGCGTGTCTCTCCGGCCTGGGCGGTCGCGGACGCCAGAACCGTGATGGCGGCGGTGATCAGCATCAACTTGCGCATGTGAGGTCTCCCCTGGTTTGACGTTGCCGGGAAACTACGGAGGGCGCGCGGGAATTTATGTGAGGAAGGTCACTTTGGGCTGTCATGCCCATATTGGCTTCATTCGCCGCACAAAGTCCGCGTGTCGTACACCATGATGGGCAACACCGCTCACGACATTGTGCAATGCAATATCAACATATTGCAACGCAATCCATCTGCACTTACGTTGCATTGCAGCATGATGGCCGTCGCGCCATCGGACGGATTGTGCGGCCTCGCGCGAATGGACCCCACGAACGCGTTTCCGCAACCCCGTCCTCGACAAAGGGATTGAAGGATACAATGACGAAGACAGGAAAGC
>WNGQ01023460.1_pt1 | contig 14643 bp, 15 predicted proteins | sample 5407661 | NCBI WGS metagenome assembly WNGQ01 (sample SAMN13153382, study PRJNA577476) | soil metagenome | isolation source: 60 cm soil or saprolite under Garry oak tree replicate 2 | place: USA:California | collected 2016-06-15 | reverse complement strand
ATGGCAGGCCTGTTAGGTGGCCGGGTGCTTTCAGACCACTTTGAACGCGTGACAATTATCGAGCGTGATCGGCTTCCAGAGGGTGCTGAGGCGCGCAAAGGTGTTCCACAGGGACGGCATGTCCATGGATTACTGAGCAAAGGTGCGGCTATTCTGAAGGAGTACTTCCCAGATCTCTTTCCCGCTCTCCTCAAGGGAGGATCCAGCCACGTAGATACGCTTGCAGATGTCTGCTGGTACTACTTTGACGTGTGGAAACTTCAATTTCCCAGCGGCATGAAAGGATACAGCCAGAGCCGGCCCTTCCTCGAACAGCATGTGCGGGAGCACCTGGCCGCCAGGGCCAACGTGTTCTTCGTCGACGAGTGTGAGGCTATAGGGCTCTATTCTAACGACGACAATACGCGTGTCACAGGTGTGCAACTGCAGCATCGCAGCGCAGGGCAGTGTGAGGAGGAACTGGCTGCGGATCTTGTCGTTGATGCCAGTGGGCGAGGTACGCGAGCCCCTCAATGGCTGGCATCCATGGGGTACGGTGAGGTGAAGGAAACAATCGTCAAGGTGGATGTTGGGTATGCCACACGCATCTATCGCCGCCCTGGCCAAACGCCCCTCGACGGGAAAGTGTTGATCATTTACCCTACCCCTCCCGGTAAAAGGGCAGGGTATGTGTTTCCCATTGAGGGCGACTGCTGGATGGTGACACTGGCGGGCTGGCTGAGGGACTATCCACCCAACGACGAGATTGGCTTTCTGGACTATGCTCGCAGCTTGCGGGTACCCGATCTCTATGAGGCGATCAAAGACGCGGAGCCTGTGACGCCTATTGCGACCCATAAGTTTCCCTCTAACCAACGGCGTCACTACGAGCGGATGCCCCGCTTTCCCGAGGGTTTCGTTGTCCTTGGTGATGCAGCTTGCAGCTTCAATCCCATTTACGGGCAAGGTATGACGACTGCCGCGCTGGAGGCAAAGGCCCTGGATGCCTGCCTGGATCGGCAGTCGCGCCTTCGCAGCCGCGGGGATTTGATGGGATTAGCTCGCCGTTTTCAGAAAGCAATAGCCAAAGTGGTGGATGTACCCTGGTTGCTCGCGACGGGCGAGGATTTTCGCCACCCGGAAACGGTGGGATATCGACCTCCAGGAATGGATTTGCTCAACTGGTACACGGCCCGGGTGCATGTACTGGCTGGTTCTCATCCTGTGGTGACCTTACGTCTCTACCAGGTCCTGAACATGCTCAAGCCGCCCATGGTGCTTTTCGAGCCTCGCGTGCTGCTTCCCGTCCTGTTCAAAAGGTGGTCCTCGCAGGGTAATCATGGAGCGACGATGAAGATTCACCGTTCACAGCAATGGGACCAGTCTGCAGAAGCAGAGCAACTGAGGAGTTGAAATCACGTACCGGTAGGAGAGTTGTATGGGACTCGTTGTGCAAGGCGTCGAAGTGTACCTGGTAGATAGAGGCTCAGGCGAGCCGATATTGTTTTTACATGGGGTTCCCAATACCGCGGAGATGTGGTCTGGTGTGATTGCTCACCTGAGTACCAGCCACCGCTGTCTCGCTCCGGACTTGCCTGGCTTCGGCAGGTCGATCGCACCGTATAGCTTTGACTGCTCTTTAGAAAATCGAGCAGGTTTTATCAATGAACTGGTGGAGGCGATAGGCATAAATGTTCCTCTCAATCTCGTCGTTCATGATCACGGTGGTCCTTATGGGTTAGCCTGGGCCGTCAAGCACCCGGAGAAGATCAGACGAATGGTTATCATGAATACACTCTTCCAATCAGATTATCCCTGGCACATCTGGGCGCGCATCTGGCGGACTCCACTGGTGGGAGAGTTGAGTATGGCGGTGCTCAACTGGCCGTTGTTTCTGTGGGAATTACGGCGCGGCTCCCGGAAACTGAGCGTTGAATTTATTCGAGATGCCTATTCTATGATAAGTCCGATGATGAAGCGGATGGTTTTGCGTCTTTACCGCGCGACTGATCCAGAGGTGTTCGCTGGGTGGGAGGATAAACTCCTCGCATTGACGGCTTGTATTCCGACCATTGTTTTGTGGGGTGACCGTGACCCATATATCGCAAAACATTTTGCTGAGCGATTCGGGGCGCAGACGGTTCAACATTTTCCCACATGCGGTCACTGGATTGCTAACGAAGCGACTGATGAGGTGCTACAATGGCTGGAGGAATTTCTGACGAAATGACCAGAAACAGCCTGAACAGGTGAAATTACCATGCCCTTTCAACCATTTGATTACTCTGCTATAGACCATCGTCCGTGGCCAGCGCTACAGCGCTTTTCCAGGAGGATCTTTGTATTTTTGATGCGTTTGCTGATACGGCTGGAAGTCGAGGACGTTGAACATATTCCAGCGACGGGTGCCTTCGTGTTAGCGGCCAATCACCTGCACCTCCTCGACCCAGCATTAGGCCTTATTTGTGTTCCCAGGCGCATGGTTGGCATTGCCAAGGACAAGTGGCGAAGACCACCATTTAACTGGTTTCTGACGGGCATGAGCGATATCATCTTTGTCGGCAATTCTAACCGGCACGCTCTTCTCCAAGCCATCAAGGTATTACAAGCTGGGGGTGTAATGGCTATATTGCCGGAGGGTACCCGCAGTCCCAACGGCGCGCTGGGAAAAGGACACATGGGCGCTGCTCTCCTGGCAACACGCGCACCTGCTCCTGTATTACCAGCAGTAATATACGGTCAGGAACAGGCGATGAAGTATTGGAAAAGGTTGCGAAAAGTACCAGTGAATGCACGCATCGGCACGCTCATAGAACTGCCACCCGGCAAAGCGGATAGAGAACAACTGGAGACCTATACCGAGCAGATCATGATTGCAATAGCCCGCTTACTCCCGCCCGAATATCGCGGTGTCTACGCAGAGCTGGCCAGCAGCGCTGGTGAAGACCACATGCTCAGTTAACCAGACGAATATTCATTATTTATTGCCAGGTAGGTCAGATGGGATGAGAGCAAAGACCAGGGTAGTACGAAGGGTGCCATCTGGCGCGGCCATCTGGTTGCGCATGCGCGCTTCTTGAACGAAGCCCAGGCGGCGCGGGATAGCGGCACTGCGGACGTTTCGTTCATCGCAGCGGATCTCGACGCGATTGGCAGCAAGGGAGGCAAAGGCGAAATTTGTCAAAAGCTGTACGGCCTCAGTCATATACCCATGCCCTGGTGCAGAGACGCGCAACCAGTAGCCGATTTCAAAACAGCGGTGTTCCCAGCTTTTCGGGTGGATGCCAGTACCGCCTTGAAAGCGGCCAGTTGTTCTTTCCCAGATGCTAAGCCCGAGGTCCCTGCGGGTCAACCATTCTGCCTCCTGGTTGATAATCCAATCTCGAGTCTCTTCGACTGTTTGATGAGCGTCAGCGAAAGGGAGCCAGGGGCGGATATGGTCGCGTGACTCGGCTATGGCTTCGAAGAGCTCCTGCGCATCGCTTGCGCGATATGGACGCACGACCAGGCGTTCGCTATGCAGTTCTTCAAACAATGGTATAAGGGTTGGGTATTGAGGTGTATTCATATTCATGTGTTCTCTCTATTTGATGGGTCCCTATTGATATCGTGCCCGACCTGGGGATGCGTTAAGACGCATCCCTAAGCGGGTTACTGATTGCATAGCACAGGCAGTTCTTTGCAGGTGAGCAGGTTTTCGCCAGGACGCAACTCCTTTTCGAAGACGTCGTACTGTCGAGCTACATAGATGCCTGTTCTTTGCTGCTCCTGGGCAATGCCTGCCAAATGTTGTGCTTCAAGAAACAGATCGAATTTTAGCTTGCCCTGCTGGTAGGAACCATCCGCGGATTCATCCGCATCAATCATCATGCGCCAGAATCGGCTTACAGGTGTATACCCTTCCTGCTCAAGAAGATCTTTTGCCTCCTGATTGATGGCGCTCACCGCGCTATGCAGGACAACTCGCAGGCCTGACGGTGCTTGTTTGACGTACTGGCGTGCCCTGTGTTCCGCGAGTCGCAGCAGCAGTGTCCCAATGCCGCGTCCCAGAAAATCAGGGTGGACGCGAACTCTCATATTGATTTGCGTATAATCGCTCGTCCAGAGTTCCGCGTAGCCAACAAGCTGACCCTTGTTGGTAGCGATGATCCAGGCGTCGGTATCAAGGTTGAAACCGGGCCTTTGCCAGTCCGCGAGTAATTCCTCCTCTGTGTAGTCAGACATTCCGTCTTCGGCGATATCAGATGCTATATGTAATTTGGTTACGTCGCTCAGGTCTTTTAACCTGGGCGGGCGAGCTACAAGGTTTTGTAGTGATATAGCCATGGATGATTTCTCCATTCTTTGTAGGAGCACCGCGATGTAAACTATCAAATCCCACGCCCTACGTTGAGATGTGTCCCGACTATGGAACTGTATGTTAGCCGTTTCGTTTTAGTTTGCCGGTTTTCTTGGCGTAGCGCTCGGCGATGCCAAAGATGTAGATGCCGAATGGGATGCTCACGATACCAGTTATCAGTAATGGCCAGGTGTAACTCCAGATCTCTGGAGACCAGATAACCTGGTTTCTCAGTATACCCGCACGCAATCCCTCTAACACGTAGGTCGCAGGCGAAATACGTGCTAATGGTTGCATCCAGGCCGGCAATACTTCTACGGGATAGTAGACACCCGATACCAGCAGGATGACCGCGCGTACGATGAACGACATCTGCATACCTTTTTCGGTATAGAGCAGTGGTAGGACAGCGGTCGCGATGCCAAAGCCGATAAACGAGACACTGCCTACGAGCAACATGAAGATGGCCGTCGCGAAGTTGGCATGGCTGAGATCGAGGTGGAAGAATATTCCTACAACGATCAGCTGTATCACAGTGAAGAGCAATCCATGGACGACAGCGTACATACAACTACCGACCATATGCGTAAAGCGCGAGATGGGCGCCATAAAGGTGTATTCAATGGTGCCTTCCCAACGCTCCATGTTGATGATGTCGGTAACACCATCGAAGGTCACACTGAGGTATGACCAGACTGATGTGCCGATCAACAAGTAGAGAATAAGAAAGCTCGTGTCAATCTTGACGCCGGTAATCAGCTGGGCGCTGGCGCCGATGTAGGTTACCGACATGGCGTTGACTATGTTGTAAACCAGCCAGACTAGCTCCCAACCCCAGTAACGCCTGGTCAAGTTCCAGTTGCGTTCAAAGAAGGCGTAGGTTGCACGTCCCTGGTGCATCAAAGAAGACATTGTCGTATTACTCCTTGACTATTCTTCGTTATCTTCGCGTTGTGCTTCGAAGGCTTCGAAGGCCTTTTCCCAGCTACCGTAACGTTCGATGTCTTCTGCCGTGATCTGATGTGCGGCAGTATAGTGCATGAAAACCTCATGCATGGTGACATGTTTTGTACGACCCATGATGACTGCGACTGTGCGCTTGAGTTCCAGCGCTTCCCCAAAGGCAACAATACGACCTTCAACTCTTTGATAAACGTCTGGACATCGATCTTTGAACGAGGATCAAGTCCGGTCGTTGGTTCGTCCAGCAGAAGCACTATGGGAGCGGTGAGGAAGGCACGGGCGATCGCAACCTTCTGTTGCATACCACGCGACATGTTTTCCAAAGGCGCTCCAATGCGGTCAGGCTTGATACCCAGGCGTCCGAGAATGCCACGGATTTTGGTACGCGCTTCATCTGCCGGCATATTGTAGAGCCTGGCTGCATAGAGCAGATTCTCCATTGGTGACAACTTTTTGAAGAACGAGGCTTCTACGCTAACGCGGTTGATGATGCGTTGTACGGTACGCTCATCCTTTTCGACATCATAACCAAAGATGGTGACGCGGCCGCTATCAGGAATAAGGAGCGTCGAAAGAATACGTATTAAAGTTGATTTGCCAGAACCATTTGAACCAAGAATACCAACGATCTCACGACGTTTGATAGTCATGGAGACGTTATCAACAGCGCGCACTATGCGCTTTTCTTCTTTTTGATCGTCATTCTTTTTACGCCAACGCAATAATGGGCGTGACTTTTTGAATAATTTGGTTACGCCGTCAATGACGACCGCGTCTTTTGTATTGTCGATAACAACATTTTGTTCTGGTTGCATATCTACATTTATAGCCATTGCTGTTCTTTCCTCCTTTGAGATAGCTATTGCATGCTTTACCTCAAAGTAGCGAGCTGGACAACTTACATATTCTTTTTCTTGACCTTCAAAGAGACGACAAAAAACCGTGGGACTGTTTTTTTTCTACCAGTGCCCACGGTTGAAGGGGTCTCTTTTTTGTTACCTACTCATTCATTTTCTCTGAAGTCGGTAGGTGGAGATCCCATGGAGATGGGCACACTGCAGCCTTGGGCGAAGGTGAAGTCGCTGGCAGGCGAGATAGAGTTCCTGTTCCCGCACCTGGCCAAGGGTGCGACGAGTGGCAACCCAATAGGCGTCAAGTTAAGGAGAAGAGAAGAGAAGCTGAAGGGTGACAGAGCGGGGGGTGACAGGAAATTCCTCCTGTGAGAAGATAGAGAAAGAAATTCACATCTTTATCAGTTCTCAGCAGGAGGGAAAGCATGATCACTGTACCACGAATGGCAAGGGTCTTAGGGCAGGTGTTTGAAAAAGATGCGCGAGTGTTGGCCCGCAGCATGGGGGTCATCCAGCGGGAACGCAAACTCAACGGGAGTACCCTGCTGTTACTGCTCGTGCTGGGGTGGCTGCATCAGCCCAAGGCGGGGTCCAGTGCGCTGGCACGATTTGCGGGCACGTTGGGGGTGACGATCAGCAAGCAGGGGATAGAAGAGCATTGGACGTACAGGACGGCGGAGTGGCTCTACGAAGTGTTGTTGCGGGCCATTGGCTCTCTGCTCAGCGCCAAAGCGGTCGCCGTGCCGCTGTTGCAGCGGTTCGCCGGCGTCTATCTGGAAGATGGCAGCAGCGTGGTGCTGCCGGATGCCTTAGAGCGGTACTGGCGGGGATGTCGCGGCGGCAACGGAGAAAGCGCGGGGACGAAAGCGGGCGTCAAGCTGACGCTGCGACTGGATCTGCTGCAGGGGACGCTGCAAGGGCCGCTGCTGCAAGAGGGACGAGCCCATGAGAGCCAGAGCCTGCTGCAGCACATCCCGTTGGCCAAAGGAGTGCTCTGGATCGCGGATATGGGCTACTTTGCGCTGTTGCGCTTAGCGCAGGTGAGTCAAGCGGGAGCCTATTTTCTGATGCCACTGAAGGATGGGGTCGTGATGTGGCTGGAGGGCAAGCGAGCAGATCTCCTCAGCGTCCTGCAAGCCGATGGAGCAGATGAGCAAGAGTATGAGGTGTACATGGGCGCCGCCAAGCAAGTGAAATGTCGCGTGGTGGCGCGGCGGGCGAGCGAGGCACAGGTCAAACGCCGACACCAGCAGCAGGATGAGTATGCACGCAAGCATGGGACCAAAGTCAGCCAGCACCAACGCGACTGGGCAGGATGGATGATCGTGATCACCAATGTTCCCGCCGCTCTCTTGACGCTGGCCGAAGCCTTCGTCTTGCTGCGCTGTCGCTGGCAAATCGAGTTGCTGTGGAAACTGTGGAAAATGCAAGGCAAGGTGGATGAGTGGCCCACGAAGAACGAGGAGCGCATTCTCTGTGAGATCTATGCCAAATTGCTGGGGCTGCTGCTGCAACATTGGGTGATGCTGCTCACCTGTTGGGAGGATCCCCATCGCAGTTGACGCAGGCCCTGCGTCTGATGGGTGAGGCGATTATGCAGGCCGCCGGGCGTTCCATCGCCGGGCGCTCCAACCGTCCCAGCACCTCTCGCCTCTTGCTTGCTTCCGGCAGGGCCGGCTTAACTTGACGCCTATTGGGAAACGCAAAGTTCCGCCCTCACGACACTGCTGTTGGACAGCTTACCCAGGCTGATGGGCATAGCATGGCTGTAAACAGCGATTTCATCGCGCAGACGTGTCATGCTGAGCCACTGTGTTCGGTTTGTCATGCTCGCCATCTCCTTCCGTGAGATTTTTTGTTTCTTTGTCCGACTTGAATTTGGTGCGGTCAGTTTTTCCAGATGAGTTTAGGGATTGCTTTTGCAATCCCGCTGTTAGGATTATACGGGATGAGTTAGCTGCTTGTCAATGGTTTTTGGGTGTTTAATCGATATTTAATAAATGTTGTTTTTGTTTTCCTCGGCCCGCAAGCGGGCCTCGGAGGGTTTTGGTGTCGCATTGGCAATCCATGGCTGCGCCATGGATTGCCAATGCAACATTTGTGCCGTGGATTGCCAATGCAACATTTGTGCCGTGGATTGCCAATGCAACATTTGTGCTATGGTTTGCCAATGCGACATTTGTGTTGTGGATTGCCAATTCGACATTTGTTTTGTAATGAAAGAGACGATTGTAGTGGTCATTTTTTGCGTAGGAGTTTTGATGGTGACAGTCAACAACATTTGTGGATGATAGGCTTTAAGAGTAGGGTGTGCTCGGTGAGATGGGTGGACTCTACTGGTTTATTTGTGTTCAGGCATGGTTCAAATAGAGTCAATCCTGCTTGACAATGTTTCTGTAGGCCAAGCATATAAGTGTCAAGCACATTTGAACCATACCTCAATTCTTTTGGCTACCAGTCCTGTTCTAAGGCGCGACGAGCACGTCTCTTGACCCATAATTGCCTGACGGATTTCCAGGCGCGCCTGGGAAGGACTGCTAAAACATATGGATGTTTAAGCATGTAAAAGAAGAAGCGCGGCTGCAGACGCTGCCATAAGCGAGACAATTCGTTTATTTCTCCCGAATTACGAGGGTGATCAGCGCTATCTGGATTCGCCCACAATTCGCGAGTGTAGATGTCTCCGAAGTGCTCTAATGTCGCCGTTTCGCCTGGTGCGGCCATTGCCAGTGTCTTGACAAATTCATTGGGGGTTTGAGAATACTTTAAGGGTATACCCGCCCAATTTGCCAGGATACAGATGCGCCCAAATATTTGAGTTGACAACCTGTAATTTCGGAAGAGACGGCGCCACCAGATGTTAAAGAGCAGTAGACTAACGAGGATGAGCAGGACGACAGCACCAAATGCAATGCTTGCCTGCTGACGCAATTGAGCCACAAACTGCACCGATGTATTCGCAGAGGTTGGTCCACCGGTATCTGCCGCTTCATTTCTGATAAGCTTGCGGTTTCTTCCTGGGTTTGGGGTAATTCCACCGACGGGGATCAAACCCTTGGTACCTTGCTGATACTGACCGGGGTAAGGACGTTCGAATGGTGAGAAACTTGCCGACGGCTCGAAGTTGATCCAACCATAGCCAGCGAAGTAGATTTGCGTCCAGCTATGCGCATCGGTGCCATAAATGATGTGATCATGATGCGCCGGGTCTGATCGACCATTGGTATAGCCAGCGACAACGCGGGATGGAATGCCAAGCGTGCGAGCCATGACGGCCATAGTGGTGGAGAAGTAATTACAGAAACCTCTATGGTTACCGCTGAAAAGAAACCACAAAACGCCCTCCTGACCGGGGGGTAGGTTTACATTGACATCATAGGTGAAATTGGTATGCAAGTAGGTCTCGAGTGCCTGAACCTTATCGAGCATAGTTGGAGCGTTGGCGGTAATAAGTCGTGACAGGACAGCAATACGTGGATCAAGATCTTTCGGCAGCTGCAAATAGGCAGCAAGTATCGATGGATCGTAGTAGGTCAAGGGTAGTGAACCTTCGAAATTATCCGAAATGTGGGGAGAATCGGCAGGCATAGGGATAGAGCGCAATGCCTGCAGATCGGCAGAAGAGACATATGAAGTAACGGTATAGTGCTCTCCCGCCGCGAGTTTGCCGTTCCTCGCCAGGAGAGCTACCATTGAATCACTGTTCTTGGTGCCCAATACGGTAGAGTCTAAATTGACTGTGCCGATCTGTGAAGCCCCGAGTATATAGGGATATTGCTCGCCGGGAGGATTGACCACGGTGATCCGCTGGTCCACTGTATGAACTACCTGAGACTCGCTAGGAACTACAGCATTCGACTGAAATGGAAGACCGAAGGTGGGACTATTGGACCAGCCGCGTCCATCGTAGGTATCATAGCTGAGAGACTCAAGATATTGGGTCGAATCATTACTCTGGACGGTAAAGACGATATCTTTATTGAGATTGGGATTGCCCCCCAATACCAGTGTATCTCTGAAGTTTCCATGGTTATTCGGGATATTACCGCCATTGAGGGAGATGACTCTATTCCAGGTATCCTCGAGTTGTACCCAGGGATTCGCGTTGGCGTTCCAGACCTGGGAAGCAGTATCATTGATGTAACCCCAAGGAAGGAACCAGGAAAAGACCAGGATGGCAATGGAGATGAGGGCGCCGGCTTGCATCACATCCCAACCGAGGTCATCAGCGTAACGCAACCCCTGACGTCGCCAGCGCCTTGTTGATTCAAAGAGGTTGAAACGGAGCACAAGCAGCAAGGAGGCCATCAAGAAGACGACGAGGAAGACAATATAACCAGAATCTACATTACTCAAGTTGATGAGGAGTACGACAGCATTGGCAACAACCATGAGCCAGGGACTACGTGTGCGATACAGGAGCCAGGCGCTGCTATAGGCCAGCAAAAACCCCAGCGCGGTAATGAAGAAGAGAAAGATTGAGTCGTCCTCGCCGGTACCACCGGCGATTACGGTTACAAACCATTGATGCATACCATGGGCCAGCATAGCTGTAGCGCCCCCATAATAGGCACCAGAAGTTTGCCAGAAGGCAATCAAGAGGGCCAGGAATATGGCGATGAGATGGACCGGTAAACGAGGAATACGCTGTTGTTTGGAGGCAATTACACCGGCGATGAGACCCAACAGAGTGGTAAGGGTAAGAATATTGAGATGATCGACCCAGCCTACCGCTTGCACACACCAGATGGTACTATACACTACCGTAGCCAGCATGATCAGTGAAAACCACCCCTCCTCTATACCAATATGGATACGAAAGGATGGTTTACGAGACTGAGCATTGTTATTCTTGCCCACACCTCCACCTGATGAACGGGGATCGGAGATAATCTTCGCTAGTCGATCAACCCCTGCATCCCGCATAGCATCTTGCATGGATATTACCTCCGTAGGGTATAACTCGCTTCATGGCTACTCTCAAGAGCTTTAATGAGCGACTCCCCACATTTTACACGCGCTATAGGTATACCTGAACCTTCTAACAAAGCTAATGTATCTTCATCGGGAGGGCTGCCATCAAAAGAGGCCGCGTTCAGTCCGACGACAGCAACTTTTACCCCACGCCTTTGCAGATGGTGCAGTCCTTCATGCCAATCACGTGAGTTTGAGGGTGTAATGACAATAGCTAAAGTATTTCTACCAAAATGGAGAGCATCTAAGGCCAGGGCTTCTTTGAGATCTGGCCCTGGTCCAGATGAGACCACCGCTAAAAGCTCGAGGATACGCTCAATTTGCCGATCGCCACGGTCCAGTGACATAAATTCCCGCTGTTGGCCGCTGATAATAATGCCCACGGAGAGATGGCGTCATGCAGATCAAGGAAAATCCAGGCATCCACAGCGGGATCAAGGTCAAATTCCTTGACCATGAGTTTATTATAATGAGCACTAGAACGCCAATGTATACGACTGAGGGCATCACCGGCCATATAGTCACGAATAGTCGTTGCATTGGTGGTCGTTTGCAGGGAACGCAGCGAGCTACGACCTCTGCCAGGTAAACCTCCAGTAAAGAGGGCGAAATGAGTTATTGGCAAGACCCGCGGTAAAACCAGAAGTTCATGAGCGGGCGTTAATGCCTTATGGCGACGGAAAAGGCCAAAGGGGTCGCCACTGGTAGCGGTAACAGGTCCCAGTTGATAGCGCCCACGCCTGTTACAGACAGTGCGGGCTTTCCAGACCGCTCGTTTACGGCCACCCATACTGGCGACGTAGCCGGCGCGGTGTCCAGGCAACGTTGAACCGTCGACGATCTGTACCCAGAGTTTGGGCAAGACGCTGATATTATCAAGCATAAGTCGCTCTTCAAAGGTCTCACCTACCTGGACACGCCCACTGGTGGTGTTACGATGAAAGACTAATTTGCGCAGACTATAGCGTGCCCACACCCATGAGAGAACAAAGAGGGTAAGCAAGACATAGGTCAGCTTGTAAAGCGGACTCCAGCCACTGCTGATGGCAAAGAAAAGCAGGGCAAGAATCAGCAAAATCGCTTGCCAGGGCCGCATAGCTTAGCGCCCCTTTCCACCGCCAACCCATGCGCCGGGCACGGGTACAATTTGCAGTATTTCTTCCAGGATGGCGGTAGAGGTAACTGACCTTACACGTGCCGCCGGAGTGACGATAATACGGTGGGCCAGGGTTGGCTTGGCCAGAAGCTTCACATCGTCGGGTATAACGTAGCTACGGCCATGCATCGCTGCAAGAGCCTGGGAAGCACGGAACAATGACAGTGATCCACGAGGACTTGAGCCGAGGTAGATGTTGGCGTGGTTGCGTGTCGCGTTAGCAATGCTCACAATATACTCGCGAACGGTTGGATCGACATGTATATTTCGAACTTGTTGCTGGATGAGCACCAGTTCTTCGGCTGTCATTATTTGGGTGAGGTCTTCAAGCGGGTGATGGTGTTGATGGCTGTCCAGTATATTCATTTCATCGAGAGCTTTAGGATAGCCAATGCTGATATTCATCATAAAACGATCGAGCTGGGCCTCGGGCAGAGGGAATGTTCCTTCATATTCAATGGGGTTCTGCGTGGCCATAACCATAAAGGGTTCAGGCAGGCGATAGGAGACGCCGTCGACGGTAATCTGAGATTCTTCCATCGCTTCCAGCAAGGCGGACTGAGTTTTTGGGGTGGCGCGGTTAATTTCATCTGCAAGCACAATTTGTGCAATGATGGGACCTGGCCGGAACTCAAAATTGCTGGTTTTCTGGTTGAAGATGGAGGTTCCTGTTACATCACTTGGCAGGAGGTCTGGGGTAAATTGGATGCGTTTAAAAGAGCATCCAATGGAACGGGCAATAGCTTTTGTGAGGACGGTTTTTCCTACGCCGGGCACATCTTCGATCAACACATGTCCATGGCAGATAACGGCGATGAGGCTAAAAGCCACTGCTTCGCCTTTACCGACAATTACTTTCTCTACATTGGCGACGACTCGCTGGACCGCGGTGGCCAGGTCTTGTACAGACTGCATGCATTTCTCCCCAATTCATTTGAGGCCTGACTACTTGACAGATATACAGCTATTAATACACGCTGAAACAATGTATTACATAGTGTATCACGTATACGGCAAAGCACAAGTACCAAGCGCTTTGTAGGTTCCATTCCAAATCGGCGTTCTCAGGACGACCAAGCCAGGGCTCCTGAAAACTGATTATTGGTGGAACCAGCCTCGAAACAGATTTTAGCACAGAGGTTGTGTACATTATTACGTCATGACTAGCGTTTTTGTTACACGCTTTCCTCCAGTTTACGATGTTTTTCTGAATTTTAGATGAAATTTTGTTTTTTTATCCGCCTGCGGAGCCGAGAAAAATGAGGATTCCTGGGGGGGACACCCCGCCTGTGGATGGCTTTTTCTATTTGAGAGATGGGTACTATGCTCAAGGGCGAGAGTATGCTATTATGGTGTTCATGAACCAGAGCAGCAGGAACGATAGAGAAGAGCTTCACGCAGTGGTGCGTGGACAAGTACAGGGAGTTGGTTACCGCTACTTCATCGTTCAACGTGCCCTGGCGCTAAATTTGCGGGGATATACGCGCAATCAGAGCGATGGCAGCGTAGAAGTAGTGGCGCAGGGGGAGCATGCAGCGCTTGAACGCCTCCTTTTATTGCTTCGACTGGGGCCATCGTCGGCCGATGTCACCGAGGTGACTACGGAGTGGAGACAGCCAACTGAACATTTTAGCGGATTCCATGTTCGCTGGTAGTGTTGAATGAGGATAGAGCAAAGAATGATTGATCGTGAGATGGTAAAGAATGTAGCAAAACTGGCTCGCCTGGGCTTGAGCGAAGAAGAAATCGACATTTTTGGGAGCCAGCTCTCCGTGATTTTGGAGAATATCGCGATATTGAGAGAGGTCGATGTGAGCGGCGTTTCGCCGACGAGTCATGCCTCACGGCTGACAAATGTGATGCGTGAGGATATTGTACAGCCGTCATTAAGCCCAGAAGTATTACTGGCAAATGCGCCGGCCCAGGAAGATAACTACCTCAAGGTGCGCGCGGTGTTAGATGGAGGAGAGTCTTAAAGCATGGCTGAGTTGTACGAATTGACGATTATTGAAGCAGGGAACTTGCTGCGACAACGGAAAATCTCGTCGGTTGAGTTGACGCGCGCTCATCTTGATCGCATCAGGGCGGTAGAGGATAAGGTGAAGGCGTTCACGCTGGTGACCGATGAACTGGCAATGAAACAAGCGGAAGAGGCCGACCTGCACTTCAATCGTGGAGATACTGTGTCCCAGCTGACCGGCATTCCAATTGCAATAAAAGATGTCATTTGCACAAAGGGAATTACCACGACTTGCGGCTCCTATATGTTGAAAGACTTCAAGCCCCCTTATGATGCCATGGTGATGGAACGTTTGAATGCCGCAGGGATCGTGATGATGGGGAAGACGAACATGGACGAGTTCGCGATGGGTTCATCGACA